>DehalE1_100031_pt1 | contig 27038 bp, 19 predicted proteins | sample DehspE1_FD_43922 | JGI IMG/M metagenome (IMG submission 43922) | reverse complement strand
ATGCAGCAGATGAAATAGTAGGAACAGATCCAACATTCGTACCTGCAAAAGTAGGTGGATTGAACGTAGCAGCAACATATACAGCAAACTTTGCATCGAATACAGATACAAAGTTTATAGTAGAACATTATTTACAGAAAGAAGACGGAACATATCCGGTAATTCCAAATCGCATTGATGAAAAACAAGGAACAACAGGAACAACTGTATATGATGATGACTACCAGGGTACATTCATTGGATGGATTTACACGTCAGATGATGTCAATAGTGCAGTAATTGTTGCAGGTGGATCAGCAGTTTTGAGATTGTACTATACAACAGAAACAGTGGAGATACCAGTAGCTAAGATTTGGATTGACGGTTTAGAAGAGCCACAATATGAACAGCCAATGTTTAGAGTACAATCTGTTCAAAGGCCAGAAAGCATTGAATTACATTTGATTGATGAAAATGGTGATGTGGCAGCTTCAATAACGATAGAACCAGATGATTATAATAAATGGTCAGGAAGATTTGTATTACCGAAATATGATGGAAACAATAATGTAATAGATTATTCAAATTATACAATTGAAGAGGTTACTCTGGATAATTACATTACAGAAGTAGAAAATTGGGGAATGAGCGATGGCTTTAGAGTTTACAATGTTGAAGCTATTAATGTTCCGGTAACGAAGGTATGGGAAGGTCCTAAAGGAGATGAAGTAACAGTAACTTTGATTGACGCCAATGGTGAACCAACAAATCACACATTGATATTAAATGATGAAAATGAATGGCAGGATTCGTTCAAGTTACCAAAATATGAATATAATCCTGAATACTATTGGATTAGGAACAAGGTTGATTACTCAGAATACAGATTATCAGAATCTGATATTGAAGGCTATACCCCTGGTATAACTGGTAGTGTTGAAGATGGCTTTACTGTTATTAACACAATAGATAAAGTCGAATATACAATAAACTATTTGGAATTGGGTACTGGTTTGCCAGTAGCACCAACTGTAACAAAGTCTGGTATTTATGGAACTCTTGTTACTGAAGTAGCAAAGGATATAGCAAATTACAACAAAGTTGGTCAAACTGAAAAATCAATAACTTTAGGAACAAGCGGAAATGTAATTGATTTTTACTATTCAGAATATGAAGTTATAGAATCTGATTTCTATAAGATTAACTGGATGTATGAAACCGGTTACAACACAAACAATTATAACAAGAGATATGAAGCCGAAGGTGAAGGTACTGTAAGCAACATAACAAATTATGTACAGCTGCATTATGATTCTGGTTATACATATGTAAACTACAATCAAACAGTTGATACAATTGAAATACCAGTTGTTATAGATACCACTTCAGGTTCAGCAATTACTGGAACAGCAATTGAGTATGTAATAACAACTACATTTGATTTGTTCTATGACAGAAACAGGGACGATGATGATGATGACGACGATGAAGATATTCCTGATCCAGAAGTACCGTTGGCAGACCTTGAAAAATTAGATCACTTTGCGTACATAATTGGTTATCCAGAGGGAGATGTTAGACCTCTTAACAATATAACCAGGGAAGAAGTGGCAATGATTTTCTACAGACTGCTGACAGATGAAAGCAGAAACAATTTGTTAAGCGATTCGAATCCATTTACGGATTTAGAAAATCATGGATGGTCAAATCGTGCAATATCAACATTATACAATGCTGGTATAATCAAAGGCTATCCTGATGGAACATTTAAGCCGTCAGATCCTATTAGCAGAGCAGAATTTGCAACTATTGCGGCTAAGTTCGATAAACTAGAGCTAGGCAGTACAAGTAATTTCACAGACATATTTGGTCATTGGGCTGAAAAGTATATAACATCTTCTGAAATCAAGGGATGGATTAAAGGTTATCCAGATTTAACATTTAAACCTGAACAAGATATAACAAGAGCTGAAGCAATGACATTGATTAACAATGTATTGGAAAGAGCAGTTCCGGAAGAAAATATACATCCAGATGCAATGTTCTGGCCGGATAGTACAAGTGATAAATGGTACTTCGAAGCTGTAATGGAAGCAACCAACAGTCACAATTATATATATGAAGAAGACGGTGACGAGCTTTGGACAGGATTAAAGGCTAATAAAGTTTGGCCGTAAGCATAACAATAAAAACAACCACTAATGGTGGTTGTTTTTTTGTTGAATTTTCAGATATTGTAGTCAAGTTGAAATTATGTAGAATAAAGAATATATTCTATAAATTAACATATTTATTTACAAAACATATTAATAAGGGAAATATTTTTTAAAATGTTTATAGTTGCTTTTTTGTGGTATAAATTAAATACAATTTAATATTGGCAAAACTATTGAAAAATAGTGACGCAAAGCTATGAAGTCTAATGTATGAAACTACTATGATAGTTCAGCTGCAAATTAATATAAAATTATTTTGCAGCTTTTTTATTTTAGAAATAACGTTAGAAGAAAATATATCTTTAGCTTTTGTTTAAAAGAACAAAGCAACAATTTTATTGGGATTTTCAAATTTAGAAAGGAGAATAAATTATGAGAAAAATCAATACCCACAAAAGAATATTAGCGATAGTATTATCTGTAATGCTTATAACGCTGGGAATACCATTGACAGCACAGGCAACGACTTCAAATTGGAAACAGTTTGCAGATGAATCTGGCAATCAAAAATGGATAAACGGAGATCTTAACCGAAACAATTCTACATATGCAGAAGGCAGATCTGTCCCACAACGTCTTATATTGAATGATATTACCACAGGCAGTGGAATACACTATGTTGATTTCGAATACCAGTTTACAAAAGGCGGAAAGTATGCCTATGACTTTATAGTAGGTTATGATCAGGCAGAGTCAACATCCGGTCAGATATGGGATGAAGGATGGATATGGTATGACATTGATGAAGAAGACATAGAAAGACTGAACGATAATGTAACATATATTCCTATACCAACAAACAATTATGCTACAGAAAAGGAAGATGCATACGAGGATACTAACGGAGAACGAAGAATCTATATTTTTTCCAATAAACCAATCACGGATGCTTCAATAACCATGAATAACCAGCTGGACGGAAATTCAAATAAAGACAGCACTCTTGGCTTTAAAGTCAGTTGGGAAGGCGATGCTGATGAAGTAATGATTATATATGCTTCTCATATAGCTATGGGTGTTGAAGGGCCAGAAGGCTGGGGCCTTGGCATGGGTGCAAGCGAAATTCATGGGTCACCTTATCACAACAAGCTTGGTCCATACAGCTCCGAATGGAAAGGAAGCAAGTCGCAAGACAATCAACTTCAGATTAAAGATGGAGCAGAGACTGTATATGGAAAAATTGAAGTAACTAAATCAGCTAGTCCGTTGACAATGGCAGAGCCGGGTGGAGAGTTTACTTACACATATGTTGTTAAGAATATTGGAACAGTTCCGGTAACATTGACAAGTGTTGTGGATGACATAATAGGTACCATTGAACTTCCTGCAGATGTAGAACTTGCTCCAGGAGAATCCACAACAGCAATGACAGCCAAATATACGTACACAGACGATGGAGTGTATACAAATACAGTAATTGCAACAGCAAAGGATAATAAAAATAATACAATTACTGATACAGATTCTGCTAATGTAACTGTAACAGATACATTACCAAGTATCACAGTGACAAAGGTGGCAAACCCAACGAGTCTGCCTAAATCAGGCGGAGTGTTCACATATACTTATGTGGTTAAAAATAATGGTATTGTGCCGGTGACAGTAACAAGCGTAGAAGATAATGTAATAGGCACCATAATATTGCCGGCAGACGTAGAACTTGCTCCAGGTGAATCAACAACAGCTATGACAGGAGTTAAAACATACACTGAACCAGGTACTTATTCTAATACAGTAACAGCTAAAGCTGAAGATGATGACGATAATGAAGCCTCAGCCACAGCAGTTGCTTTTGTAACAGTAACAAATTCAGATGCAAGTATTATAGTAACAAAGACAGCAGATCCTATTGTTATGGCAGAGCCTGGTGGAGAGTTCACATATACGTATGTTGTTAAAAATAATGGTAATATACCTGTGACAGTAAAAAGTGTAAGTGATGATGTAATTGGATTGATAACATTGCCATCAGATGTTGAACTTGCACCTGGAGAATCAACAGCAGCAATGACAGGCAAGCACACTTACACAGATGATGGAGTTTATACAAACATTGTAACTGTCAAAGCTGTCAATGGTGAAGAGGAAGTCACCAACACAGCTAGTGCTACAGTAACCGTAACAGACACAAAACCGATTATATCAGTGACAAAGACAGCTAATCCAACAAGTATGGCAGTGCCTGGCGGACAGTTCACATACACATATATAGTTAAAAACATCGGAACAGTACCGGTAACTGTTACAAGCGTTGAAGATAATGTAATAGGCAAAATAAAATTACCTGATGATGTAAATCTCGAACCTGGTGAATCAACTATTGCCATGACAGGCACAAAGATTTATACAGATATAGGAACGTACCCAAATACAGTTGTAGCAAAAGCTGTTGATGATGATGACAATGAAGTAACAGCTTTAGCTAATGTATCTGTAACAGTAACAAGAGTTAATGATCCTGACGACGAAGAGGATGATGAAGATGAAGAGGAAGAAGATGAAGATGACGGCGAAGATGAAGAAGAGGAGTTAATTCCAATAGAAGATCCGGATGTTCCGAGAGGAGAAATATTACAGGCGCCGGATGAGCCGTCTAGCCCAGATGTTCCTGTTGAAGATGAAACAATAGAGGAAAGTGCTGTTCCTAAAGGAACACTTCCTGATACCGGAACGGTATTTAACACGTGGATTTTAGCTGCTATTGGGTTATTTATGATAATAGCTGGTATAATCATAAATAAGAAAAATAAAGTTCAAGGTTAACAATTGCAATAAGGAGGAACGTTAAAGTTCCTCCTATTTAAAAAGGATGATTTTTATGAGAAAATATTTATCACGAATTTTGATAACAGCAGGCTTAATAATAATAGGAATTGCACTGTATCAAAAAGTGAATACCATATATTATCAAAACAAATTAATGAATGAATATGATGAATATATTAGTACGCTTAAAAATCAGGGTACAAATGAAATTGAAGAATCAATAGATGATGTACTTGTTGAAACAGAGGACGATATTCTTGGGGCTAACTTGCAGGTGCCTGAAACCGAAGAAGCAAAAGAATATGATAACTCTGAAGAAAACAATATTACAGAACCCGAAGGTGTTGAAAACTCAAAGCCTGATCTTGTAAAACTATTTGAAAATAAAGAAATCAGTGGCATAATTGAAATACCCAAAATCAATGTAAGTGCTGCAATACTGGAAGGTACTGATGACAGTGCTTTAAAATATGCAGTTGGACATTATCCCGGAACAGTACAGCCAGGCGAAGATGGCAATAGTGTATTGCTGGGACACAGAAATTACGTATATGGGCATTTTTTTAGAAAGCTTGATAAATTGGAAGCAGGCGACAGAGTTGTTATAAAAAAAGATGAAAACATTTATACTTATGTAATTTATGAATCATTTGTAGTGAAGCCGGAGGACACATGGGTATTAGATAAAACATCAGATTCTATTATAACAATGATTACATGCACTCCCATCGGTACATATACAGATAGATTAGTTGTAAGAGGTTCATTGCTGGAAGAAAAAGAAAATCAGTTATAGCCATAAGCGGAGCATAAAATCTCCGCTTATTTTTATGCCTTGTATTTTGCTAGATGGTTATGGAAAATGTTTACATTTAGATAAAAAGAGGTTAAAATAATAACAAGAATTAATCAGTATTCGTCAAAATATGAGTTTGAATTTAAAAATGAGGGGTATAATTAAAATTGGCAAAACTTTAATGTTAAGAGGAGGAAAAATGAAATCATTAAAATTAAAAGATAATATTTATTGGGTGGGGAGCCTTGATCCTGAACTTGAGGTGTTTGACATAATTATGCGCACTGAGTTCGGCACATCATACAATTCATATGTTGTGAAAGGCAGTGAAAAAATCGCGCTGATTGAAACAGTTAAATTGAAATGTTTTGATGATTATCTGGAAAGGTTAAAGGAATTAAATATATCAGCACAAGATGTGGACTACATAATAGTAAATCATACAGAACCTGACCACTCGGGCTCAATTGAAAATCTTGTTAAAATGAACCCTGGCATTCAGGTTGTTGGTTCAAAACAAGCAATTGAATTCATGAATCACATATGCAATACTCAGTTTAAATCCATTGCAGTTAAGGATGGAGATGAATTATCACTGGGTGACAAGACATTTAAATTCATTGATGCAAAGTTCCTGCACTGGCCTGATTCAATGTTTTCTTATTTGAAGGAAGACAAGACATTGTTCACTTGTGACGCTTTTGGAGCTCATTATTCTCTGGACACGGTTCTGCAGAGCACCGTTGTTAACAAAGATGATTATATGGGTGCATTCAAATATTATTTTGATAATATTCTTGCTCCTTTTAAATCTTTTTATCTTCAGGCAATTGAAAGAATTGAAAATCTTGACATAGACATGGTCTGCACAGGACACGGTCCCGTTCTTGATGAAGATCCATGGAAAATTATAAATCTTTCCAAACAATATTCAACAGAAAAGAAGCCATTTGAAGGAAGACTAATTGTGATTCCATATGTTTCTGCATACGGCTACACAAAATCAATGGCTGAAGAAATTGCAAAAGGTATTTCAGAGTCAGGTATCAAGACTGAACTATATGATATGGTTTATGAAGATGAAAAGAAAGTGCTTGATAGAATATACTGGGCAGACGGTGTGCTGTTTGGTTCACCTACAATGGTGGGCGAAGCATTGGAGCCCATATGGAGTATTCTAATAAAAATGTATGCTCCTATTTACAAAGGAAAACATGCTTCTGCTTTTGGTTCATATGGCTGGAGCGGAGAAGCCGTTCCAAACATCATGCAAAGAATCAAGCAAATAAGACTGAAGCCATTCGGTGAAGGCCTGAGAATACGATTTAAACCTTCTGAGGAACAAATAAAAGAAGCATACAATTTCGGTGTGGAATTTGCATATGCTGTTGATCCTAGTGCAAAAAAAGAAACTCAAGCAAAGTGGAAATGTATTGTATGCGGAGCAGTTGTTGAAGGTGAAGAGCCTCCTGCAAAGTGTCCTGTGTGCGGCGTTGGACCTGAAAATTTTGAAAAAATTGAAGAAGAACAATCTATTAAATCAACAAAGGTAAATGAAGCAGCAGTTGCCGGTGATGAACAAAAAACTTTCAGATGGAAATGCACAGTATGCGGTGAAATTATAGAAGGAACAAATCCGCCTGAAGCATGTCCTGTATGCGGAGTGGGACCGGAATATTTTGTAAAGGTTGATGACGAAGGTGCTGAAGAAAATTATGCTGACATCAATGAAAAAATAGTAATCATAGGTGCAAGCGGTGCTGGAATGGCAGCTTGTGTTGAAATAAGGAAAAGAAACAAAATAAGCGACATTACAATTATCTCTAAGGAGAATGTGAAGGGATACTACAGGCCGCAGCTTTCTAAAATGCTGTCAAACGATACAGTAACAGTTGAATCGATGATTATAAAGGATGACAAGTGGCTTGAGGAAAACAAAGTTAATCTCATTCTTGACAAAGTAGTTACATCAATTGATTCAGAAAATAAAACTGTAACACTTGAAAGCGGAGAAAAGATTGAATACACTAAACTCGTAGTTGCATCAGGAGCAGAAGTGTTTGTGCCTCCTTTTGCAGGAAGAGAAAAGAAGGGCGTATTCACACTAAGATATGCCAAGGATGGCAATGACATAAAAGAATATTCAAAAGGCAAGAAAACAGGTGCTGTTATAGGCGGCGGTGTTTTAGGACTTGAAGCAGCCAATGAGTTAAAGAATTTAGGACTTAAGGTTACTGTAATTGAAATGGCAGACAGGATTCTTCCTCGTCAGCTTGATGGTGATGCTTCAAAAATACTTGAAGAAATAGTTGAAAATTCAGGTGTTACATTTTTAAAGGGTGTAGGAACAAAGGAAATCTTAGGCGATGACAAGGTTAAGGGAATACTACTGGACAACGGTGAAACTGTGGATGCGGAAGTTGTAATAGTATCTACTGGAGTCAAAGCAAACACAAAAATTGCAGAAGGAACAGGCATTGAAATTAAAAGGGCCATTGTTGTTAACAGCAAAATGGAAACAGCTGCAAAAGACATATATGCATGCGGGGACTGTGCTGAATACAACGGCATAAATTATGCGTTATGGAGTGAAGCAATTGAGCAGGGAAAAGCAGCAGGAATTAATGTCTTAGGCGGAAGAAGCGAATATGAAACAATAATTCCTTCCACAACTCTAAACGCCTTTGGTTCAAGCGTATTTTCAATAGGTGACATAGGTTCTGATCCTAATGCTGAATACAAAACATTTGAAAAAAATGAAGGCATAAATTACAAGAAGATGTATTTCAAGGAAGGTATACTTGCAGGAGGAATACTAATCGGTGACACTTCACAGACTGTAGACCTTATTCAGGGATTTGAAAACAAAAAGACCATGGAAGAAATGGCCGAAAAATTAAAATAGCAGAAACAAAATTCGCGGATTTATTCCGCGTTTTTTTTTATTTTTGATTACATGTTATGACAAAATATTTTAAAAGTGTATTTTATAATGAATAATGTGATTTCTCAAAAATACTGACGCAGTGTGTATTTATGACAATCATATTATTACATTTTGCGAGGTGGAGATGGTTTATTACGTTGAATATATCTTCGCTGAAAATTTTTTGATTGATTTCATATTGCTTTTCATAACAGGAAAACTCTTAAAAAAAACAATCATATACAGGAGGTTGATCATTTCCTCTGTCCTTGGTGCAGTGTACGTAATTTTGACTGCATATATAGGCAGAGAATTTATGACATATTTCATAGTCAAGTTCAGCGTTTCGGTTTTAATGGTAATGATTGCTTATGATTCCAGAGGAATTGCAGCAAATTTAAGAGCTATAATAGCCTTTTACATCACATCACTCTTGATGGTTGGAATTATAACCGCTTTGTACTATCTGGACTATGACAAGTTGACTGTTAATGCAATTGTATGCTCAATTTTTATGGGCTATGCAGCGTTGCATTTCTTTTTTAAAGAAATAAAAGCCAAAATTGAGAAACATAATTACATGAGAAATGTGGAAATAACAGTCAACAACAAAAGCAAAATACTGAGGGCGTACATTGATACTGGAAACGAACTTACAGAACCAATGAGCGGAAAACCTGTAATAGTTGCAAATATGGAATGCATTAAGAACCTTTTAAGCAAAGAACTGTATGAGGAAATACTAATCTGCTGCAAGAATGAAAAAAACAGTTACGAAAATCTGCTAAACATGAAGAGCGATGTTAATCTCAGGATTGTTAAATACAACACCATAAGCAGCATAGGCGAAAATATGATTTGCCTGGTGCCTGATAATATTGAAATAACAGATGATAAAAATAATATTGTCAAGACAGATGCAGTAATAGGAATTTATCCTGGAAGAATAAGCAAGAAGGATGACTACGATGCGCTGCTGTTTAAAAAATTGCTAGAATTGGAGAGGGAAACAAATAATGAGTATGTTAAATCATGTTAAAGATTTTTATAATAAAATACTTAACTTTATAATAGAAAAGTTTGGTTCTGACAAGGATATATTTTATATTGGCGGAAGTGACACTCTTCCTGCCCCTTTGTCTCAGGATGAAGAAAGAGAAGTAATCAACAGGCTCAAGGATTCGGATGATGCAAAAGCTATTCTCATTGAACACAATCTTAGGCTTGTGGTGTACCTTGCCAAGAAATTTGAATCCACAGGCATAAATGTAGAGGATTTGATTTCAATTGGAACAATCGGACTCATAAAAGCTGTCAACACATTTAAAGTTGAAAAAAATATTAAGCTTGCAACATATGCATCAAAGTGCATTGAAAATGAAATATTGATGCACTTAAGGCGCGTTGGTAAGGCAAAGACAGAAATTTCACTGGATGAACCACTGAACATTGACTGGGACGGAAATGAACTTTTGCTGTCTGATATTTTGGGAACAGAAGAAGACATTGTATTCAAAGACATGGAAAATGAAGTTGATTTGACGCTTCTCAATGAGTCCATTAAAAAACTGAACAAAAGGGAATACATGATAATGAAACTCAGGTTTGGTCTTAACAATTCAAGAAGCTTCACTCAGAAAGAAGTCGCTGACATGCTTGGAATCTCTCAATCCTACATATCACGCCTTGAGAAAAAGATACTGAGTAGACTAAAAAAGGAAATCAACAAGGCTGTATAAAAAGTATATACACGGTAATAATTTTAAAGGGGGATAATTTTTTATAAGGGGAAAAACGACGATGATAAACAAAGTAGTTATATGTGGCGTTAATACTTCTCAATTGCCTACAATAAAAACATCAGAAATGAGAGGTATGATAAAGAAAATCCAAGAAGGCGACAATGAGCTAAGAGAACAGTTTATTAATGGCAATTTAAGGCTAGTGCTAAGCGTGATTCAAAGATTTAATTCGAAAAACGAGCCAGTTGATGATTTGTTTCAAATCGGATGCGTTGGTCTTATAAAAGCAATTGATAATTTTGACTTGTCTCTTGACGTTAAGTTTTCTACATATGCTGTGCCCATGATTATAGGGGAAATTAGAAGGTATCTAAGAGACAACAATTCAATCAGGGTATCAAGGTCCATGAAGGATACAGCCTACAAGGCACTGCAGGTAAGAGAAAGGCTTACGGCAGTCAATTCTCAGGAACCTACAATAGCTGAAATAGCAAATGAAATTGGCGTTGACAAAGAAGAAATCATATTTGCTTTAGAGTCCATTCAAGAGCCTGTATCGTTGTTTGAACCCATTTACAATGACGGAGGAGATGCTCTTTACGTTGTGGATCAGGTCAAGGATGAAAAAAACATAGACGAAAGATGGATTGAAAAAATCACTTTAGAGGACAGCATAAGCAATTTGTCAGAAAGAGAAAGGCAAATAGTCGACATGCGTTTTTATAAAGGAAAGACTCAAATGGAAGTAGCCGAAGAAATAGGAATATCTCAGGCCCAGGTGTCCCGTCTTGAAAAATCGGCATTGACACAACTTAAAAAAGGGTTCAGGTGAAACAGTTAATAAAAATTAAGAGTTAAGAATTAATAATTAAGAATTAATGTTGGAACGCGTAGGCGTTCCTTCTTTTAACTCTTCACTCTTCACTCTTAATTCTTAATTTGTGACTATTTATTCTGAAATTCTAATGAACAGTGAATTTTTGGCATATTTTGTACAATCGGACATACCTTGTAATATATGCTGTGAAGGGGTGATTCTATGACAAATTACTGGGACATGATTGAAAAAGATGTTGTTAATATCAAAAACGGTGAAGTTTTAGGCAGATTTGACGATGTGGAAATAGACACAAGGGCAGGAAAAATTTCAGCATTTTATATAGAAGAAGCAAGCAAGTTCATGGGTATGCTGGGAAAATCAAAATCACGAAAAATAAAGTGGGAAGAAATACTAAAAGTTGGCATGGATGTTATTATAGTAAACGTCGACGATGATGAAAACAACGCAAGAATAAAAGACATGCTGGACTGACAGCGTTAAAATATTCCTTGAATTGAAATATAAGTTTGCAAAATGCTTATAGAGGTATACCCTGCTGCAAATATCTATGTTAATTTTCAAGAATAAATAAAACAGACCTAATTAGAACTACTTAGGTCTGTTTTTGTGTCTCAATTAGACTTAATGAATATACTTTTAATGCTATTGAACATAAAATAATATTAATGAAATTAAAGTGATTCACAAAATTGAAGATAGGCAAGGGGGTAAAAATGAGCAAAAAAACTATTATTAAAGTTATAACGCTTCTTATTCTTCTGTATTCACTGAACGTGTCACCGGCATATGCATGGAAAGTTAAAACACATGTATACTCTGCAAATTTAATTTTAGAGGATGTCAGTGATGGATTTGTTGAAATAAAACCTTATGGTGAATTTGAAGTGTTGCCTGAATATGCAGAAATACTCAGGCAGTATCCGGAATATTACAGAGCTGGTGCACTAGGGCCGGATCTTATGCCGGATATCTTAATCGGACAGACCATATTTCATCCCGGCAACACTTATCAAACACCGGGAGACATGATTAATACGTTTTGGCACTTGGCTAATGAGCTGCCGGATTATGTTCCATCTCAGATGCAGCAGTCTATGAGCAACTATATAAGTTCAACTGTTCAAATTGATGTTATTCCGCCGGAAGATGAAAATGATCCTGCAAATGATTTTTTAAGGATGAACAATAAACAACAGGCAAAAGCTTATGTCCTTGGTTTTATGGCACATGCAGCCGGAGATTATTTCGGACACAGCTACATCAATAAATGGGCTGAAAAACCATGGCCAAATGTAGTTGATGGAATCAATGCACAAGAAAAAAATATTATAAAGCGACATTCAGCATTAGAAGCATACATTGATTCACAGATTCCTTCAAAGTATAAGACAAACCAATATAATTTAATTAGGGTTCCGCAAAGATTTTTGTTTGATACAATGTTGGTTGACGGAGAATTAAATCTGCATAACATTGCACTGGACAGCAGGATGGCTCAATTTTTCGGAGATACTGAGTGTGTGCCTCCCCACCTGGAACTATTCTTTGCAATCCGTGATGCCTGTGCAAGCAGAATCGAAACAATAAATAACAACAAAAACGGAAATGCATGGGATCAGTTTGTTTGGGGAATTTCTCTGCAATCTGCTCAAAAAGCATATTGTGAAGCATGGATTGAAGATATAGACAGGGGTCTTGGCGCGTGGATAGATGCCAATGAAAGGGCTGCTCAGACAATGGTTATTGATGGAAACGGCATGGAGCAGTACAAGGATGAGCTGAAGAAATGGTATGACGAGCACTTTTTGAGCATGCTTGGTTATCCTGATGTGGCAGTCAGTGTAAAAAACGATTTAGGCAGTGTTTCTGATTTCATAATGGAAATCGTGCCGAATTCTGTTGAACAGGATTATAAGACTGCAAAGCAGGATGCTATAAACTATGCTGTTAAAAAAGCATTTAACATAGACCTCAATGAATGGATGACTCTTTTAAATCCGCCGCTCAGTTCAATGCAGACAGGCGGACTATTCCCTTCAGGATCTTTCGATACAATCAATCAGGAAATGGGAAATTTTGCAACATGTACAAATACCAATGACCAGGAATTTGCTCCATTCAAAAACACGCTCACGTTAATGAAGCTGACATTGATTGGGGAGCCAGGCATACAGGAGTTGAGAAGAGTATCCGGTTCTGGTGGATCACTGACATTTCCACCTTTTAAAAATACCATGACATATTTCATCAGAAACATGGATGTGGGATATGATTGGAATAGTGGATCACCCCTAATGGGTTTCTTCATGTGGGGAAGCAATGAAGACAAGAACAAAATATTGAATTTAATATTTGATTTGGATCCTGAAGGTGTAAGGCCAACATTTTCAGATATGACACAGGGACCAATAGAAATTGTTCCTGGACCACGCGAATATGGGTCAGTTCCTGATATATATGTCAAATATCAAAATGCACCTAATCAAATCAATGCAACCATAGGCTTGTATTCAACAGACAGCTTCATTAAAAATCCTGAGCAATGGAAAAACATCGCAGGCAAAGTAAACAGTGATTTTCTTGTTACAACTCCAGGAAAAGCAGGAACATATCATTTCAGAATCTATGACAACAACAATGTATTGCTGGCAGTGAGCAATGAAATTGAAGTTGTTGCAGTAGAAGAAAACAATAATTCCTCTCAAACGACTACAACTACTTCACCTGATACAAACACTCAACCACCACCAACCGTTGACAATGGCGCATTAAATGGTGATGGTTTAGATTTGACCTACTATAGAAGCCGGGTAAATGAAACTTTAAATGTAACTGTTACAGGAAGACTGGATGGATCAGTCTGGGGCAACGGTATTTATACGGATGATTCTGATGTTTCCACAGCAGCTGTCCATGCAGGAATAGTAAAACATGGTGAAACAAAGACAGTGAGGGTAACCATTTTGCCCGGTCAGCTTAGCTATGAAGGCAGCTGGAGGAACGGAGTTCGTTCAGAAGAATATATAGAATTTGATGGCAGCTTTAAATTTACCGACGTAAGTCTGCCGCTTTCTGAACAAGGTTTAACGGAAGGAATAGGAACCACTACTCGTGAAGAAGACTTGTATCTTGTAGAATATCAAGGAATGCATGGTACTGTAATAAATCTCATAGTAACCGGAGATATGGAAGGTGATGTGTGGGGTACCGATGTTTATACTGATGATTCAGACATTTCAGCAGCAGCTGTTCATGCAGGAATTTTAAAAGTTGGAGAGACAAAGACAATCAGCATTACAATACTTCCAGGACAAAGTTCATATAGAGGGACCTTAAGAAACGGTGTAGAATCAGGTGATTATGGAGAGTGGGACGGAAGCTTCAAATTTAATGGCGCAACGGTGTCAACGGACGCACATACGTATCCTTAAGATTTGCAGCTGAAAACCTTAATACAAAGGTTTATTGGATAAATTCAACAAGAGAGGCAGTAATAATTTATTGATTCATATTAATAATTATGGGGATGATTTATCATCCCCATGACTTTATAGTATTTGTTTAAATCTCGGCTTCCGAATGGTTCATTCTAATTCTTCAACAAGGAGTTTATTGTTTGTTTTGTCCATTCCTCAGCACTGAGGATTGTTTCTATTGAATCTATTTTTTCTTTTTTGTGCATGTTCATAACTTTTTCATTTAAGTTTCCTATGTCAAGGAAACTTATTTTTTTATCCAAAAACAAGCCGACACATACTTCATTTGAAGCATTCAGCACAGCCGGCATTGTTCCGCCTTCTTTAAGGGAGTCAAAAGCAAGCCTTAAACACTTGAAAACTTCCAGGTCAGGCTTTTCAAATGTCAGACTGCCTATTTCTGAAAGAGAAAGGCTCTTGTAGCTGTTATATGAGCGTTTTGGATAAAAAAGAGCAAACTGTATTGGTACTCTCATGTCCGGAAGTCCAAGCTGAGCAATGGTTGAATGATCACAGAACTCAACACCCGAATGTATTATGCTCTGAGGGTGTACCACAACTTCAATTTGTTCCGGCTCTACGTCGAATAAAAACTTTGCTTCAATAACTTCAAGTCCTTTGTTCATAAGTGTTGCTGAGTCAATGGTGATTTTTTTCCCCATGGACCAGTTAGGATGTTTGAGGGCATCTTCAACTTTGACATTTTTTAAAAGATCAGTGGTTTTTCCCCTGAATGGTCCTCCGGAAGCTGTGAGGACTATTTTATTTATTGATTTTTTGTCATTAGCCATTAGGCTTTGGAAAATTGCGCTGTGTTCGCTGTCAACAGGAAGTATTGGAGCATGATATTGTCTTGCAAGGTTCATTATGTAATCTCCACCTGTTACTAATGTTTCCTTGTTTGCCAGTGCTATAGTTTTTCCCTTTTTTATTGCTGCAACTGTCGGCTTGAGACCTATCATTCCTGATACAGCAGTTACTATTATTTCACTCTTTTCATATTCTGCCGTTGCTATTAATCCGTCCATTCCAGACATTATTTCTGTCTTCATGTTGGATGGAAGAATGTTTTTTAAGGCAGATGCTTTTTCTTCGTTCATTACGCAGCAAAGCATTGGCGAAAATTCAATTATTTGTTCTCTTAAAAGTTCTATGTTGTTATTACCTGTAATTGCGCACACCTTCAGCTCATCTGCATGTTCGCGGACAACATCAAGAGTCTGGGTTCCTATGGAACCGGTGGAACCAAGTATACTTATATATTTCATGGCTTCTCCTTATTGTTTATGTAATTTTTAATTAGTATTTATTTTATGAGTTACATTTTATCACAAAGACTATTACTTGCATAGCAAAATTAGGAAATTGCAATGATGTTCAAAATATTATGCTTACGAATTGTTTTATTTAAAAAAACACTTGTAATAATTTTGAGAACAGTATATCATATAGTATTATATCAAAGTACACGGAGGATAAAATGTTTCAAAGTTATGAAAGCACTAGAAACTCAAATATTCTTTCAACAGCGTCAAAAGCGGTACTGAAGGGCATAGCAGACGACGGCGGCTTGTACGTAATGAGGAATATTGAAGATAAAAATATTGACATAGAACTGCTTCAAGGCAAGAGCTACATAGAAATTGCAGAAGAGATTTTAAGTATGATGCTTGATGATTTTCCAAAAGATAAAGTTAAAGAATGCGTCAAGAATGCATACACAGGCAAATTCAGCACTGATGAAATAACTCCTGTTGTAAAGGCTGGAGATTCATATGTATCAGAACTTTTCCACGGACCTACATCAGCATTCAAGGATGTGGCTTTGTCCATATTGCCGCACCTTTTGACTACAGCATATGATATGAACGATTTGAAGGGTGAGGTAATAATTCTTACAGCAACATCGGGAGACACAGGAAAAGCAGCTCTTGAAGGATTCAAGGATGTAAAGGGTACAAAAATAATTGTGTTTTATCCTGATGGTGGGGTCAGCCAGGTTCAAAAAGCACAGATGGCCACACAGGAAGGAACAAACACATATGTTTGTGCAATAAAAGGAAATTTTGATGATGCCCAGACAGGCGTTAAGAACATATTTGCAAATGAAAATTTAAGAGACGAGCTTGAAAAAAGAAATGAAATGTTTTCATCGGCAAATTCAATAAACATAGGAAGACTCGTTCCGCAAATCGTATATTATTTTTATGCCTACATGAAGCTTGTAGAATCAAATAGCATTAAAATTGGGGACAAGGTTAATTTTGCAGTTCCCACAGGAAATTTCGGAAACATTCTGGCAGGCTATTATGCCAAGAATCTTGGACTCCCTGTAAATAAACTAATTTGCGGATCAAATGAAAACAACGTGCTATATGATTTTATAAGGACTGGAATTTATGACAAAAACAGAGAATTCCACAAAACCATTTCTCCATCCATGGACATTCTTGTTTCAAGCAACCTTGAAAGGCTATTGTACTATGTAAGCGGCAAGGACAACAATACTATAAAAAACTTAATGGAACAGCTTAATACTACTGGAAAGTACGAAGTAAGTGATGAAATGAAAAAAGTCATCAGTGAGGAATTTTACGCTAATTGCGTTTTCAAGAATGAAACTGAAGAAACAATAAAAAATGTATTCGAAAAATACGGATATCTTCTTGACACCCACACAGCTGTTGCATATAAGGTGCTGGAAACATACAAAAATGAAACAAATGATAATACAACGAGCATTGTTTTGTCCACTGCAAGTCCGTACAAGTTTTCAAAAAGTGTGTACGAATCACTTTACCATGAAACAAACAGCGACGAGTTCGAAATAATGCAGGAGCTTTCCGAAAAAACAGGAGTGAAAATACCTGAAAACCTAAAAGGATTAAAGGAAAAGACAGTGCTTCATAAAGAAGTGTGTGAAAAAGATGAAATGGAAATCTACGTGAGAAAAATCGCAATTAAATAGGAGATGAAAATGGTAAGAGTTACTGTACCTGCAACTACAGCAAATATAGGGCCGGGCTTTGACACTTTGGGGCTTGCTCTTAACATGTACAATGTTTACAATTTTGAAGAAATAGAACAAGGGCTTATTATAGAAGGCTGCCCTGATGAATATAATAATGAAGACAACTTGATTTACAAATCATTTGTCATTGCTGCAAAGGAAATGGGAAAAGAAGTAAAAGGTCTTAAAATTTCCATGAATACTGAAATTCCGGTTTCAAGAGGACTTGGAAGCAGCTCAGCCTGCATAGTAGGAGGAGTATATGGAGCCAATGAGCTTCTTCATGGAGGGTTGTCAAAGGATGAACTCTTTAAAATTGCAGTAAAAATTGAAGGACATCCCGATAACATCGCTCCTGCTGTTTACGGTGGACTAACTGCCTCATTAGTGGAGGATGACAAGACTTACTGCATGAAGTACAACTTAAGCGAGAAACTTAAATTTTGCTCCCTCATACCTGACTTTGAAACATCAACATGCGAAGCAAGAAAACTTCTACCTCAGGATGTGACCTTCAAGGATGCGGTTTTTAATATTTCAAGAGCAGCAGTGCTGTTAAAGGCCCTGGAGGAAGGTAACTTTGAAGTAATAAGTGTATCTCTCAAGGACAAACTTCACCAAAAATACAGAAAATCTCTAATTCACCAGTATGATGAAGTGAAAAAAATCTGTATTGAAAATAAATCAGATGCATTTTTCATAAGTGGTTCGGGGCCTACTTTGATGAACATAATTCAAAATCCTGAATTTACAAACAGAATAAAAGTGAGTATAATGAATCTAGAACATAATTGGATTGTCAAGTATCTGGAGGCAGACAAGTATGGAGTGATTGTAGAACAAATATGATGAATAAAAATTATTTTAAATAAAGAGGTGGATTTATGTTAAAGAAGTATTTAATTGTAAGCAAGAAAATATTGCCGGATGTATATGAGAAGGTTATTGAAGCCCGTAACCTGATTAATAACGGCAATGTAAAGGGAATCAGCGAAGCAGTAAAAAAGGTTGGAATAAGCAGGAGCACTTATTATAAGTACAAAGATTATGTTTTTTCTCCTTCTGAGAATTCAATCGGAAGAAAAGCAGTTATTTCCATGATGTTAAGACATGAGAAGGGTGTTCTTTCAAATGTATTGAATTACATGTCGTCAGAAAATGCAAATATACTAACAATAAACCAAAGCATTCCAATTAACGGCAAGGCTTCGGTGAATGTATCATTAGACATTTCTGACATAAGCAAGTCAATTGATGATATCATAACAGAAATGAAATCAATAAAAGGTATAAGTTCTGTAAAACTGTTGTCAATCGAGTAGGAGAAAGCTATGTATGGATTGGTTTTAGAAGGCGGAGGCGCAAAAGGTTCCTACCATGTAGGAGCATACAAGGCTCTTATGGAGCTTGGCGTAGAAATAGGTGGAATTGCAGGAACTTCAATAGGAGCCATAAATGGAGCACTGATGGTTCAGGGGGATTACGAGCTTTTAGAAAAAGTGTGGTACAATGTAAATTCCCATGAACTGTTTGATATTGACGAGAAAGCAATAGATAATATTAAAAATTTCAATCTGCAGGAAATAAATTTTTCCTATCTAATCCACCAGTCAAAGGAAATTTTAAACAACCGCGGGCTTGATACAACAAAAATGAGGGAGCTCTTTGACACGTATGTTGATGAGGATAAAATCAGAAAGTCAAACATCGACTTTGGAATTGTAACAGTCAACATGACAGACAAAAAGCCTCTTGAACTTTATAAAGAAGATATTCCTGAAGGCAAACTTGTTGATTTTCTCTTGGCAAGTGCAAATCTACCTGCTTTCAGGATGGAAGAGATGGACGGCAAGAAATATCTGGACGGTGGATTTTATGACAATCTTCCAATAGGTCTTCTTGCAAAAAAAGGATTCAAAAACATAATTGCCGTAAGGACAATGGCAATAGGAATTGTAAAAAAGGTAAAAACTAAGGACTTAAACATCATCTACATACAGCCTGCCGTAGGTCTGGGTGGAATGCTCGGTTCACTTGATTTCAACAGGGAAAAGGCAGTAGAACTTATTAAGCTTGGATATTACGACACCATGAAGGTTTTCAAACGCCTTAAAGGATACAGATACTACTGCACTCCATATGAAGGTGATTTCATCCAAGTGTTGGTGGATTTTTTGTTACAGCATAAGGAAAAGATTGAAAATATAGGAATAATGCTGGGTTTTGAAGACGTCTACGATGAAAGAATGCTTTTTGAAAAAATACTTCCAAGGGTTGAATCCATCCTTGACATGAAGGGAAAGAACGATTATCAGGACATATTGCTTCGTCTCACGGAAAGAATAGCTGAAAAATATGACATGGAAAGATATAAAATTTATTCAGCCAAGGAATTTATGGAGGTTACTGCAAAGAAGTTTATTGAAAAGCCGCTTCCGTTCACAAAAAATGTTCCTGCATTTGTAAAGAGAAACAAAATATTGTCCCTGGCGGTAAAAGAAGATATAATATCAGAAATTTTCGCAGAAATATTTTTATAAATTAACAATGAAGAATTAAGAGTTAAGAATTAAGAATTAAATGAAAAATCAGGGCGCAAGCCCTGATTTAGTTTTATAATGAGTTGTCGATAATTTACATGTCGCGGTGAAATGTAAATCACGGGTTGTAGGGGAGGACCTCGTGTCCTCCCGAAGATATAAGTTCCTGAATTAATAACAGCGGGCTGGCACAAGACCAGCCCCTACGTAATGATAGTCAATGTTAGTATGAATCAGAGGTTGTCATTTTTTAAAACTCATAACTCTTAATTCTTCACTATTAATTATTAATTATTAAAGTAGTCTGTTATTCCGGCTGCTATTTTTTCAACAACTATATTTTGAAAGCTTGAGTTGTGAATGTTCATTTCTTCCTTTGGATTAGACATGAATCCTATTTCTATTAAAGCTGCCGGAGTCTTTGTTTCCCTTAGGACCTCGTAGTTTCTGTCAAGTATACCGTCTCTGTATACACCGTTAACCGTCACGGCATTTAAATAAATTGATTCAGCTAAATTGTATCCATACTTCTTATCTTTAAAATTCTTTGTGTTGTAGTAAGTTGACAAACCAAAATAATCGCTGTTGTTAAGTGAGTTGTGGTGTATGGAAAGAAGTATGTCGCATCCAAGTTTGTCTGCCATTCGTCCTCTTTCTGAATTTTTTATGTATGTGTCACCGTTTCTGGTGAGATAAACCGTTGCTCCAAGACTTTCAAGCTTTTCTTTAAGCATCAGTGCAACATCCATGTTCACATATTTTTCAAACTTTCCGGTGAAGCTAATACTGCCCGGGTCTTTGCCGCCGTGTCCAGGATCAAGAAGTATTTTTTTGCCTGACAATGGGAGAACTTCCTTTAAATAAGAATTGTTGCACCAGCCCACGTTTCCTTTTTTATCAACAATTTTGTCCCATCCGTTTTCTGTATCAACAACTGTTACGGCTGAGCCTTTTTTTATTGATAGTACTTTTTTGTCTTTTGTTGAAGGGCCTGTCCTTATATTAAGATCATCGGTGGTTTTTTTGTAAGAAACGGTTCCTTCAGAATAATAGTTCATGTTGTATGAAGTAAGCCACGCAGCAACATATCCCAACTGTCCGTCAGGAAGTTTTAATTTAAGCCAGCCGCTTTTTTCTCCACATACTTCAAAACTGTCATATTTGTTTCCTTGTGCAATAACACTTCCGCTGATACTGTCAATATCCCTGATGTTGATGTTGTCATAAAGAAAATATATTTTTTCAGATTCATCATATTCAATATCTGTAAGCCAGCTTGCTATGTAATATTCCTTGCCCTTGTATTCGATTATGTGCCAGCTGTGATATGTATCTATGTATTTTGCCTTTTCTCCTGGCGAAAGCTGTCCCACTTGTTTTGAAGTTGTGGTAGGGGCTGTCCTTATGTTAATCATGTGTTCTGTGTTGTTCTTAACATATTTATCAGCTGGAACAGTAACGAAATATTTTTCAATCCAGCCTGTTTTTCCGTCTTGAGTTTTTACATTGTACCAGTCTTCACTTTCCTTGACTATGGAAATCCTGCTGTTAATTTTCAATGTGTCAACAACGTTTGAGGTATAATTATCGCTTTTGTACAGGGCAATGTTTGAGATGTTCGTGTAGCCGATTTCATCGCCTAGAGCCTCAGGCATTGACAATGCAAGGATAATTGAAGCAAGTAGTAATATTTTTTTCATATTTTACCCCCTTTTTGAATGAATTTAATATTGCTGTCAATGTATGAAAATTATAACATTTATCGACAAAATAAACCATTACAGTTTAATTACATTAAAAAATTGTTCGCGAAAAAATAACTTGATAGTCAACAAACTGTATTATATAATGATTTTAAAGTCACGAGGGGAGAGATTTCTTATGAAACTTTATAATACACTTTCAAGATCTATTGAAGATTTTAAGCCTATAGATGAAAATTTAGTAAAAATGTATACATGCGGACCTACTGTATATAATTATGCTCATTTGGGCAATTTAAGGATGTACATACATGAGGACGTGCTTGAAAAAACTTTGAGATACATAGGTTATCCTGTGAAAAGAGTCATGAACATAACAGACGTGGGACATCTGGAGTCGGATGCCGACGACGGCGAAGACAAAATGCTCAAGGGTGCAAAAAGGGAAAACAAGACTGTGTGGGAAATTGCTCAGCACTACACGGATGCTTTTTTTAGAGACATAGAAAAACTCAACATTAAGAAAGCCGATGTTGTAGCAAAAGCAACAGATTATATAGATCAATACATTGAATTCATTAAAGGACTGGAGAAAAAAGGCTTCACGTACATTGCAAACGGAAATGTGTATTTTGACATAACAAAGGTCGAAAACTACACAAAACTTTCCGGCATGGACCTAGAACAGCTCAGAACTGCTTCCAGGGAAGATGTGGATGTGGATGTTCACAAGAAAAATCCTCAGGATTTTGTTTTATGGTTCACAAAATCCAAGTTTGAAAACCAGGCAATGAAATGGGATTCTCCATGGGGAGTGGGTTATCCGGGCTGGCATATTGAATGCTCGGTAATAAGTCTCGTAAATCTAGGAGAACAAATGGATATTCACTGCGGAGGCGTTGATCACATACCAGTTCACCACACAAATGAAATAGCTCAAACTGAAAGCTATACAGGAAAAGAATGGGTTAAGTACTGGTGGCACGGTGAATTTTTAATTGACAACGATGGAAAAATGAGCAAATCAAGCGGAGAGTTCCTGACACTGTCCCTAGTTGAGAAAAAGGGCTTTAATCCTTTGGCTTACAGATACTTTGTCCTTAACTCTCATTACAGAAAACAGCTTGCATTTTCTTTTGATTCACTTGCTTCAGCAGAAAATGCATACACTAAATTAAAAAGCAGAGTTAAGTCAATAAAAGAAAATGCTGACAACAAACAGGCAAATGAACAGGCAGCTGAAAGATACAAGGAAGAATTCAAAAAATGCCTTGAAGATGATTTAAACACTGCAAATGCCATTACTGTATTGTTTGACATGCTCAAGACTGATGAATTAAATAGCAGCCAGAAATTAGATCTTGTTGCTGATTTTGAAAAAGTTTTGTCTCTTGATTTGTTGAAGGAAGAAACAATTGAAATACACGACGAACTTGCCGAATACATTGAAGAAATGATACAAAAAAGACAGGACGCCAAGAAAAACAAAGACTATCAGCTGGCAGATTCCATAAGAGCAGAGCTTTTGGAAAAGGGAATAGTGCTGGAAGATACAAGACAGGGTGTAAATTGGAAGAAAATAAATTAGAATTTGAAAAAGAAATGCTTGTATCAGCAAGCAAAAAATCATCAAAAAATACGACTATGTATTCACCTGCACAACTAGCTTATGCAGGTGATGCTGTTTATGAGATGCTGGTGAGAAGCTACATCATAAAAAATAACGACATTAACGTAAATAAAATGCACCGCCTCACTGTGAAATTTGTAAAGGCAAAGGCACAGGCTTATATTGTAAGTAAGCTTGACAATGAACTTACAGATGAGGAAAAAACAATTGTAAAAAGAGGAAGAAATGCCAAAGTAACATCATCCCCCAAAAATGCAGAGCTTATGGATTACAGATATGCCACAGGTTTTGAAGCCTTGGTGGGATACTTGTATTTAAATGATGAACTGGACAGGTTGATGGAGCTTTTTGATAAAATTATTGAAATAATTGAAAAGGATGAAGAACATGAGAATAATTGAGGGTAAAAACCCGGTAATGGAAGCGCTTAGAAGCGATGCCCAGATAGATACAATATTAATAAGCAGGGAAGCTGCCCAGGGCTCCATGAACAAAATACTTGAACTTGCCAAGGCAAAGAACATACTGGTTAAAAATGTTGACAAGGCACTTTTAGACAGATTGAGTGAAAACAAAAGACACCAGGGAATCATAGCAGAAGCCATGGAATATGAATACAAGGATATTGATGATATACTTGACTTTGCTAAACAAAGAGGCGAAAAACCTTTTGTTATAATTCTTGATGAAATAACTGACGTTCATAATCTCGGAGCAATAATCCGTACAGCGGAATGTCTGGGAGCACACGGAGTAATCATTCCCAAAAGAAGGGCTGCACAGGTAAACGGAGTTGTTGCAAAATCTTCGGCAGGAGCTGTTGAGTTTCTTCCTGTTGCAAGAGTCACAAACATAGTAAATGCAATTGAAGAACTTCAAAAAAAGGGACTGTGGATTTACGGTGCCGATATGGCAGGTAACAATGTAGGCGATGAAAAATTTGATGTTCCTGTTGGACTTGTCATAGGAAATGAGGGCTCAGGAATAGGCAGGCTTGTAAAAGAAAAATGCGACACTCTTGTAAAAATTCCTATGAAGGGAAAAATCAACTCATTGAATGCATCCTGTGCTGCTTCCATAATAATTTATGAAGTGATGAAGCAAAGGAACATTTAAAATGCCAAGGACTAAAAAAGAATACCTGTTTATTGACGGGTACAACATTATTAATCAATGGCAATATTACAGGGATGTAAAAAACATTGCAAACAGTAGAAACAAACTTATTGAACTTTTAATAGAATACCAGGCATACACAGGACTGAAGGTTATTGTGGTTTTTGACGCGCATCTTGTTAAGGGAAGTCTTGAAAAAACGGAAAGGTATGCAGGCGTTGAAGTTGTTTATACAAAGGAACATGAAACAGCAGACAGCTACATTGAAAAACAGCTTGATAAAATAGGAAGATATGAAAGAGTTCAGGTAGCAACATCTGACAGCGCAATTCAGCAAATAGTCATTTCCAGAGGCGGAACTAGAATTTCTGCTCATGAAATGATATTGGAAATTGAAAACACTAAAAAGGATATAAGAACAAAAACCGAGAAACCTCGACAAAAAGGAACAAATATTGACCTTGTTTTAGACTCTGATACTTTGGAAAAATTGGAAAAGCTCAGAAGAAGCATGTAAGGTGTTGACATTAAATGTAATTGTAGATATAATTTCCATATAATTGAAAGAATTTTGCGGAGGACAGTATGATACCGGTTGTTTTATTTGACAACTATATTTATAACTTTGATGAATATGATAATTTTTCCGATGAAGAGCTGGTAGAAAAGAGAAATGCCGGAGATAAATATGCCGAAGAATGTCTGTATAAAAGATATACATATATAGTCAAGAGAATAACCAGTTCTTTCTTCATTATAGGCGGCGGGAAAGATGATTTGTTCCAGGAAGCAATGATTGGTCTCATTAAGGCAGTTAATAGCTATGATGGAAAATTTGGAGCGAAGTTCAAGACATATGCTGAAGTGTGCGTAAGAAGACAGGTAATTTCTGCCATTAGAAAAACTAGCACTCATATGGTTAAGGGTATTTCTCTGTATGATTATATTGAATCGGAAAACGATTCTAAGGCTTTTGATTATTATTTTAGTTCAGAAAATCTTAATCCAGAAATTGTATACATTAATGAAGAAGAGAAAAACTTATATTATGAACAGGCAAAGAAAATTCTAAGTAGATTCGAAATAGAAGTACTTACGGAATATGAAGAAGGCAAGAGTTACGAGGAAATATCGCAAGTCCTGAACAAGAGCATTAAATCCATAGACAATGCACTGCAAAGAGTTAAAAGAAAAATCTGCAACAACAAAGAAAAAATGTATATGATTAATTGAGGGCGTAAGCCCTTTTATTATGCCATGACCCAAACATTGCAGGTATTCAAATGCAATGAGTTTATATTTGTAGAGCAGCGAGTTTATAAATTTGTGTATGAGACTAGTATCACCTGCTCAAAATGTTCTATAAAATTGCTATTCTGCGATTTTTACTATTGATTTATTTTTACTTTGTTGGTATAATAAATTTTGCTAACAAAGAAGTGACGTAATGCCTATGTAGCTCAGGCGGTAGAGCACTACATTGGTAATGTAGAGGTCGGCAGTTCGAGTCTGCTCGTAGGCTCCAAATCTTATTTAAAAAAATTATAACTCGGGAGGAATAAAATGGCAAAGCAGAAATATGAAAGAACCAAACCACACGTTAACATTGGTACAATTGGCCACGTTGACCATGGTAAGACTACTTTAACAGCAGCAATTACAAAGACATTGCATGAAAGATATGGTACTGGAGAAGCTGTAGCATTTGAAAACATAGACAAAGCTCCAGAAGAAAGAGAAAGAGGAATCACAATTTCAACAGCACACGTTGAATATGAAACTCCTAACAGACACTACGCACACGTTGACTGCCCAGGCCATGCTGACTATGTTAAGAACATGATCACTGGAGCAGCTCAGATGGACGGCGGTATCATAGTTGTATCAGCAGCTGATGGTCCTATGCCACAGACAAGAGAGCACATCCTTCTTTCAAGACAGGTTGGCGTTCCTAAGTTAGTTGTTTTCTTGAACAAAGAAGACATGGTAGACGATCCAGAATTAATCGAATTGGTTGAAATGGAAGTAAGAGAACTTCTTTCAGAATATGAATTCGACGGAGACAACACTCCAATAGTAAAAGGTTCAGCATTAAAAGCTCTTGAAGATCCACAAGGACCTTGGGGAGATAAAATACTTGAATTGATGCAAGCAGTTGACGACTGGGTACCAACACCAGAAAGAGATATTGACAAACCATTCCTGATGCCAGTAGAAGATGTATTCTCTATTACAGGAAGAGGAACAGTTGCAACAGGAAGAGTTGAAAGAGGAGTATTGAAGGTTCAGGATAAGAT
>DehalE1_100030_pt1 | contig 29429 bp, 25 predicted proteins | sample DehspE1_FD_43922 | JGI IMG/M metagenome (IMG submission 43922) | reverse complement strand
CCAGCTCCGGCCCTCCGGACCCGGCCCGCATCGCCCAGCTGGTCGACGAGCTGTCCGGAGGGCGCCCGTTCGTCATCCGCGAATACGTGCACTGGTGCGGCGGGAACACCACCCTGGAGCGGGAGATCGACGCGTCCGATGACCTGAAACACCTGACCATGCCCGACGACTGGTACGTGACCGGGAACCGAGAGCTCGACCTCGTGCTCAGCTATCTGCCGCCCGTCGCCGACCTCGACGGCTGGCTCGCGTTCATCGATCGCGCTGTTGACAGATACGGCCACCTGGCGAAGTATCTCCAGGTCACCCTTGAAGCGAACTTCCCGATTCCACGGATCGACGGCAGCTCACCAGGAGTGATCCCTGCGCTCACCCAAGGGCTGCCGTACGCGCGATCATTGGTCCGCGACGAGATCAAGCTCGGTTTCTCGCTTGCCGAACCGGCCGAGTGGCTCGGCGGCGACAGCCAGTTCTGGGCGGAGCTGTCCGCCTTGCCTTCTTCGGCGTTCGCAGCGCACGTCGACTACGTCGGGCTCGGCCTATACCCCGACGGATTCTCGCCCCACCCCAACGTCTACTCGGCCACCCACCAAGCGATGGCGCACCTCCGCGCCCGCCTCGACGAGGCACACTTCTCGGCAGACATCCCCATCCACATCGCGGAGGCGGGTAGCCCCAGCGGTGCCCACCGCACACCGGCCGGCCAGACCACTTCATTGGCGGCGCTGATCAGCGCATCCGCCGCCGCGGGAGCCGCACAGTTCGAACTCTTCGCACTCTCCGACGCCGACTCCGCATCCAACACGCCGCTGGGAACCTTCGGCCTCTGCACCGACAACTACGCGCGCAAACCTGCCTACGCAACCTACCGAACCCAGACTCGGCTGCAGGACCCGCCGACGCCTTGATGCGCGCCCCCCTGCCAAGATCCAACTGCGCACACGGCGGCAAGAGCGGAAGGTTCGGGCTAGACGCACACCCAGCAGTAGAGGTGTTGCTCCTTCTGCTGCGCGCGGGTCGCGAGACCTGCGAGCTTCGCGAGGAACTCCGCCAGCGCTGCCGGATCGGCTTGTCCCCAGAACTCCTCAGTCTCCGCCCAGGGGACCGCTACGTCGTTGAGGCGTTCCGACGTGGCGTCGGCGAGGGAGCCGGCCAGGGAGTCAGTGAGTGCAACGACAAGCCGTTCGCCACCATCTCGGTCGGCCACGAGGTATCCATGGCGAGGATCATTCGTGATGTCGTCGTATGGCCGTCCTGTGAGTAACTCTTCGAGAGTTCCCATCTGGATAATCGGATCGATGCCCTTCGCAGGGACCGTCTCGTAGCTAGGCGTGTCGCGGATCTGAGTCCCACTTGCTGACCGGTCAACCGGCCGACGGCTGAACCATCCGCGGCGCGTGGGGGGCGTGCCCTCGGGACGGACCCTGGTGCTTGGGCCAGCCACGCGATCGATCACCGAGGCCGCCTCACCATCAGAATCCGCGGCGAAGTAGTCGTACAGAACTCCCATGGACACAGTGTTCCCGGTCCGTGGGTCTCGAGGGCGCAATTGCTCAACGCGCCCGGCGCGGTACTCCGACTTCCTGTCGGTCCTGGACCTCAGGCCGTGTCGGATAATCAACATGTGGCTGACGAATCGCTTCTGCCTGATGGCTGGACGCTCAAGCGCGTCCGCACAATCGAGCCGAGTGCAGAACTGCTTGATCCGAGCGCCCACTACGTCGTGGCTGACCAGAGGCCAACTCTGACCAACTTGGACGAACTGGCGCCCACCGTCATCCTCTGCTTCTCAGGCCTCTGCCTTTGCCTCGTCCAGGAGGATAGCGACGAGCCCGAGTGGTGGATGGGCCAGCTGGACGAGTCGGACGGCTCGATTGTCTGCTGGTCCTCGTACGGCAGTTCGCTGGAGGACGCCATCAGAGCGCTGTAGCGCTGCGGCCAGCCAGGCGAGCAACGTCCTGCATTCGGCATGATTGTGCGTTTCGCCGAGGCCACGATCCAGCTCCGATCACACAACGCCGTGACCCGACGACCCGACTTGCGCCAGGTATATCGGAGTCCCTGGGGATCTCCTGGCTGGGTGGGCTCCTCGGACTGGTTGGCCGAGGGAATGCCTAGGGCTTCGGAAGTGCCGCGGGAACGCGATCGGGTGGGATGCCGGGACCACCCCGCGGCTCCGATTCGAGCACAACCTCACACGCCCACGTCACGGGTTCGTTGCATGGTGCTGAGTGCCGCCAAGGTCGCCTCCGCGCCGGAACCGCCCGGCTGGGCAGTGAGCAGGAGCGCGTCGTTCGCGATGCCGGTCTCTGGGTCATAGACCCGCACGCCGAGGTCATTCATCCCGAGAAACCACTTCCAGGCCAACCAGACTCCCCGTCGCCAGTGGAGGTCGCCGGTGACAGCAAAGGCATGCGCGCAGGCATCGGCGATCGCGGCGACGTCGGCGGGCCTCTGTCTTCCGCAGGGACCGCTGTCGTGAGCCGATCTTCCCAGGTCGCCCGTGGGCGAGAGATGACCGCGCTCACTGGTCTCGGTCTCCATCAGCATGGTCAGCATCGAAAGGCCCTGCCGAATCGGCACTGCTCGGCCCAAGGCCGCGCCACCGACGATCAATGCGTCGCACAGCGCCGCGTTGTTGTGGACGAGGCGCTCCTCCGGCCACGCCCAGCCCGGCTTCGCCTGGCGTGGGATGACGTCCAGGCAGTCGGAGAGGAGCGATCGTGCGACGCCGGACGCGTCAGTCCGCGAGCGCACGAGAGCGACCGCGCCGAGCGCCGCCAGCGCGGCCGCACGGGCATCGGACGGGCGAACCTTGGCCGCGCGGAGAAACGTCTTGATCGCCCGATCCCGGGTGACCTTCGAGGTCCCCATCCTCGCCGCCGTGCCGAGCGCGGCCACACATCGGCCCCAGACTTCGGTGCGGTCGGGCTTGTCGGACCAGTGCCGATGGGGAGTCAAGCGCTCGTACGCGAGCCCGTCCGGGCCTACTGCCTGCTCCAGGAAGGCAAGGTAGGTGACCGAGGTGAAGGCGATCCGGGGCGCGTCCAGATACTCGTGGAGCACCAGGATCAGGGCACGGGCGGCATCCGAGGTGCGGTAGCCGGGTGCCGCGAATCCGCCCACCTCGGGACGTTCGCGCACGCCGCCAGGATCGGTGAGCCGCGCGAGATACGCGAAGCCCCCACGCCCGGAGGGCCGCGGTGGGGCCTCTGCGATGACCGCGTCCGACGATGAAGAATGACCCGGGTCCGGGTCGGTGAGATCCATAAGGCGTCCACCGCCTCTCGCGGTAGCGACGTGAGACCGTCTCAGCAGCCGGGTGCTCCCGACGTCAGGGACGCCCCATCGCTCCGGCTGTCGGGCAGCGGAAGGCTCGCGAAGCCGCAAGGCCGACCTCGTTCATGTGGCTCACCACGATCGCCAACGCCTCGTGCAGCGAGGTTTCGGTGTAGCTCACCCCGTGTTCGCGGCAGTGCCGGCGAACGAGCCTGCGCGCCTGCCTCAAGTGAGGCCTGGGCATGCTGGGGAACAAGTGGTGCTCGATCTGGTAGTTGAGCCCGCCCATCAGGGCCGTCATCCACCAACCGCCCGACACGTTGCGAGAGGTGAGCACCTGCTTGTCGAGGAAGTCGAGCCGGACATCGGCCGGCACGATCGGCATGCCGATGTGGTTGGGAGCGAAGCTCGCCCCCATGTACACCCCGAAGACACCCAACTGCACCCCGAGGAAGGCGAACGCCATGCCCGGGGGCATCAGCCAGAACAGCGCGCCCAGGTAGAGCGTCGACCGCACGGCGAGGAGCGCGATCTCCAGCCCACGCCCCTGGATGGGCCGCCGGGCGAAGAGGCTGCGAATCGACCTCTGATGCAGATCGATCCCGACCAGCGGAAGCAGCGGGACGAACAGCCAGCCCTGGCGACGAACCAACCACCGGTGCAAGCCGGTACTGGCCGCCGCGTCCTCGGCGGTGAACACGACCGTTCCCGGAGCGATGTCCGGGTCCTTGCCGGCCCGGTTCGGGTTCCCGTGATGACGAGTGTGCTTGGTCATCCACCAGGAGTAGCTGATCCCGACGAAGAGAGTGGACAGTACGCGTCCGACGTGGTCGTTGGCCGGACCTGACGCGAGCACCTGGCGGTGCGATGCCTCGTGTCCGAGGAACGCGAACTGGGTGAAGATCACGCCGAGAGCCGCCGCGATCAGCAGCTGGAACCACGAGTCCCGCAGCAGAACCAGCCCGGTGAAGGCTCCGGCGAGCGCGGTCACCAGCGCGCCGAACAGCGCCACGTAGAACCAGCGCGTGCGGTCATTCAGCCCGGCCGTTCGCGCAGCCTGGGCGAGGTCGGTGAAACTCCGAGTCCGCCTGCTCAGTTCTGCTCGGACCGCAGCCGCCTTGGACGCGCGCGAAGTCTTCGTGGACAGGTTGTCGATTGCCGTCATGGCGTCGCCGTTTCCTACCGGCTCTACAAAGAAACCCCAACGGCGACCCTCAGAACAGGTAAGGCCCAGAGTACCCGGGCGTGTGACATCGCCGACATCCCCTCCCCGCGGGTTTGGACTGTACTGGTATTGTGTGGACAAAGTCGCTCGTGGCGCGCGTTATCAAGCCATGGGCAGCAACCGGATCGCGGCACGCGATTCCGCGGGGGGTGCCGATCGGCAGACGTCTCGCCCACAGGTGGCGCGGCTTGGCCCACCACCCTCAGGAACGGACGGGCCGATGGCGCGATTCGGGTTTCTCAGCACCTACCCACCCACCCGCTGCGGGCTGGCAACCTTCACCGACGCGCTGGCAAGGGCCTTGGTGGCAGACGGGCGTGACCAGGCCTTGATCGTGCGAGTGGACGATCTCGTTCCCACCGGCCCACCGACCCCCGCTCCGGGGATTCAGGTGGCCGGCGACCTGCACCCGGGCGACGGGATCGGACGTTCGCACGCTGCGGCACTGCTCAACGAGGCTGACCTGGTGATCGTCCAGCATGAGTTCGGGATCTACGGCGGACCGGATGGGGACGAGATCATCGATGTTCTCGAACGGATCCTCCCCACTCGCGTCATCGTCCTGCATACGGTGCCGATGGATCCGACTCCGCACCAGCGTGCCGTCCTGAGCAGGGTCCTGGACCTCGCCGACCGCGTGGTGGTGATGACCCGTGCCGCCGAGGCGATTCTCGCTACGCAGTACGCCGCTCCCTCGACCAAGGTGACCTTGATCCCCCATGGTGTCGAGGCCCGCCCGGTGGCCACTCCCCCGCCGCGATCGGGGCGGCCGTTGATGCTCACCTGGGGCCTGATCGGCCCGGGAAAGGGGATCGAGTGGGGAATCCGGGCGATCGGCTGCCTGCAACCCGACCAGAGACCGCTGTATCGGGTGCTCGGACAGACTCACCCCAAGGTCGTGCAGCAGCAAGGAGAGCAGTACCGCAGGGATCTGCTGAACCTGGCGGACACGCTGGGCGTTGCCGGCGACGTGGTGCTGGATGGGCGATATCAGGAGCCAGGCGACCTCGCCACCGAGATCGCCGCCGCTGCCCTCGTCCTGCTGCCTTACGACTCCCACGAGCAGGTCACCTCGGGGGTGCTGGCCGAGGCTGTTGCCGCAGGAAGGATCGTGGTCGCCACGCGGTTCCCGCACGCGGTGGAACTGCTCTCCGGCGGAGGGGGGCTCCTGGTCGACCACAAGCGTCCGCTGGAGATGGCCAGGGCTATCCGCGTCGCTCTCAGCGAGCCCGGTTACGCCTCCAGCGCGCGCAGGATGGCCGACGACCTCGCCCACGCCAACAGCTGGGAGAACGTCGCCGGCAGGTTCCGGGAGCTCCTGACCGGCGGGCGTCTGGAGCGGGTCGTTCCGTGAGCGCACGGGCGAGCACTGTCGCTCCGGTGCCGGTGTTCAGCCACCTCCTGCGGATGACCGACCGGGTCGGCCTCTTCGAACACGCGCTCTTCGTTGAGCCCCGACGCGAGCACGGCTACTGTGCCGACGACGTGTCTCGGGCACTGGTCGTCGTCCTCCGCGAGCCAGCCAGGACTCGCGCCCTGGACCTCGCCGCGGAGACCTACCTCAGTTATCTCGAGGCCGCGGTCGAGGCGGACGGATCCGTGCGCAATCGCCGCTCGGCGGCCGGGGACTGGGAGCGGGATGCGAGCACTGGCGACTGTTGGGGACGCACGATCAACGCACTCGGCTTCGCTGCTCGATCCGGCGCGACCCGATCGATCCGGCTTCGCGCCACCCGGGCCTTCCTCCGGGCAGCCCGGGCTCGGTCGGACGATATTCGCGCAGCAGCGTTCGCGGCCCTCGGAGCCGCTGAGTTCCTGCGGGGCAGACCCGACCTGCCGGGACCGGCGGAGTCGTTGCTGCGGGATTGTCTGGCCCGAATTCCTCGCGGTGCCCACTCCGGATGGCAGTGGCCCGAGCCTCGATTGCGGTACGCCAACGCGGCCCTGTGCGACGCCCTCATCTTCGGAGGCGCGGTACTGCGGCGCCGCGATGACGTCCGTGAAGGCCTCCGGATGCTCGAGGCACTCCTCGAGATCGAAACGGGTGGCCGCGGCCACTTGTCGGTGACTGGCACGGACGGCCGCGGGCCCGACGACCCAGGCCCCCTGTGGGACCAGCAGCCGATCGAGCCGGCGGTGATCGCCGACGCCTGCGTCCATGCCGCACAGGTCACCCGCGACCCCCTGTGGCACAGGCGCGTCGATCTGGCCTGCGCCTGGTTCCTCGGCGCGAACGACGCAGACGTCATGGTCTACGACACCACGACCGGGGCAGGCCACGACGGGCTTGAGCCTCACGGACGTAATCAGAACTGCGGAGCCGAGTCCACGATCGCCGCGCTGAGCACGATCCAGCACGCCCGCGCGATGGCGGTACCCCGGCAATGACTCTGAGCCTCACGGATGCGGGCGTCGAACTGCGCTCCGACCCGGAACGCGTGTTCCTCCGCCTGTTCCTGCCCGGCGACGCCACTCCCGGCTCGAGTTCGAGAACCCAGGCCGTCCTGGACCGAGTGCTCGCCCTGCCTGCGGCGGACGTTGCCCAGATCGCCAACGAAGCGCTCAGCCGTCTGGGAGAGCACCACGCCGACCTCGAGCAGGTGCTCCGACGCCACGCGCTCACCGTCTGGCGCACGCCCGAGGTGGGACTCGACCATGACCTGGGTGTGGCGATCGGCGCAGTGTTCAGCGCGGAGGTCTCGCCGGAGGGCGCCGCGTTGTGCAACCCGAGTGTGGTCGCCCACCCCGACCAGACCGGACTCCGGCCGGGCCAGCTGCGGGTCGCGTTGTCGTTGCGACTCATCGGGGAGGGCCATCGATCTTCGATCGGCTTCTGCGAGGCGGTCGTTGGTCCCGGACAGCGGTGGCAGTTCATGCCTCGCGATCAGCCGCTCCACCTCGCCCGGATCAGCGGGGGACACTGGAACCGAGACCACTTGAGCCGCGCCCTGGAGCACCGGGGCCGAACCGACGACCTCGCCCGGACGGTCGCACAGGCGCTTCCCGCGGACTTCGACAGCGAGGCCGTGGAACACGCCGTGCAGCAGCTGCCGCCCGCGCTGCTGCATCAGCTCGACGCCCGCGCCCAGCAGCAGCTGATCCGCGTCATTGCCGGCTCTGCCTACCAGGCGACCTTCAGCGAATCCAGCACACTCAGTCAACGGACGCTCGTTCCCGCCGCGGACGAAGAGAGCCAGGGCATGGAGGACCTCCGCCTGGTCGGGTTCACGGACGCGGCCGGGCACACCGAGTACCGCGGCACCTACACCGCCTACGACGGACAGGCGATCGCCACCCGACTGCTCACCACCGACGACTTCCGTTCCTTCAGAGTGCAACGGCTCACCGGCCCCTGCTCCGACTCCAAGGGCGTCGCGCTCTTCCCGCGTCCGGTTGGCGGGGTTCAGGTGGCTCTCGCCCGAAGCGATGGCGAGTCGATCACCCTCACCACCTCACCGGACGGACTCGACTGGGCCCCGGAGACTCCTCTGCAGTACCGGCGTCCGCACTGGGCCATCGTCCAGAGCGGCGTCTGCGCGCCCCCCATCGAGACCGACAGCGGATGGCTCGTGATCACGCACGGCGTGGGCCCGACACGCGAGTACAGCCTGGGTGCACTCCTTCTCGACCGCGAGGACCCCACCGTCGTGCGGGCCACGTTGGCCGAGCCGCTTCTCAGACCCGCCCCGGGAACCTCCGGCTACGTGCCCAACGTCGTCTACAGCTGTGGCGCCATCCTTCACGACGGCACGATCTGGGTGCCGTATGCCTTGGCCGACCAGCGGATCCGGGTCGGATCGGTCCCTCTGCACGCACTCCTCTCCGGCATGCAGCCCACACGCTCGAACGCCGGCGACAACGTCGCCGGCGGGATTAGGCGCAAGCAACCGAAAGTGAGTCAATGAACCATGACTGATCTGTACACCAAGAGCGGGCGCCTCCTCCAGCGAATCGACAACCACCTGTACTCCCGCTCGGGCCGCTACCTCGGCCAGGTTGAGAATCTGAAGATCTACGACCCGAGCGGACGCTACTGCGGCACCATCGTGGGTGACCGCGTGGTCTATCGAACGATCGACAGCGCAGCCACCGGCGCAGCCTCCCTCGCTGGGGCTCGCCCGGCCAGTACCAGCGCGAATCGCAAGGGCTCGCCCCTGTGGGGCATCGAGCCTCCGTTCACCGACTGACCTACCCGGAGTTCCGGTGTGCTCCCCTCGCGTGACCTTCGACACCGCTGCCGCCGAGAACACCGGAAACGCGAGCGCGACGGTCGCGGGATACGAGCCGGGCCCCGCGCTGGTCGTGGCAGGATTCGACCATGGCGGGACTCCTGGTGGCGGGCACGTCCTCGGACGCCGGGAAGTCGCTGATCACGGCGGGGCTGTGCCGGGCGTGGGCACGGCAGGGCGTGCGGGTGGCGCCGTTCAAGGCCCAGAACATGTCCAACAACTCGATGGTCTGCCCGGACGGCTCCGAGATCGGCCGGGCCCAGTACCTGCAGGCGATCGCGGCCGGGGTGGAACCGTCGTCGGTCCACAACCCGGTGTTGCTGAAGCCGGGCACCGACCGCCGCGCGTTCATCGTGCTGCGCGGCCAGCCGGGCGGAACGCTGGAGGCCGGCGAGTACGTGGGTGGGCGGACGCGACTGGCTGAGGCGGCCTACGCTGCGTTCGCCGAACTCGAGGCCGGCTACGACCTGGTCGTGGCCGAAGGAGCCGGCTCACCGGCGGAGATCAACTTGCGCGCCGGCGACTACGTGAACTTCGGCCTCGCCCGACGGTTCGGGCTGCCGGTGCTGCTCGTCGGGGACATCGACCGCGGCGGCCTGCTGGCATCCCTGTTCGGGCACTGGGCGATCGTGGACGACGCCGACCGGGCCACCCTCGCCGGCTACTTGGTGAACAAGTTCCGTGGTGACCAGTCCGTGCTCGATCCCGGTCTGGAAGAAGTGACCCGCCGCACCGGATTGCACTGCTTCGGCGTGCTGCCCTGGCTCGACGAGGTGTGGCTGGACAGCGAGGACGCGCTCGCGTTCGCGAAGTGGCCGCGACTGCCCGGACGCGCCGGCACGCTGCGGGTGGCCGCGATCCGGTTCCCGCGCATCTCCAACGCCACCGACCTGGATGCGCTGGCCGCCGAGCCCGGGCTGGACGTGTTCGCGACCGCCAGCCCGTCCGACGTGGAGAGCGCCGACCTGGTCGTGCTGCCCGGCAGCCGTTCCACGCTGGCAGACCTGGACTGGCTGCGCCGGCACGGGCTCGCCGACGCCCTCGCCGCACGGGCAGCCGCCGGACGTCCCATCCTGGGCATCTGCGGCGGCTACCAGATGCTCACCGAGACGATCGACGACCCGGTCGAGTCGTCCCTGGGTGTCGAGCCGGGCCTCGGGCTGCTGCCCGGCCGCGTCCGGTTCAGCGAGGAGAAGGTGCTCGGGCGTCCCCGCGGCAGCTGGCACGGCCACCAGGTCACCGCCTACGAGATCCACCACGGCGTGGTCGAGGTCACCGGGGGTGAGCCGTTCCTCGACGGCGTCCGGCATGGCAGCACGTGGGGCACCATCTGGCACGGCGCCTTCGAGAACGACGACTTCCGTCGCGCCTGGCTGACCACCGTCGCCGAGGCCGTCGGATCGACCTGGCGTCCCGTGCCCGGCCAGCCCGGGTTTGCCGAGCGGCGCGCACAGATGCTTGACGCCCTCGCCGACGCCCTGGTCGAGCACGTCGACCTGGACGCGCTGCTCGCCCGGGCGCTCGGCTGAGCCCACAGCTCGGAACCTTGCGCCCCATCGGCGCGCCTGTCATGGTGTCCTTGTCGGTCCCCCGGCCGACCTGCGGCACCGCCGCGTCCTGCTCGCACCCTGAGGAACCCATGAAGCGCTTGCTCGGCTCTCTCGCCGTCGTGCTCGCGACGGCACTCGGCGCCACCGCTCTCGTCGCGCCCCCGGCCGCGGCGACCAGCTACCCCGTGATCGGCAAGATCCTCAAGACCTACGTCGCCGCCGGCGGCGAGGCCGTCTTCGGCGATCCGCTCGCGCCGCGGGTAAAGCTGAGGGTGGGCACCCAGAACGTCTACGACCAGCACTTCGAGAACGGCGTGGTGCTGTGGAGCCGGACCGGGCACCGCACCTGGCTCAATGACCAGATGCCGTCCCTGACGAGGGTTTCCAACGAGCGGATCGTGGTCGATCTGGGCTCGCCGATCTACCGCAGCGGCGAACTGTGCCACGCGTCGAAGTTCGCGAAGCAGCTGATGGCGAGCCTGCTGCGCGGCGGAGCGATCATCGACCTGCGCTCGACGACTGCGGCGAAGGCGTGCAAGGACCCGACCCTGCCGAAGGTGGCGAAGTACCGCTACTCCATGACCGGCACGGCTGACCTGGCCACCTTCGTGACCAAGGCGTCCGACCGCACCTCGCTCGGCTCGGCGCTGACCCGGATCGCCGCGACGCCGGGGCCCGTGTTGGTGCACTGCCACTACGGACGTGACCGCACCGGCATGCTCAACCTGATCCTGATGTTCATCACCGGGACCGATCTTGAGACCGCCCGCACCGAGTACCTGCGCTCCCCCGGAGTGTCCTCGGGGATGTTCGACACGCTCGTGAACGCGATCACGCAGTACTACCCCGACGACCAGGCCTACGACATGACGTTCGCCGGGGTGCACCGGTTCGTCACCGAGGGACTGGGGCTCAGCGAGGACACGATCGCCACCCTCAAGGCCCGGTACACGGTCGGCTGAGGACGTCTCGCCACCCACCCGGCCGCTGCAATAGGTTGGGCGAATGAGCGTGGATCAGGAGCTGCCAGAAGTTCCCGAAGAGGACCGGACGATCGAGTTCGTCCTGGAGCCGACGCCGTATGCGGCCCGGCCGGAGAAGCTGCGTCCCAAGGCGAAGCGTCGCGACCACGCGGACGTCGTCCCGCTGCCGCCGTTCGAGCCGGACGGACGCAATCCTGCCTACATCGACTGGCTCGAGCAGCAGTCGATGCTGCACGACGCGACCGCGCTCGGGCGCCAGCTCGCCGGCCACGCTGCGATGTGGGCGAACCCGTACGCGCACCCGGACCCGCGCGAGGCCGTACGCCAGGCGTCCGTCTGGTACACCGCCTATCCGCTCTCACACATCACCGCCCCGGGTGAGTCATTCCTGGCGTCCCTCGGCTCGGAGGAGCTGTGGGCGGCGTTCGCGAAGATCGGCATCGACGGAGTGCACACAGGCCCGCTGAAGCTGGCCGGCGGCATCCAGGGCTGGGAACCGACGCCGAGCGTCGACGGCCACTTCGACCGGATCAGCATGCAGATCGACCCGGTCTTCGGCACCGAGGACCAGTTCCGGGAGATGTGCGCGAACGCGGCACGCCGGCACGGCACCATCATCGACGACATCGTGCCGGGCCACACCGGCAAGGGCGCGGACTTCCGGCTGGCCGAGCTGAACTACCTGGACTACCCGGGGATCTACCACATGATCGACATCCCGGAGGAGGCGTGGGACCTGCTGCCCGACGTCCCGGAGGGGCGGGACTCGGTAAACCTTGACCCGGCGACCGAGCAGCGGCTGGCCGAGGCCGGCTACATCATCGGGGCGCTGCAGCGGGTGATCTTCTACGAGCCCGGGGTGAAGGAGACGAACTGGTCGGTCACTCCCCCGATCTGGGACTACAAGGGACGGCTGCGCCGCTGGGTGTACCTGCACTACTTCAAGGACGGCCAGCCGACCATCAACTGGCTGGACCCGACGTTCGCGGGCATGCGGCTGGTGATGGGTGACGCGCTGCACTCGCTGCTCGACCTGGGTTCCGGCGGGCTGCGGCTGGACGCGAACGGGTTCCTCGGCGTGGAGAAGGGCCTGGACTCGGGCCCGGGCTGGTCGGAGGGCCACCCGCTGAGCCAGGCGGCCAACCAGCTGATCGGCTCGATGGTGCGCAAGGTGGGCGGGTTCACCTTCCAGGAGCTGAACCTGGCCATCGACGACATCAAGCACACCAGCGCGGTGGGGCCCGACCTGTCGTACGACTTCGTGACCAGGCCGGCCTACCAGTTCGCGCTGGCGACGGCGGACACCGAGTTCCTGCGGCTCGCGCTGCGGGAGGCGATGCGGGTGGGGGTCGACCAGGCGTCGCTGGTGCACGCGCTGCAGAACCACGACGAGCTGACCTACGAGCTGGTGCACTGGGCGGGTCCGCACCGCGACGACCACTACCAGCTGGGCGGCGGCGAGACCACGGGCGGCGAACTGGCCGACTATGTGCGGGAGACGATGCGGCTGAAGCTGGCCGGTGACGCGGCCCCGTACAACGCGCTGTTCGTGCAGAACGGGATCGCGTGCACGACCGCGTCGGTAGTGACAGCGTCGCTGGGCATCACAGACCTGGAGTCGATCACCGAGGCGGACGTGCGCCGGATCATGAACGCGCACCTGCTGCTGTGCATGTACAACGCGTGGCAACCGGGGGTGTTCGCACTGTCGGGCTGGGACCTGGTCGGGGCGCTGCCGCTGGACCGGAGCAAGGTGCGCGACCTGATCGGGACGGGCGACACGCGCTGGATCGAGCGGGGCGCGTACGACTTGATGGGGAAGGCGCCGGACGCGAAGAAGTCGGCGTCCGGGCTGCCGGTGGCGACGGCGCTGTACGGACCGCTGCCCGCCCAGCTGGAGAACCCGAACTCGTTCGCGTCCCGGTTGGCTGAGGTGCTGCGGCTGCGCAAGCGCTCGGGCATCGCGACCGGCACGCTGCTGGACGTTCCGGACGTGCCGTGGAAGAGCATGCTGGTGATGATCAGTCGCCTGGAGAGCGGCCTGGTGCAGATCACGGCGTTGAACTTCGGCTCGGACAAGATCACCGGACGGGTTCAGTCCGAGCACCTGCCCGCCGGTCGGGTGACGGATCTGGCCACGCGCCGCAAGGTGGACGACGTGGACGCCCTCGGCGGCTTCACGGTGGAACTGCCGGCCTTCGGTGGCATCGCCATGGTGGTCCGCTGACCCCCGGCAGTCCGGCGAACGCCGGGATCTCAACGCCGCTCAGTCGTGCTCGTGCCCGCTGAAGTCCACCTCGAGCTCCACCGCGGCCTCGTCGATCAGGTGAGCCACGACGGCCTGGTCGTCCGCGGAGAGCTGCGGCGCCCGCGCCCGGACGAGTTCGAGCGGATCGAGTTCCAGAAACGCCTCCTGGACGACCTGGGTGATCAGGTCGATGGCGGTCGCCTCCAGGGGATCCTCCCGGTCGGGCTGCTGCCAGCCGGCGTCCGTGCTGTCAGTCATCGCTCGGGCCTCCCTGCTCCGCGTCCGGATCGGACGGCTTGGTGTCGTCGACTGGCTTCTTCATGCGCGAACCCAGCGCGATCACGATGACCGCCATGATGGTCACGTCGGCCCAGGTCGCGTCGGTGGGGGCCCACAGAATCATGGCGACGTAGAAGACGCCGAACAGGCCGAGCGCCCCGAGCCGGATCGCCAACCCGTCGTTCTTGAAGAAGGCCCAGGCAAGTCCGCCCAGGAGGATGGCCGTTACGGCCCAAATTGTCATCTGGAGTGCGTCCATGCTGCTTCCGACTCGACGTTGCGTCCGTCCGCAACCGTACCGGTTCCCTTTGGACACGCCCCAACCGAGATCGCTACCTTGAACCAGAACGCTCGGGGGCGGTAGCTCAGCCGGTCAGAGCAGGGGACTCATAATCCCTGGGTCGCGGGTTCGAGCCCCGCCCGCCCCACCAGCAGATTACTGCTCGTTCACTAGGTATCTTACCCTCGGACAAGCTGACCGCAACAGGCCAGAAGGTTGCACCAGTGAGCCCCCTTATTGCACGATATGCGTACGTCGTGCAATAAGGATCGGAGGTTCCGATGGGCCGCGAACGCCGCGAGTTCGGGTCGATCCGCAAGCTTGCTTCGGGTCGTCACCAGGCGGTCTACACCGGTCCGGACCTGCTGCGACACGTGGCACCGACCACGTTTCAGGCGAAGATCGACGCCGAGGGCTGGCTCCACGAGGAGCGCAAACTGATCGAGGCCAGCGAGTGGTCTCCCCCGAAGCACCGGGCCGAGAAGGCCCGGGCGGTCGCCACGACCCCCGACTTCGAGACCTACGCGAAGAAGTGGATCGCCAAGCGCCGCACGGACAAGGGCGAGCCGCTAAGGGCGTCCACGAGGGCGAACTATGAGGCGACACTGGAGCACCACCTGGTGCCGACGTTCGGACGGATGCGGCTGCGCGACATCACCAAGGGCGCGGTGCGCCGGTGGTACGAGGACACGCTCGAAGGCAACGGCGAGACTCCGCGGGCCAACTCGAAGGCGTACGGGCTACTGCGGGCGATCATGAACAGCGCCGTCGACGAGGACCTGATCGAGGCCAGCCCGGTGCACATCCGCGGCGCCGGCTACCAGCCGAAGCGACGCCGCCTCGAGCCCGCCTCGATCGAGGAACTCGACGTGATCGTTGAGAAAATGCCCGAGAAGTGGAAGCTCATGGTGCTGCTCGCCTCCTGGTGCGCGCTGCGCTACGGCGAGATCGCGGAGCTGCGCCGCAAGGACATCAAGCTGCGTCACGTTAACGGTCGCTGGACCGGGGTGATCCAGGTTCGCCGCGGCGTGGTCTGGGTGAACCGCAAGATCCAGGTCGAGCCACCCAAGTCGGAAGCCGGCATCCGCGACGTGGCGATCCCGCCCCACCTCATCCCAATCATCAAGGAACACCTCGAGAGTTTCGCCGCGCCCGGCCAGGAGGGCCTCCTCTTTCCCGCCGCCAATGGGCGCCAGCAGTGGCCCTCCACCATCACCAGCTACTTCAAGAAGGCGGCGGAGATCGCCGGCCGCTCAGACCTCCGCTTCCACGACCTCCGCCACACGGGTGCCGTCATGGCCGCCCAGCAAGGCGCGACTCTCGCCGATCTGCAGGCGCGGCTCGGACACTCGACCGCGAACGCCGCCCTGCTGTATCAGCACTCGGCCAAGGGCCGCGATCAGCTGATCGCCGAGAGCCTTTCGAGGCTGGTCGCCGACTAAGCCCGACGCGGCTCGGGGCATCTGGATCAGGCAGCCATCGGAGGCGTCGGGTTCTTCAGCTGAGCCGCCGCCTCCAAACCCCGCCGCAGGAGGTAGGGAAGACGGGCCAGGTCGGCGATGGCTTCGGCAAGAAGCGGATCACACCAGCCAATCGGCCTCTCCAAGTCCAGCGCACAAACCCGTGTCAGGCGGTCGCCCCACAGATATCCCGGCCCGTTCAACCCGACCCGAGCGGGTGCGGGCACCGCAACCCGGTTCTGGCCCGAGCTGTAGCGCGACCTAGTGGTGAGGCCCATCACTCGCCAGTGCCCACCCTCACGCTCCACGAGAACTACCGGCCTGATCTTCCCTGTGCTCAGGGCGTTCTCCAGGGGGTTTCGCACCCATGCAAGCACCAACATGCCCGGCTGCCACGGCTCTCCCTCGATCTCGAGTGTCCTACTCATCTTCATCACCTTTCGTTTGGAAGTTGTCTGGCCAGCTGTCCCAATCCGTCGAATCGAGCGAGGCGAGTGCCTGGCGCATCTGCGTGAGGGTTCCCATGCCCGCGTTCATCTCACGGAAGCGCTCGACCTCGTCCACGATCGGGAAACCCAGTTCATTGGCCTGTGCATGGATCTGCGCGGCCGCGTCGCGAGCGATCAGCTCCATGACAGCTAGGAAGCCGGGGACTGTGTCCGCGTAGGTGTCACCGAAGTCGTCGCCGCTCTTGAGTACCCCCAGGAGATCCTCGAGTAGCTTGATGTTGCTCACGGCAGGGACAAGGCCGTGAAGGAGTCGTAGCTGGACCGTCGTTGCGGCGATGGCCGCTCGCACCACCGCGCGCTCGTCGGCCGCAGCCTCGAGCGCCTGCCGCTTCAACCGCTTCTGGGCTCGCTTAGGCGACATCGTGCACCCCGCCCAGGTATGTGGATGTTGGACGCTCGGGAAGCAGCCGAACGGTGTGGCACGCCAGTCGGTTGGCTGTGGAGAGGCTGTCACCGCGAGCGATGCATGTAACATGCAGCCCCTGGCTCGCCAGGAGGGCCATTCGCGGAGCGAAGTAGTGATCCCCACTCCCGAAGGTCACGGTTGCGAAGCGCCGGGCCACCCAACCCCAGTCGAGAAGGTCGTCGATCGCCAGTTCGGCGCCATCTCGACCCCTCCTGCATGCCACGCCCTCTCCGGTCGAGCTCATGGCGATGTTCGCCATGGTCCACGCACTCGAGCAACACACCCACACAAGGTCACCCACCCGGCGACCCGAGACGACGCTGTAGTCGACGAGAACTGCCGCGATCTCGGCGGCAGTCGGATCCGGACGGCCGACGAGGTTCTCGATATCGAGCAGGTGAAGGCACCTACGTTGAATGCTCTTCTCGCGCTCTCCGAGCGCTGCATTGTGTGTCATGACACAAATGGTAGACACACGCATTATGAGAATGCAAGACCTAACCCGAGGGTGCCCACCGCGAATGCCCTGGCGCAGTCAGGCACAGGCGCGCATTGCCGCCCTGACTAGGCCATATGGTCTTCTGTCCACCCTCTTGGAGTTTTCGTCTGGATTAATTCTTCGGGATCTTGCAGACGATCTTCCCTCGGATTATTAACTCCGCGCCCAAACGTCTCTGTGCGTCCAGTTAATTGGTTGGCTTTGAGGCTCGCGGAAAATTGAATACTCAAACTAGGTTGACCTGGTTCCCGGTTCTAGATCTTCGGTCCCAGATCGGCGACCGAGACGATTTTTGGCTTCCAACAAGTCCGTAGGTTTCAAACTCTGCATCTAGAACTATTTTCCGGTTGAATAATCCGGCGCATCTTCCTGAGGAGGGAGCGTTGAGCGCGTCTGGTCCAGCAAGTGGCCTCTCAGTAGGGATTTCGGAGTGTGAGCGACTCTTCGAACGGCTCGACGGAGTCGGAACCGCAACTCACCGGCATCTGTCTCTACGCGCTGGACCAGCGCTCGGCCGAAGGCACTCGGCGGAGGAGCTTCTCTAGGTCGGTCAGACGGACGCGGATGATCCGGCGACCGGTGCGGAAGGCCGGGAGTTCGCCGGCGGCGATTCGGCGGCGCAGCGTGTGGACGCTGATGCCAAGGATGTCGGCGGCTGCGGCCAGCGAGATGAAGGCGCCGGGTTTGGTGCTCTCGATGACGGGCATGGTTGTCTCCTTCGTTGCGGTGGGTGTTCAGAAGCCAATGGATGGGCCGCTGCGGTCCCGGTCGTGGCCCCAGACAGGCAGGTGTTCCTCCTCCGGCCGGCGGCGGCGTGGTGGATCGATGGTCTCCCACACCTCCTTCTCGGGCGCGCGCGGCCAACCCAGCTGCGCACCGGCGGAACCGAGGACTCGCCACCAGAGGGCCGACGCGGCGTGCTCATCCGGTAGCGGTCCCTCAGCAAGCGCGCGCTCGACCAGTTGAGGAACGTCGATTCCCCTCTCCGCGAGGGCGTGGAGCCTACGCGCGGTCACGAGCCGATCGGGGTCGCGTGCGATCGTTGGGTCGAGGGTGGGCAGCAACCGTCCCCACTCCCCCATGCCCAGGGACCGATCGAGCCGGGCGTCGAGGTCCCGCTGCCACCGCGCCGCCGCCTCCCCGACAGCCGGCGCCCCGGTGGGACGAAGATCGGACGCCGGCACGTCCATCACCGCACGCCACACCGTGATGTCGCCGAGGAGCACGCCGTTCTCGAACATCCGGGGCGAGAGAGACATCGGCCCTAGCCAGGACGGAGGGCGGTGCTGTGAACGGACCTGCCACCGCACGGCGCCTGCCAGCCGCTCGACTCGCTCGGCTCGGGCCTGCAGGTACGGCCCCCACACCTCGTCGTTGGCCACCCGGCTCGGGACGCCGCGCAGCCACGGCAACGGCCCGGGCGCCTTCTCAGGCACCAGCAGGTGCAGACGGTGGTCGAGCACCGCGGCCGCGTCACGGGCGGTGTCCAGCTCTCCCATGCCGACCGTCTCGCGCAGCAGCCTCACCGGGTCGTGTCCGTCGGCGGCGCACCCCAGAAGGTTGGCGCGCAGCGTGTCCCACGCCGGGCACTCGGTGAGCCACAGCACGACGTTGTCGGCCTCCTGGTCGAGCCGTTGGCCGACCTCCGGCCCGAGCACCTGCTCGGCAGCGACACCGAGCGCATCGCTGTACCGTGCGACGGCCGGCGCCAGCAGCTTCGCCGGGTCGTCCTGCTCCCTCAGCCGCGTGGATGCCGACTCAGCCACTTCGTCGTGGGACAGGATGCGCTCCAGCCGCTCGACGCCGGTGAACGGGTAGGTCGCGTCGGAATGGACCAAGCCGTGCGGGTCGCCGTCTCCGACGACCTGCAGGTAGACGTGGTTCGCCTGCCGCCCGCGGGTGAGCATCGTGTAGATGTCCTGGCGCGACTCCTCGCCACTCGCAAGCCCGTGCATTGTGTCGGCAGTGAGCCCCTGCGCGCCATGGATCGTGGTGGCGTAGCCGAGGTCGACCCATTCGCTCACGTAGTCGGCAGGCAGCGTCACGGCGCACTTCGAGCGCAGGCTCTCGACGCGCAGACTGCCGTCCGCCGCGACGGACGCCACGCGCCAGCGGTCGCCGTTCTTCACCCAGTCGCGACTTCCGACCGGCAGCCGCCGAGCGTTGTGGCGCGTGATCACCAGGTCGCCGGCGACCGCGATGTTGCCGTCGGCGAGGCCGGCGCCGCGACCGATCATGCTGCGTCCTTCGTGGTGGCGCTGCTGGGCGAGCTGGTTGAGTCGGCTGACCAGATCTCGGGTCGGGGCGAGCATGAGGGCGTCCAGGCCGTTCCTGTGGTCCTGGGTCCATGCGTCCAGCACGGCATGGGCCATGGTGATGATGTCGCCGACGTGGACGCGGTCGTGGTCGAGGTAGTAGCCGAGCGCCTCCGTGCGGCCTTCCCGCAGCGCCGTCGACGCCTCAGCCTCGGCGGGGTCGTTGAACCGGAGGATCTCGGTCAGCTTGCAGGCGCCGTGCGCCGCTTCGATGTCGCGCAGGACGCCGCCGGCGCCGATCGCGGACAGCTGGCGGTCGTCCCCGATGAGGCGGACGCTGCCGCCGCGGATCATCACTTCGGCGATCGCCCGGTCGAGGCTGAGGGTGTCGGCCATGCCGGCTTCGTCGACGATGACCAGGCTGTCCGGGCCAATGGCGGCCAGCCAGGCCGGCGCCGGTTGCTCAGGGTGGTCGAGGCTCCAGGTGAGCTTGGCGAGCGTGTCGCACGGCACGTCGAGCTGGTCGGCGAGGGCCTTTGCGGCGGCCGCGGACGGCGCCAGTCCGATCACCGTGCCGCCGGACTCGGTCCAGGCCGAGCCGAGGACGCGCATCGCGGTGGTCTTGCCGGTGCCGGCCGGTGCGATAGCGAGCTGGACGCGCTGCCCGGAACCGGCCATGTCGCGGACGAGGTTGCTCTGGCCGGGCGTCAGCTGCGTCCCATTGGCGAGGGCTTCGAGGAGGGCGAGGTCGATGAGGCTGGGATCGACGACGCGTCCGTCGGTGCGTCCGGCGTTGGCGACGATGCGCTGTTCGGCGTCGAGGATGCGGCTGGAGGTGTACCAGTCGACGCCGGGAATCGTGTAGACGCTCTGGCCGTCCGACCGACGCAGGGCTTCGGGTTCGGAGATCGGGTCGTCGATGCTGAGTCGGATCGAGCGGGTCTCCAGGGCGAGGTCGACGATGGTGTCGACGACGCGTTCGAGCAGCTCGGCGGGGACGCCGGCGGCGCGGGTCTGTCGCAGGGCTTCGGCGCGGACGTGCCAGCTCTGCCAGGTCGAGCGCTCGCTCTCGAGGACGCCGATGACGCGGGCCGAGGTGTCGATGAGCCAGTCGATGCTCGGGGTCTTCGGCTGGACGGCCGGCCGGTTGAAGACGGTGGCCAGCATGCCGTCCGCTCCCCCGGCGCCGAGGGTCTGCTCGGCCTGCTCGCGCCAGGTGGCGCGCTGCTCGCCGAGGGAGCGCGGCTCGTGCTTGGCCTCGCGTGTCTCGAGGTTGGCGCGCTGGGCGAGGGCGATCATCTCGGGCTCGGTGGGTGGGCGTCCGTGATCGGCGAGGAAGGCGGCTGCGAGTTCGTCGCGACGGTGTTCAATCTGTCCGCGCCGGGTGGACCAGCGGGCGGTGAGGCGGAGGTTGACGCCGTCGATCTCGCGTACGGGCCGTCTGCCGGCGCCGGTGCTGCGCTCGACGAAGCGAAGGCCGAAGGTCTCGGCGAGGGAGGCTTCGAGGGTTGCGGAGTACAGCTCGGACGCGGCGACCTTGGCCTTGTAGATCAGGTTGGTGTTGAGCGCGTACCAGCTTCCGTCGGTGGCCTGCACCTTGTTGGCGATGACGAGGTGGGTGTGGAGGTCGGGGTCGCCGGCGCGCGAGTCGCGGTGGGTGAAGGCGACAGCGACGAGTCCGCGCGTCTCGACGTTGCGGACGCCGTGCGGGCCGACGCGGCTGAACGCCTGGGTCTCGAGGTACTCGAGGACCTTGGCGACGGCTTGGCGGTGCAGCTCCTCGAGCTGCTGACTGGTGGCGAGCGGGGCGAGTGCCCACAGGGTCGAGAACGACTTCGTCGGCGACACGGTGAGGTCTACGCCGGCGATGGTGGCCACGACGGGACGGGACCAAGTCGCGACCGCGCGGTGGAGTTCGAGCGGGGACGTCGGGGCTCGGCCGAACTCCCTCGCGAAGAACTCCGACGCCACCTCGCTGCGGATCTGGGCGAGCACGTCGGGGTCGATCGTGGCGTTCGCCGGACGCCCGGCGGCGATGTTGACGGCGGCGTAGCGGCGCTTGAGTTCCTGCCGGAATTCCGGCGAGCCGTTCGTCCGGACCGCGAAGGGACGGCCGAGCCGGCAGGCCTTCTCGGCTTCGCGCTCGCTCCAGCCGGCGTCGAGGGCGGCCTGTCGGATCTGATCGGCGAGGGGGTGGTGGCCGTTGCCGAACAGCGCCTTCATCTGGGCCTCGGTGACCGGGTCTCCAGCGGCGATGCCGTCCAGACCGTCCAGTCCCGAGCCCATCCAGACACCGGGAGCCTCGCCCTTCTCCTCGTAGTAGGCGGCGAGCCCGGTCTTGACGGTGGAGTCCTGCGCAGCGACCTGCCGAATCAGGTAGTCGTAGCCCGACCCGGCCGTGACCTTCTTCAGGCTGATTGTCACCACGCGCCTCCTCTCCCGGCGAGACCTCGACACCCTCCCTAAGCCCACGGACACGGCGATCGGGACGCATGAGGGGCCACGAAGGCGAAGGTCTCCTACCTTCCCTAGGCCAAAGAACTTGGCGATCGGGACAGAGCAGGGGTGAGTTTCTGCGGCCTCTCACTCCCTTAAGCCGCCAGAACGGCCCTATCCGGACAGGGCGCAGCGAGAAATCCGCAGAACTTCAGGAATTGCGGAGGCCTCAGGAGTGGTACGCGTCGCGACGGTGAACCACCAAGACGACTTCGATGACCAGGCGCTGGTCGACGATCCGATAGATCACGCGGTACTCGCCCCGGCGGGCGGCGAACAGCGGTGCCAGCGGTTCGCGCAACGGCTTGCCGACCTTACGCGGGTCCTCGCGGAGCGGTCCCATGATGAACTCGAAGGCTGCGGTTGCGACCTTCTCGGGGAGTTCGCGCTCGAGGGCACGTCGGGCCGAGCGGGTGAAGACGACCTCGTAGGGGCCGGGCATTGGCTACCCCTCGCGGGCGGCGAGGGCGGCACGGACCTCATCGGCAGTGAAGACCTCGCCCGCCTCGAGGTCGGCCAGGCCGACGCGGACGGCCGCGACCTCGTCGGGGTTGCTGAGGATGTCGAGCGTCTCGAGCAGGGAGTCGTAGTCGTCCGCGCCCAGCAACACGGCGACGCGGTCTCCGTTGCGGGTCACCTCGAACCGCTCGTGGGTGGACACGGCGGACTCCACCAACTTCGACAGGTTCGCCCTGGCTTCCGCCAGCGACAGCGTGGTCATGTACAGAATTCTAGCGTGACCGCTGACACGTGGTTATCCACAGCCGGGGGGAGGTTGCGGACAGCACCATTAGCCAAGTGTGTAGCGGGTGTGTGGCTGGAGATGAAGAGATCGGAGTCAGCTGTGATGGGTGTTGCAGTAGTCGTCGAAGATGCGTTCGAAGGCGGCCTCGGTGATGATCGGGATGCCGTAGTCGCGTGCTTTCTTGGCTTTGCCGGATAGGGAGTCGGGATCTGCTGCGACGAGAACTCGCGTTGCCTTGCTGACTCCGCCGTGCTCAAGCCCGGCCTCAGTTAATCGGTCGATCCACTCGTCCCGCGTGCGTCGGGTGTCGCCGGTGATCACCACCCGGTCACCACATCGCAGGTTGATGCTCCCCAGTGACACCGGCGCGCTCGGGACCTCGACAGCAAGGGGCCGGCCGACCTCATCCGGCGCCAGGCCCAGGCACGCAGCAACCTGATCAAGGTCGCGTCGCTCCTCGGCCGTCACGACGCCGTCTTGAAGAGCGACGGCCGCCATGGCCCGCAGGTACCGGACATGGAGTTCACGGAGCTGCTCCCGGCCCAGGCCGAGATCTTCCGCCAGCAGAAGCAGCGCGGTCTGTTCGTGAACGGACAGGTACTGGTCCACGAGGGCGTGCCCAAGCACCTCGAGGTATGAGTCCGCAGCGGCGTCGTTGACCCTCGGAAGACGGGAGACGATTCGGTCGAGCCATCCGTCCGGCCTGCGCTCCTGCGCCGTCGACCTGTGCACCATTCTGACGTTCGGAAGGACGCCGCTGTAGGTCGGCCAGGAGTAGCACGAGCACTCGCGGGAGACCTGATGCCAAGGAATCGGTGTACCGCAGCACATGAGGTAGACCGACAGCAGTTGGGCGGTCGCCCTGGCGTCGCCCAAAGCCGAGTGCGCGTTCTCGATCTGGATGCCGGCGGCGGCACAACAGTCGACCAACCGCCGGGACTGTGCCGAGAGGAACTTGGGAGCCCACTGCATCGTGCACAGCGAAGGCAGCGGCAATCCTCCGAGCGGCACGCCTGCGCGAAGAAACTCGGCGGCCAGGAACCCGGTGTCGAAGCGGGAGTTGTGGGCAACGATCGTCCGACCGGCCACAGAACGGAGTACGTGCGGAGCGATGTCGGCGAAGCCGGGCGCGTCCAGAACGTCCTTCGCGCAGATCCCGTGGAGACTCGTCGGGCCGACGTCCCGGCCGGGGTTCACCAGGGTGGTCCACTCGCCTTCAATCCCCCCGGTCTCCGAGACATAGACCGCTGCAATCTCCACGATCCTGTCGTGCTGCCGAGGCGAAAGCCCGGTCGTCTCGAGATCGATAACGGTGTAGCCGCCCACGCTGTAACTTCCCCCCTGTCCGATTTGACCGCACGCTATCGGGGCCGCGTTCATCAAGAAGCGAAACCTCCGAACTCGTACGTTCCCGGCCACTCAGGGCCACGGTTCGGGGCATACACCGGGCACGTCGCCGGGCTCCGCAAGACGGCTGTGCAGCATGGTCAACCTGTTCTGCGGTGGGCCGTTCGCGAGAAGAGACGGCAACGCGACAGCGGAACCTCGCGAGGATGGGTGGCCGTCATCCCATCATGGCGGCACCAAGCGGCAGTATGGCCCTTGTGGAAACAACAGTTCGAACGCCTATGCAGGTCTTCAATCTCCCCCAGCGGCTGGTCGTGCCGTTGTTCCAGCGGCCATACGTATGGGACGAGCAGAACCAATGGGCTCCTCTGTGGCAGGACATCCGCCGACTTATCGATGCCCGTCAACGTGATCCGTTCGGCCAGCTGAGTCACTTCCTCGGGGCCATCGTTGTACAGGCGCACGACATGCAACTCGGCCACTTGCCAAGCAGCAACATTATCGACGGACAGCAGCGGCTCACGACCCTTCAGCTCCTCATGGACGCCGCCGCGGCAGTGCTGAAGGAAGCTGACCTTGACACTCTCGCCGGCCAGCTGGACACGCTCACGCACAATCAGGCGAACTTCCTCAAGGCTGGCGACTCGGCACTGAAAGTGCGGCACACCAACAAGGACCGATCGGCCTACGACGAGGTCATGGAGGCCGACCCGCCCGTTGACCACGGGTCGTTGACACACGCCGGCTCCCTCATCGCTCGGGCACATGCCTACTTCACGAGGGAAGTCGCTGAGTGGCTGGGCGACCCAGGGTCCCAAGACTTCTTGGTTCGTGCCGACAACCTCGTTTCGACCCTGCTCCATGGCCTTCAACTGGTGGCCATCAACCTCAACGCGAACGAGAACTCTCAGGAGATCTTCGAGACGCTCAACGCTCGCGGAACTCCGCTCACCGCCGCTGATCTCATCCGCAACTTCGTGTTCCAGCGGCTCACTGCGGAGGGCGCCGACACCAAGCGCGCTTACGCCGAGGACTGGCCGTTCGAGAAGAAGTTCTGGGAGGAGGAGGTCAGTGTCGGCCGCTACCTGGTCAGCCGAAGCTCGCTGTTCCTGAACCAATGGCTGATCTCGAGGGTCGGGGAGGAAGTCGGCCCTCAACAGACGTTCACACGGTTCAAGACCTACATCGAGCACGACGGCAACCACGCGATGACCCCGTTGCTGCCGGTCATCAAGCAGCAGGCCGACCTCTACGAGTCTTGGACGGCAGCGGCCAGTGACAGCCACCGACAGCTGAGCGTTGTGGAGATGGCGGTCTACCGGATGAAGGCGAACGAGACCGAGGTCCTGAAGCCGTTGCTCATCTGGCTGCACACGCCGGAGCGCAATCTGCCCACCGAGGTGATCAACCACGTCATCTCGACGGCCGAGAGTTGGCTGATGCGCCGGCTCATCCTGCGCCTGTCCAGCTCCGACCTGGCAAGAGTCGTGGCCGACATCATCCGGGTCTTTAGCGCAACCCCGCCCACCGAATTGGCGGACGGTGTCGCCGCGTACCTGTCCCGGCTGGACGCCGTCAGCACCTATTGGCCAAGCGACAAGGAGATCACAACGGCCCTCGCGACCGAGGCCGCCTACAGGCGGTATCGCCGCGGACGGCTGCGGGTCCTGCTTGAGGCGATCGAGAACCGATTCCGTTCCGAAACGAATCAGGGCCAGGTCCCTCGGAGCGGATACCCGATCGAACATGTCCTGCCTCAGTCCTGGCAAGACAATTGGCCCGTTGACGACGAACAGGCCGAGATCGAGCGAGCCGCCCATGTGCATCGGTTGGGGAACCTCACCCTGCTCACGACGTCCTTGAATTCCAAGGTGTCAAACGGCCCGTGGGCCAAGAAGCGAGACCAGCTCGCACTGAACGACACACTGCTGCTCAACAGCCGGCTTCTGAAGTCACTCGGCGACACACCCTGGGACGAGGCGCACATCGACGCCCGCACATCGCACATGGTCGACGTGCTGCTCGGGACGTGGCCCGTTCCGGTCGGACACACCGGGGCCGTTGTTGATCCCCAGAACAAGGTCCAGAGCGACTGGATCCAGCTCAGGCACCTCGTCGACGCGGGACTGCTCCCCGCAGGGACAATTCTCAAGCCGGGTCCCGACGGCCCGTGGAAGCAGCGCGAAGCGGTCGTGCTCCCCAACGGCTTCCTCTCCATCGATGGGAAGACCTTCGACAGCCCGTCCGGTGCCGGCAAGTACGTCAAGGGTGGGGTCACAAACGGCTGGTACTTCTGGCGGCTCTCCGACGGACGCAAGCTGCTCGACGTGCGGGCCGCCTTCACTGGCACCCGAAAGCCCAGCGAGGAGCCTGCACGTTTCGACTGGTCCACGCTCCACGCGATTCTCGAAGCACTGCCTGAAGGGCGTTGGACGACGTATGCGAGCCTCGCCGAGGTGATCGGCACGTCTCCCCAACCGCTCGGCAGCCACGTCGCTACTTGCCGACAATGCGCGAACGCGCACCGCGTCCTGCAACGGGACGGAACGATTTCGCCTGGGTTCGCCTGGCATGACGAAGACAAGACCCGGGACCCCATCTCCGTGCTGCAGCAGGAGGGCCTCGTCTTCGAGGGCGGCCGCGCCGACAAGACGGCCGAACTCGGAGCCGACCAGCTAGCGGTGTTGGTCGATGATCAGGGCTAGAGACTGAGACCCGTCGGTAGCGGGGACGGTCAGGCGTGGTCTCCCTCATCCAGGGTCGATTGGCTAGGCGTCAACCCGTGCTTGCTGAGGTAGGCGAGGGCGCGGTCAACCGCGACGAGCTTCCGCTGCAGTTCCTTCAGTGACGGTGCGGACTCATCGGAGATGGCGTGCAGACGTGCATACTCGCGCCGGACCGCGATCCCCGTCTCGATCAGACCCGACCATGTCTCGGGGTCCTGCTCAAGCCCCTGGCGCTGGCGAAGCAGTGCTGCCGCCAACCGGGCGCCGACCACAGCTTCGACCGTTTCCGCCGTGGTCGCCGGACTGGCCAAACCAAAGGCGATCCCGCCACCTCCCGCAGTGACCAACGTGCCGGCCGTGAGCAGTCCCCCGATCATCCCGCCGGGGCCGAACGCGGCCAGCGCACTCGTGATCGCGGCTGCGCCGATGGCGCCCGGCGCGACGGCAAGGGCAAGACCACCTGTGGCGGCTATCAGCGCCGCGGCGCCAATCCCGAGAGCCACCCATTTGATCCAGTTGGTTCCGTCGGCAAGGGCCTTCCGAGCTTCCTCGGCTGCGGCGAACACGTCCGCGCCGATCTGGCCGCCGAGCAACATCTCGGCGGTGAGGTCCTCCATCGCTTCTCGCCGCATACCCATCCCAACACTGATTTCGAAGGGCCGAATCACATTCATTGCAGCGATGCTCAACAGGGGCACGATCGCGTCTTCCTTGGACAGGTGACTGACCGGACGCGGTTCCGGTGGCAGCGAGTCGGGGTCAGACAGGTCGAGCGAGAGCCTGGCGATCTCCGTCGGCACAGGGCGGCCTTCCCGCTCATTACGGGTCCGGACAAGCTCGACCGTGCTCGCCTGCACCCGCCGCAACGCCTCGGCGTACCGGTCCCGCTGCTCGCCCTCGAGCCTCGCCTTTGTGAGGTGGGCGTATCGCAAGGCCATGAGCGCGACGGTTTCCGCGTAGTCGAGCGGGATCTCCAGACCGCCGTCCGCCGGCACCAGTTCCTTGCACAAGGATCCGAACAATCCCAGCCCCACGGCGGCCGCCACCGCTCTGTCGCCGAGATACATCTCGGCGTCATGGCAGCGGAGCCCGACGACTGTCGGAATGCGGAAGTCGACCAGCCAGGGGAACACCGAGGAGATGCCACGATGGGTTGCCACCGGGTCTGCGGCGTTCCAGAAGTTGACCCACCAGCCCAGGTTCGTTGGTGGCTCCTTGAGCATGTCACGGAGCTTGTCGACAGCGAACTCCGGGTGAGCCAACGGGCTGCCGATCGTCACCATGCCGACGACCTCGAGACCCGGCGGCAGGCGTCGCAGGAGGTCCGCGGCGATGACCGAACCGAGGCTGTGACCGACGATGACCAGACGTCCCGACTGCGGCAGCCGTCGGAGGACGCGATGCAGCACCCCGGCTCGGATACGAAGCTTCGCAAGGTAGTTGTTGGCCTGCACGAAGTGAGGAGTTGCCAGGGCAATGCCCTCGATGGCATCGGCGCCTGGCCATCCTGTGCCACGATCATGCCCACCCAGCGCCACCTCCACAGCGCCCACCCGCCGCTCAAACGCCCGGCGGTTCCTGCGAGCCGCTTCACCGACTGGCGCCTTGATCGTCCGCTCGGGGAGCGACTCGTCATCATCGTTGTCGATCAGGGAGTGCGCGTACTTCGGCGCGATCACCGTGACGCCGTCCAGAGACGGGTACCCGAGTGCTGCCAACGCCGGCTCCAGAGCCTCCCTCCACTCATCACCCCGATGACCAGGTCCTACGCCGTGGAGAAGGAGCAGGATCGGCTTGGCGGTCACCGTGGCCTCAGCGGTCATGACTGGAACTCGAAGTCGAGCGCGATGCCGGCGTCGATGCCGGAGATGATCCCGGTGTAGAAGACCTTGGCCTGGTCTCGCAGGAGTTCCTCGTTCGAGGTCACATAGGTGCGCTGCGCCTCGTCATTGAGCAGCGTGTTGATCATCTCGGTGGTTTCGATCGGTGCGGACGCAAAGCTCAGCATGCCGTTGTTCTCGGCGGCCACACGGAAGTTCTCGTCGCTGTGGCCGATGAAGATGAACCGGGGGATTGAGACGAGATACTCCTTCTCCCCCGTCTGTTGGATGTGGACGTACTTGCCGTCGAGGCCCACCTTGGCCTTGAAGCGGTACTCGAGGAAGGCCGCACGCTCAGTCCCGGGTACCTCGACGCCGAGGAACGTGGTGGGACCTTGCTCCTTCGTCGTGATCCCTTGAATCGCGAGGCTCAGCAGGACGACCTGTTGCTCGCGCGTCACTGCGTTGATGATCTGGGTCGTGCGGGTCTCCGACTTCCCGCCGAACAGCTGGAAGCCCGGAAAAGCCTGGGCGGCCGCCAGGGCCGCTACTCCACCTCCCCCGATCAGACAGACGGCCAACAGCACCACGAGCCACGCCCGCGTCTTCTTCATTGCCTTCCTTCTCCTTCATCTGTCGCTCGTCCGCGTCGTTGCGGGCGGCGTGGCCAGGGGATGCGTGACGATGCGTCTAGCCCGCAACCCCTGGCGCGAGCAGTTCCATCTGCTCGATGACCTGCTTGACCGCGCCCTCGGCCTGGTCGGGCGGGTACTTGTAGCGACGTAGCAGCCGCCGGATCTTGGCGCGGAGGGAGGCTCGGACGTCGTCGCGGACGGTCCAGTCGGTCTTCACGTCGGCGCGCATCATGGTGACGAGTTGACGGGCGATGTCGGCGAGGACGTCCTGGCCGAGGACCTCGATGGCGGAGGCGTTGTCGGCGATCGCGTCGTACGTGGCCAGCTCATCCTTGCCGAGTGGCGGGTCGAACTGCTCGCCTCGTCTGGCTTCGGCGGCGAGGTCCTTGGCCATTTCGAACAGCTCGATCAGCACCTCGGCCGCGGTCAGCTGGCTGTTGGTGTAGCGCAGCATCACG
>DehalE1_100029_pt1 | contig 29890 bp, 26 predicted proteins | sample DehspE1_FD_43922 | JGI IMG/M metagenome (IMG submission 43922) | reverse complement strand
AGTCGTCGTTGGGCTCTCCGGCACGAGTCGCGGGGGAGCCGGCCCACAACTGGCCCTTCCGCACCCTGCCGAAGACCGCGGAGCCCGGGGCGACCTCGGCGTCCGGGTCGATCCGCGCGCCGGGGGCGAGGGTGCTGCGGGCTCCGACGCTGGCGTGGGCACCGATCCGGATCGCCCCGATCCGCAGGGTCTCGCCGTCGATCCAGTAGCCGGCGAGGTCGACTTCGGGCTCGATCGCGGCCCCGTCCCCGATCCGGAGCATGCCGGTCACGGGTGGCAGGGTGTGCAGGTCGACGTCCCGGCCGATCCGGGCGCCGAGGATGCGTGCGTACCAGGTCACCCAGGGTGCTCCGGCCAGCCCGACCGGGTCGACCTGGTGCGCGATCTGCTCGGCGAGCCACAGCCGCAGATGGACGCGTCCACCACGCCGGTAGTCACCGGGCCGTACCCCGGCCAGCAGGAGCCGGGCGCACCCGGCCACGATCAGCATCCGGCCGAACGGCACGGCGAACAGGAGCAGGCAGAGCAGCACCAGCCAGCCGCTCACGTCGGGAAGGAACGGATACCCGGCCGGGTCGGCCGCGCGCAGGAGCCAGCTCGCGGCGAGCAGGTACACCAGCCAGCGCGCGCCGGAGAAGATGAACAGCGGCCCGCTGAGCAACGTCTGCGCCCACCGCGTCGCCAGCGGGGTCGCCCCGGCCTTGCTGAACGACTCACGCCAGGGCGTATCCACAGCGGTGTCCGCGATGGCGGTCGCCATCGCAGCGAGCCGGGGATGGTCGTACACGTCAGCGACGCTGAACTCGGGCGCCCGCGTGCGGATCCGCGAGACGAGCTGGGCTGCCGTCAGGGAACCGCCGCCCAACTCGAAGAAGTCGGATTGCCGGTCGAACACCGGGGTGCCGAGCACGGCCACCCATTCCCGGGCCAGCCAGGCCTCGTCAGGGGCGAACAGGGTCAGCGCCTCGGTGATCTCCTCGTTCACCTGTGGCAGTGGCCAGGGCAGGGCGTCCCGGTCCACCTTCCCCGAGGTGCGGACGGGCAGTTCGTCGACCGGCGCGAGGATCGGGATCAACGGTGCCGGGAGGCGCTCGGCCAGCCGGGCCCGCGCATCCGTGCGACTGAACCCGCCGGAGGCCACCAGGTACCCGACGAGGATCGGCACCCCCGCATCGGTGCGTCGGACCGCGACGGCCGCAGCCTCCACTCCGGGCACGGCCGACAGCGCCGCCTCGACCTCGCCGAGCTCGATCCGGCGTCCGCCCACCTTCACCTGGTCGTCGGCTCGGCCGTGGAACGACAACCCGTCCGGCTCGAGCGCGACGAGATCGCCCGAGCGGTAGGCGCGCGTCCAGCCCACGGACGGCAGCGGCGCGTACTTCTCGGCGTCCTTGTCCGCGTCCAGGTAGCGGGCGAGGCCCACGCCGCCGATGACGAGTTCGCCCGTCCTGCCCGGCTCGACGGGTGCTCCGTCGGGGCCGATCACGGCGATCGCCCAGCCGGCCAGGGGCAGGCCGATCCCTACCCGCGGGCCCCCGTCCAGCACGGACGCGGTCGCGACCACGGTCGCCTCGGTGGGGCCGTAGGTGTTCCACACTTCACGGCCTTCGCCGACGAGGCGGGCGGCGAGTTCGGGCGGACACGCCTCGCCCCCGAAGATCAGCAGCCGTACCTGCTCCAGTGCCTCCACCGGCCACAGCGCGGCCAGCGTCGGAACGGTGGAGACGACGGTGATCCGGTGCCTGACCAGCCAGCCACCGAGGTCGGCGCCGCTCCGGACGGTCGAGCGCGGCGCGGGCACGAGGCACGCGCCGTGGCGCCAGGCCAGCCACATCTCCTCGCACGACGCATCGAAGGCGACCGACAATCCGGCCAGGACTCGGTCGCCGGGCCCGAGCGGCGCGTCGACGAGGAACAGGGCTGCTTCGGCGTCCACGAACGCGGCGGCCGAGCGGTGCGACACCGCGACCCCCTTGGGCACACCGGTGGAGCCAGAAGTGAAGATGATCCACGCGTCGTCATCGGGTCCGGCCGCGACCGCTTCCGCGGCCGGCGTGGTCGCGGCCCGTCGGGGGACGTACCCGTCGGCAGTGAGGACCCCGGCCACGTCCGCCTCGGCGAAGACCAGTTCGGCGCGCTCGGGCGGGTCGTCGGCGTCTACCGGGACGTAGGCTGCGCCGGCCGCGAGAACGGACAGGATCCCCACGTAGAGGTCGCGGGAACCGGACGGCAGCCGCACTCCGACCCGGTCGCCGCGGCGGATGCCCCTGCCTGCGAGGGTGGTTGCCGCCTGCTGGACCACCGCCGTCAGCTCGGAGTAGGTGAGCGTTCCTTTCGGGTCCTCGATCGCTGCCGAGTCGGGATGCTCCGTGGTGGTAGCGCGCAGGATGTCGAGCAGGGTGCGCTGCGGAGGCGCCTCCAGCGTCCGGTCGACGACGGATGCCGGCGACACATCGGCGGGGGGCGGCGGGTCCGCGTCGGGGCTCACGGGTCTGACGCTAGGCCTCCCCCGAAGGGGATCGGGCTCGTCTTGCCTCGCGGCTGCGGGAGGACGCCGGGCAGCGTCTCCCGCAGCCGGTCCGGCAGGCTGCCCGTTCAGCGCAGCCGCAGGGTGGCGGTGGCGGTGGTGCTCGGCCGGTTGAGCTTCCTCAGGTCGATGGTGAGGATCTCGCCGTCGTCCGCGGTGCCGTTCGGCTGGATCTTCGCCTCCAGCGTGAACGGAGCGGTGTCTCCGGTGACCCCGGCGATACCGAAGTCGGAGTCGTTGGCGATCACGAGGGTGTGGCCGTGGTTGATCAGCGCGAGGCCCTCCACCTTGTCGTGGCCGTAGAAGGAGCCCTTGGGGTTCAGGGCGGTGAGGTAGGCGCCCAGGTCGAGGGTGAGGGTCTTGGCCACCGGCACGATGCCCGCCGAAGCCAGCGCCGCCGACGCGTCAGCGGTGGTCTTCTTGGTGGTCAGGGCCTCCAGGGACTTGCCGTTCACGGTGAGACCCAGCGAGGCGTCGTAGGCCGCGCCGGAGACGGTGGCTGCCGGACCGATGTCGGTCGCACCGGAGATGTCGACGGTGTACAGCTTCTTGTACGCGTTCGGCTCGAAGTCGCCGTCCCGCTCGTCGACGAGGAAGGTCGTGTTGCTGAGCGCGGTGATCTCGCTGTTCGCGGTGTCGTTGGTCGCCGGGTCGTCGAGCAGGTACGGGTACTCGTGGGTGGCCTTCGTCTTCAGGTCGATGGTGACGATCCGGGTCAGCGGGTTCTTCTTCGGCTTGCTGGCGTCGCTCTGGTCGAGCGCGGACTGCATGATGCCGACCAGGGTCTTCCCGTCCGGGGTGACGGCAAGCCCTTCCATGCCCCGGTTGACGGTGCGGTGGGCCAGCTCGGCGGGCAGCGTGCCGGCCTGCGGCGAGAGGCGCTCGATCTCGCGTCCGTTTCGGCTGAAGTGGATCACGAAGGGCCCGTACTCGTCGGAGACCCAGAAGCTGCCGTCCTTCATGGCGACGAGCCCCTCGCTGTCCAGCCCGTAGGGCGAGGTGGGCAGGACGTTCCCGGCCAGGTCGGTGATCGTCTCGCCGGTGGAGGCCGCGGAGTTGACCAGGCCGTTCATCGGGGTGCCGTCGGCGGCGCGGAGCTTGATCGTGCGCAGCAGCCGCGCCTTGCCTGCGACCAGGGCGAACTCTCCGATCGACGGCGTGAAGTCGGGCAGCGGCTCGATCTTGGTGCCGTTCGGCCCGTCGACGTTCGGCCCGCGGTCGGTGAGCCCGTAGATGATCGTGTTGCTGCCGGGTTTGGCGGCGGTCCCGGAGCCGAATGCGCTGCCGCCGATGGTCACGCCGCCGATGGTGGCCAGGGGCTTGATCTTCTCGGTGTAGAGCCTGACCGCGTTGTTGGTGGTGTAGGTGAACGAGTCCGTGCCGGAGGCGCCAGCCCGGGGGGTGTAGCTGAATCCGCCATTCGCGCCGAGGTTCAGCGTGCCCTGCGTGGGGTCGGTGTGGTCGACGATCTGGGCGAAGGCAGGACGGTCGTTCGCCAGCACTCCGCGTGCCGCGCTGACCTTGGTCGTGCGGGTCGCCGAGACCGTGTACCGGTCATCGACGGCGCCGGATGTCGCCTGCGCGGATGCGGTCGCTGCGACCGTCAGCAGGGTGGTGAGAACGGCCGCCGACACGGCGATCCGGGTTCGCTTCACTGGTGCTCCTCGTCGATCACGGTCCCCCACCGCGGGGTACCGAACCGCAACCTAGGTCGGCTGGGCGACCTGCGGATGTCGAGCAGGTGAACCCTTCCCTCGTCGCCTCACCTAGATGAGGTTCGCCGCGGTGAGCGCCTGTTGGTCGGCCAGCGCCCGGGGAGTGGCGGTGTGGGCGACGACTCGGTGATCTTCGCCCAGGATGATGCTGCGGTCGCTCAGCGCGGCGGCCAGCTCGAGGTCGTGGGTAGCGATCACCAGGGTGCGTCCGGACGCCCGGAGCTGGGCCAGCAGTCCGAGGAGCCATGCGGTCGTCCTGGGGTCGAGGGCTGCCGTCGGCTCGTCGAACAGCAGCACTTGTGGACTCATCACCAGCACGGTGCCGATCGCCGCGCGCTTGCTTTGCCCGAGCGACAGGTGCGCAGGGGAACGGTCGAGCAGGTCAGCGATCCCCAGCATTCCGGCAACCTCGGTGATCCGCCGCCGGGTCTCGGCGCGATCCAGACCCAGTTGGCGGCAGCCGAACTGGAGATCCTCGCTGACCGTGGCCGAGAAGAGCTGGGCGGCGGGGTCCTGGAAGACCAGCCCCACCCGGCTTCGGAATCGTGCGTTGCCGGCGTGGTCGGCCAGGGTCTCCTCGCTCACCTGTTCGCCGAACGCCTCGAGCGTGCCGGCCCGGCAGAAGACCAGGCCGGCGAGCACCTTCAGCAGCGTCGACTTCCCGGACCCGTTCGCTCCGAGCACGGCGAGGGTCTCTCCCTCGCGCACGTCGAGAGACACCGAGTCCAGAGCCGGGTACCGGTCGAGGTAGCGGTAGCTCAGCCCGTCCGCGCTGAGCAGGACGTCACCGGGCACGCAGGTCACCCCACAGCAGTGCCGCCGCCGCGAGCACGCAGCCGAGGCCGATCAGGACGTCGGATACCCGCAGCGGGCTCGGCGCCGGGTCACGCAGCCGTCCGGTGAATCCTCGCGCGGTCATCGCCTGGTGCACCTGTTCGGCGAGGTTCGTCGACCGGGCGAGGAGCGCCCCGACACTCGCCCCGACGAAGCCACGGTCCTCACTGCCGGTCGCCCCGCCGAGGCTGCGCGCCCTGCGGGCGAACAGTTGGTCGGTGAAGGCCTCGACCAGGACGCCCAGGTAGCGCTGCGCCATCGTCGCGATCAGGACGAAGCCCGCCGGCGCGCCGATCGCCCGCAGCGCGGCCATCAGTCGGAGCCAGCTTGTGGTCCGGGTGAGCAGCACGGCGACAGCGAGGCAGGCCAGGACCCGCGCCAGCACGATCCACGCGTTCCACAGGCCCTGGGCCGTCAGCCCCTGCCCCGACCACAGCGGCACCACCACCGTTCCGGGGCGTACGAGCGAGAGCGTCGCCGGGGCGAGCAGCACCAGGCTCATCAGCAGCACCGGTCCGGCGATCACCGCCAGCGATCCGATCACCCGGCGCCACGCGGCCAGCGCCAGCAGCGACACGGCGGCGACGGTCAGCGTCCATGGGCTGTGCAGCAGGGCGAGGACGACCAGCACCACCAGCGAGCTGACCAGCTTCACGCGGGGATCCCAGCGTCCCAGGAGATCTTCGTCAGGGACGAGGCTGGACGTCAGTTGTTCGGCCCGCGCCAGCGACCGGCGCAGGAAGCGGTGTTGGTGACGATCCGGGACGACGACCGCGGACGGCGTGGCCAGCCAGTCGGGCAGGGCGGACGACGTGCTCACTCGACCGGCACCGCCGGCCGTCCGCGTACCCGTCCGGCCAGCCAGAACACCAGGAAGGTGAATCCGGCAACGATCAGTGAGCCGAGCAGCGCCGAAACCCAGTAGCCGACCAGCGGATCGGTCGCACCGGGGAAGCCGTAGTCGGGGAGCAGGGTGCCGGTGAACCACTCCGACCAGGTCGCGAAGCCCGCCGGGAGGAAGCCGAGTTGCGCGGCCAGCTCGTTGCCGCCCCACTCGCCGAACGCGGTGCCCTGGGCGATCAGGCCGAGCGGCGTCATCAGCAGCATCGCCGCCAGCACCCCCAGCGAGACCAGGCCGGGATTGGCGCGCAGGCCGGAGGGACGCGGCGCGTCGGGCGATCCGTCCAGCTGACCTGTCCGGGAGAGGAAGGTGTAGCCCGCCGCGGTGACGATCGCCTCTGCCGGGCCGGCGATCACCAGATGGGCGAACAGCATGGCGGGGACGGTCACCGCCAGCGGGTACGGGTTGTACAGGGACACGCCGGCCGCGTCGTGGAACAGGGCCGGCTGGATGCCGAGCTCGACGCCGACGGCCAGCCCGGCCGCGGTGATCCCGGCATAGCCACCCGCAGCGGCGGCGAAGGCCCGGCGAGGCAGCGAACCGGTGCGTCCGGCGAGCAGCCGGAAGACGGTCAGCCCGACCAGCGGCATGATCAGGGCCATGTTGACGACGTTCGCGCCGTAGGCCAGGACGCCACCGTCACCGAAGACCAGCGCCTGGAACAACAGCGCGACCGAGGTTGCCACCACGGCCGCAGGCAGGCCCGCGACCACCGCGATCAGTACCGCCCCGACCGCGTGTGCGGTCGTCCCCCCGGGAACCGGGAGGTTGAACATCATCAGCAGGAAGCTGAACGCGCTGAGCATCGCCAACCGGGGGATCGCCCGTCCGCGAACCTGCCGCGCCACCGTGGCCGACGCTGCCGCGACCGCGGGAACGGCGACCGCGACGGCGACCGCGCACGTCTCCGGCGACAGATAACCGTCCGGGATGTGCATGCGGGCCTCCAGAGCTCTGTTGCGACGAGTTCGCAACAACGAGACAACACAATAGGCCACCGGAGCGCTGGCGCAGGGCCGGCATCGGGACCTGCGCCGGCGGCCGTCCCGGGGCGGTCAGCCCGCCCGGTTCCGGCAGTCCCGGCACACCCCCGACAGGGTGGCGTGGCCGGCGTGCAGCTCGAAACCAGCCTGGGCCAGCAGCGCTGCCGCCAGGTCGTCCATGATCGCCCCGGGCAGGTCGATGATCAGTCCGCACCTGCGGCACTGGCCGTGGACGTGCTCGTGGCCGGTGTCTTCGATCAGGTGGTACAGGGTCGGCCCGTGGCTGGGGTGCAGGTGCTGGACGATCTGCAGGCGGCTGAACAGGTCCAGGGCGCGATGCACGCTGGCGCGGTGCACGTCCGGTGCCGTCTCGGCCACCAGGTCGACGATCTGCTCGGCGCTGAGGTGCTCGGAGTGTGCTTCGAGCACGCCGAGCACGGCGATCCGGGCCGGCGTCAACCGCTCGCCCCTGGCGTGCAGGGCGGCCGTCAGTCGATCGAGCGTGGACGTGGACACGGCCCCATTCTCCGCGTGAGCGGCACCAACCACCAGCGCCCGGCGCGGCACGCCGCCCCGGCACAACGATGCCTGCACCGCGGGCCGGACGCTCCGCGGTCAGTGCCGGAACGCTGTGGCGGTGAGGTGCAGGGCACGCTGGAGGAGTTCGGCCTCGTGCCAGACGGGCAGCCGGAGCATGGACCGGTGCCCGTCGTAAGGGGAGAACGCCGGTCCGGGGGCGAGCTTCACCCCTGCCCGCTTGGCGGTCTCGGCGAGGGCCAGCGCGTCGTCGTGGGTGTCGATCCACAAGCCGGAGCCGCCCTTGATGGCCTGCCAGGTCCAGTCCGGGAAGTGCGTGCGAATCGCCTCCTCCGTGGCGCTCAGGTGGGTGTTCAGCATCTCCCGGCGCTGGCGTCGCGCGCGGTCGGCCCGCTTCAGGAGCCTGACGGCATGGAGCTGGTCGACCACAGAGGTGGCGAGGTCCTCGACCTTGCGGAGTTCCAGCAGCTGCCTGATCCGGCTCCGCGAGGCACGGACCCAACCGATCCGCAGGCCTCCCCAGAAGAGCTTCGAGAGGGTGCCGACGCTGATCAGCAGCTCCGGGTCGACCAGCCCGGCGAGCGTTGCCGCCGGCGGACCCTGCAGGGTCAGGTCGTAGGAGCAGCAGTCCTCGATGGTGAGGATCGCGTGTTCGGCGATGAGCCCCGCGAGCTCGGCCCGCGCCCGGGCGGGCATGGTCTGGCCGGTCGGGTTGTGGATGCTGGTCTGGCAGTAGAGCGCGGTGGGCCGGCGGGCCGCTGCGCGGGCGAGCAGCTCCAGGTCGAGACCCTTCGGGGTGGTCCGGAGACCCTCGATGCGGGCGCCCAGGGTCCTGAGGACCTCCAGGCCGCCGCGGTAGGTCGGGTCCTCGACGAGGGTGAGGTCGCCCGCGGCCACGACGCCGCGCAACGAGAGAAAGGTCGCCTGCTGGGATCCTGCCGTGACCAGGATCTCCTGCGGCTGGGTGGGGATGCCGTCGCCGCTGAGGTGTTCGGCAATGGCCTGACGGAGGACGGGAAGGCCGGCCGGGAAGTACCCGTCGGTGTCGAGGTAGGGCCGCAGCTCTTCGTCGAGCGGCTCGGCCAGGGTCTCGCGAACCACCGGCGAGGCGGGCAGGGCGCCGGTGGAGAGGTCGATCACGTCGACGTCAGTCCGGGTGAAGGAGAACAACCGCCCCTCGACGAGCGCTGCCGCCTTGCCGGAGCCGGACCGGACCCGGCTCCCCGAGCCCCGGGTCGAGACGAGGTAGCCCCGTGCCTCCAGCGCGGCGTACGCGGCAACCACGGTCGCCCGGGAGACGCCCAGCGCCAGCGCACAGTCACGTTGCGCCGGAAGTGCGCTTCCGGCAGGGATGAAGCCGGCATGGATCAACTCGATCAGCGAACCGGCCAGCGCCTCCGACAGCGGCACCGCCGGGTCGGCCCAGCCACCGAGCATCCGGCTGAGCTCGGCGGCGTCCATGCGGGTGGCGAGCACAAGCTTCAGTATGTCGAGTGCGGCCCCGCCCGCGCCGGACCAATTGATCCGAATTGGATCGGTGCGACCGTGCGGACCGCTCCTAACGTGTTGTCCACAACGACACAAAGGAGTGGGCATGGCCACCGTTGCATTGCTGGGCACCCTCGACACGAAGGGTGAGGAGTACGCCTGGCTGCTGGATCGACTTCACGGGCTCGGCGTGGCGACCCTCGCCATCGACACGGGCTCCTTCTCCACCAGCGAGCTCGCCGACGTCAGTTCGGATGCGGTGATCGCCGCTGCGGGCGTGGACGTGGCAGCCGTAAGGGAGCGCAGGGACCGCGGCGAGATGATGGGCGTGATGGGCGCCGGCGCGGCCGTGGTGGTGCGCGACCTGGCCGAGTCCGGACGCATCCACGGGCTGCTCGCCATCGGCGGATCGGGCGGCTCGTCCGTGGCTGCCCCTGCGATGCAGGCGCTGCCGGTCGGCTTCCCCAAGCTGCTGGTCTCGACCATGGCGTCCGGCGACGTGAAGCCGTACGTGGGCGAGGTCGACACCACCCTGATGTACTCGGTGGTTGACGTGGCCGGGATCAACTCGATCTCCGCGAAGGTGCTCGGCAACGCGTGCGCGGCGATCGCCGGCATGGCGCAGGCCTACGAGGCGCAGCTCGCCGCGCCGCAGGGTGAGCACAAGCCGCTGATCGGCGTGACGATGTTCGGCGTCACCACGCCGGCGGCGAACGAGGCGCGCGAGACCCTGACCGGGCTGGGCTACGAGGTGCTGGTCTTCCATGCGACCGGCACCGGTGGGCGCGCCATGGAGAAGCTGGTCGAGTCGGGGTTGCTGGCCGGCGTCTGCGACCTCACCACCACCGAGCTCGCCGACGACCTGGTCGGCGGCGTGCTGTCAGCCGGCCCGGACCGGCTGGAGATCGCCGGCGCGACCGGGCTGCCCCAGGTGGTCAGCCTCGGCGCCCTCGACATGGTGAACTTCGGGCCGATGGACACCGTGCCCACCCGGTTCGCCGGACGCAACCTCTACGTCCACAACCCCACCGTGACGCTGATGCGCACCACGCCGGAGGAGATGGCCGAACTGGGCCGGCGGATCGCCCGCAAGCTCGCGGCCGCGACCGGACCCACCGAGTTGTTCGTCCCGCTGCGCGGCGTGAGCGCGATCGACGTCGACGGGGCGCCGTTCCGCGACGTCGACGCCGACACCGCGCTGTTCGCCGCGCTGCGCGAGGGCCTGGCCGGCAGCGCGGTGGTGGTGCACGAGATCGACCAGGCGATCAACGATCCGGGCTTCGGGCGAGCCATGGCCGAGGCCCTGCACTCCCGGATCACCAGCAAGTAACCCAACCCACAAGGAGAAGAACGCACATGTCACGCCAAGAGATCCTCGAACGGTTCCGTGCCCAGGTGGCCGCCGGTCAGCCGATCATCGGTGGTGGCGCCGGCACAGGCATCACCGCCAAGTCCGCCGAGGCAGGCGGCATCGACCTGCTCGTGATCTACAACTCGGGCCGCTTCCGGATGGCCGGCCGCGGCTCGCTGTCCGGCCTGCTCGCCTACGGCGACGCGAACGCGATCGTGATGGAGATGGCCAACGAGGTGCTTCCGGTCGTGAAGCGCACCCCGGTCCTGGCCGGCGTGAACGGCACCGACCCGTTCCGGGTGATGCCGTACTTCCTCAAGCAGGTCAAGGAGATCGGCTTCGCCGGCGTCCAGAACTTCCCCACGGTCGGGCTCATCGACGGCGTGTTCCGGGCCAACCTGGAGGAGACCGGCATGGGCTACGGCCCCGAGGTCGACATGATCCGGCTCGCCCACGAGATGGACCTGCTCACCTCGCCCTACGTGTTCGACACCGACCAGGCCAAGGCCATGGCCGCGGCGGGTGCGGACATCCTGGTGCCGCACATGGGCCTGACCACGTCCGGGACGATCGGTGCCCAGACCGCCCTCACCCTCGAACAGGCCGCGGTGAAGGTGCAGGAGCTCGCCGATGCCGCGAAGTCGGTGAACCCGGACATCCTCTGCCTGTGCCACGGCGGCCCGATCGCCAACCCCTCGGACGCGCAGTACGTCCTCGACCACACCGAGGGCATCGTCGGCTTCTACGGAGCCTCCTCCATCGAGCGCTTCCCCACCGAGGTCGGCATCCGCAAGCAGACCGAGGACTTCAAGGCCATCACCTTCGCCAGCTAGCCAGGTGGCGTGGCGGGCCGCGCCGAAATCGCAGAACGTCACGGCCCGCCACCGAGCCCTCACACGAAAGGAACAACTCTCATGTCCGAGACTCAACAAGCACAGTACAAGGAGACCATCCCGCTCTGGCTGGCCGTCGCGATCACCGTCCTGATCTCGGTGCCGTTCTCGCTCTGGCTGGGTGCCTTCAACTTCGCGGTCTGGTGTTCGTTCATCGTCTGGGCCGAGTACTTCGCCCTGGGCGCGAAGCCCGCGGCACTCAAGACGATCATCCCCAGCTTCGCCTACAGCGCCGTTCTCACCGGGCTGACTCTGGCCGCGATTCCGCTGCTCGCCTTCCTCCCCTCGCTGGTGACCCCCGGCGACCTCGCCGTGATGGTGGCCCTCTTCGTTGGGGTCGCCTTCATGGTCTACTCGATGCGCTGGGCCAAGGTGTTCGAAGACGGCAGCCTGCCGTTCTTCAACGGCATCTCGATGGTGCTGGCGATCTACTTCACCGGCAGCTACCCGCAGATCGTCAGCGGCCCGCTCACACCGCTGTGGGCGGCGGCCTGGGCCATCCTGATGGCCATCTTCGGCGGGCTGCTCGGCGTCTTCAACGTGTGGCTCACCTTCCCCAAGAAGGTGGAGAGCCCCCAACCCGCAACTCAGGCATAGGAGGCCTGGACATGGCACGTTCGTACTTCAGCACGACGATCGACGTTCCGCTCGAAGAGGTCTGGGCGGTGGCCCGGGACTTCAACGGGCTGGCCACCTGGTGGTCCGGCAGCGTCTCCGAGAGCCAGATCGAGGACGGCAAGACAGGGGACACCGTCGGCGCGATCCGTCGCTTCACCTTCGGCACCGACCAGATCCGCGAGCACCAGCTGGAACTGTCCGACGTCAGCCACCGCTGCGTCTACGAGTTCTGCGAGCCGGCACCCTTCCCGGTGACCGACTACGTTGCCACCCTGCAGCTGACTCCGATCACGGACGGCGAGCGGTGCTTCGTGGAGTGGTGGGCCGACTTCGAGAGCGAGGCCGACAAGCTGGACTACTGGCGCGGCTTTTTCGCCAGCGAGGTGTTCGCTCCCGCCGTCGAGGGCCTGCGCAGCTACCTCAAGGCCTGAGCGAGGCTGCGGCGGGCGCGGACCGCGATACCCGGTCGTCGGCCCGCGCTCAGCCGCGGCCGGAGTAGAGGCTGAGCAGCCGGAAGGCATCCTCGGTGAGGGCCGACCGGGCGGGGCCCATCCACTTCCGGGAGTCGACGATTGCCGGATCCGCGGCGAGGGCGTCGCGGACGGCACCGGTGAACACCTTGTTGAGGTGGGTGGAGACATTGATCTTGGTCATGCCGGCCGCGATCGCGCCGAGCATCCCTGCGTCCGGCACCCCGGAGGAGCCGTGCAGGACCAGCGGCACGTCCACGGCCGAACGGATCCGGGCGATCAGGTCCTCGTCGAGCTGCGCGCTGCGCGTGGTCATCGCGTGCGAGGAGCCGACCGCGACCGCCAGCAGGTCGACCCCGGTGTCGGCGACGAACCTGGCCGCGTCCTGCGGTGAGGTGCGGGCGGTCGGGTCGTGCACGCCGTTCTTGCCACCCACCTCGCCCAGTTCCGCCTCCACGTCGACGCCCGCGGCGTGGCAGAACGCGGCGACCTCCCGCGTGGCCTCCCGGTTCTCGGCGTCGGGCAGCTTCGACCCGTCGTACATGACCGAGCTGAAGCCCAACTCGACCGCCGTCCGGATCAGGGCGACGTCCTCGGCGTGGTCCAGGTGCACCGCGACGCTCGCACCGGACCGCTCCGCGACGGCGAGGGTGGCGCGCCCGATCGGCACCAGGTCGCCGCCGTGGTACTTGACGGCGTTCTCGGAGATCTGCAGCACCACCGGAGCACCGGCCCGCTCGGCGGCGCGGACGAACGCCGTCGCGTGCTCGAGGTGAATCACGTTGAAGGCGCCCAGGCCGAGCCGGCTGCGCTGAGCGGTGTGGGCGAGTTGCGCGAGGGAGGTGAGCATCAGGCCCGGTCCGCCGGGACCCGCAGCGGGTGGATCACGACGCCCTGGACCACCCGGTTGACGTCGCCGGAGGGGAACGGGTTGTCGACCTGCTTGCCCAGCGCGGCCGAGGTGTAGGCCCCGAGGAGCTGGGGGATGAGGATGTGGACGGCCGCGACGAACGCGTCCGGAACGTCGTCGAGGTCCGGCAGCACCCAGGCACCGTCCACCTCGACCGGGCTGCCCGCGAGCACGAGCACGTTGTCGGCTCCGATCCCGGCCCTGAGTTCGGCGACGATGTCGAGGTCGTACAGGCGGGTGTAGGGGTCGGAGGAGACGAAGACGACGACCTGCGTGTGCTCGTCCACGACGGCCTTCGGTCCGTGCCGGAAGCCGAGGGCGGACTCGAAGAACGACACTCGCGCTCCCGCGGTGAGCTCGAGGAACTTCAGCCCGGCCTCGTGGGCCAGGCCACGCAGGGGTCCGGAGCCCAGGTAGACCAGGCGGGCCGGATCCTTTGCGACGAGCCGCGCGACGTCGGCGACCCGGGTGGCGAGCACCGTGTCGGCTGCGGCGGCGAGCCGCCCGAGCACGGCCGTGGACTCCCCGCCCAGCAGGATCAGGCAGGACAACAGCATCGAGGTGAACGAGCTCGTCATGGCAAAGCCGGTGTCGTTGGCGTCGGCCGGCATCAGCACGACGTGAGAGCCGTCGCGCCCCGAACGCGCCAGCGCCAGTTCGCCGTCGGCCGCGCAGGTGAGCACGAGGTGGAACGGCTCGGTGAGCAGCTGGTCGGCGAGGTCGGCCGCCACCACCGACTCGGGGGAGTTGCCCGAGCGGGCGAACGACACCAGCAGCGTCGGGACGTCCTGGGCGAACGCCTCGCGCGGGTTGGAGACGATGTCCGTGGTGGGGACAGCCTCCACCCTGCGCCTGGTGGCCCGGGCGAGCGCGGGGGCAGCGATCTCTCCGACGAACGCGGACGTGCCGGCCCCGGTGAGCACGATCCGCAGATCGGGACGCGCGAGCAGCGGCGCGAGGAAGGCGGCGTCCGCCTCCGCGCCGGCGTCCAGGATCTCGGCGAGCTCGCGCCAGATCCGCGGTTGGGACGTGATCTCCCGGTAGGTGGCTGACGTGGTCGGGTCGGGCATGGTGTGCTCCTGTTCCGTGGGGGATTCGGGTGGTCGGCTGCTCAGGCGCGGCCGTTGCAGGCTGCGGCGTACGGACGGATCGCGTCCCGCACGCGATCGATCAGGAGCGCCTCGGGGGTCGCGGCGAGTTGCCCGGACCGGACGCGCTCGTACTGTGCGGGAAGGTACTGGCTGAGCAGCGGCAACGGAATTCCGCGGTCAGTCAGGTTGGCGACCAGGCGCTCGCGGGAGGCCCGGATCGCCGGATCGGGCCAGTAGTAGCGCATCCGGTCGCTGTAGCTGAACCGCCGCGCGATCCGCTGCTCCTCCGGGGTGCCGGTGTAGTAGGACGCCCACTGGCCCGGCTCGGCCAGCATGCGCTCCTCGACCACGGCCCGCAGGTCGGAACGGCCCTGGTCGAGGAGCTCGTCCTCGATGTGGGAGAGCGCGAAGAGGCCCTCCCGCAGGGCGAAGGTGAGGCCCGGGCCGACCTTGAGGACGGCCCAGTGGTCTTCCACCAGCTGGGCGAGCGCCTCCGGGGTCTGGTAGTCGGTGGAGTGCGCCTCGAAGACCAGGTTGGGTTCGTCGTCCAGGACGGTGCGCAGTCCGGCCGTCGCCGCGCTGCGGTAGTCGATCACCTTCAGGTGGTCGAACTCGACTGCGGGCTGGACGACCAGCGCCGAGACCCTGGGCCAGACGTGGCCCAGCCCGGCGGCCGCGAAGGCGGCGCGGTGGGTCTCCAGCGTGGCGCGGGCCGCCTCCGGCGGCGTCGGCACCAGCTCGCCGAGTTCCTCCTGATGGCCACCGGGAACCGGCACCTCGGTGCCGATCACGTAGCGGAGGTCCGCGCTCGTCCCCGCGGAGACGGCGCCCTCCTCGGCCACCCTGAGCAGGCGCACCGCGCGCTCGGCGACGATGTCGTCGGTGAGGGGGAAGGGGTCGCCGAGGCAGGAGAACGTGCAGTCGAGGTGGATCTTGGTGTAGCCGGCCTCCGCGTACGCGCGGACGAGCTCCTCTGCCCGCGCCATCGCCACCTCCGGCGCCTCCGACTGCCACCGGTTGGGCCCGAGGTGGTCGCCACCGAGGATGACCCGCTCGCGCGGCAGCCCGACCTCGTCGGCCAGAGCGAGCACGAAGTCGCGGAAGCCGGCCGGCGTCATGCCGGTGTAGCCCCCGTACTGGTCGACCTGGTTGCTGGTGGCCTCGATCAGGGTGGCGGTGTCGTCCTCCCGGGCCTGGACCAGCGCCGCGCGGAGCACGGTGGGGTCGGCGGAGCAGACGGAGTAGATGCCGCTCTTCCGTCCGGACTTGTGGGCGGAGACCACCTCGGCGTAGTTCATTGCTGTCTGCTTCCTCGCTGGCTGGGGTGCGGTGGTGTGGATGCTCATGAGGGACTCCCGTTCGGTGCCAGCCAGCTCCCGCGGCGCAGTACGTGGGTGAGCCGGCCGCCGGTCAGGGCGACCAGGTCGGCGCGGTCGCCGGGGCGCAGCCGCGGAACGTCGAGCCCCAGCACGGCGGCAGGGTTCGTACTGGTCCAGCGGACGACCGCGTCGTAGCCGGTGCCGCGGCCGAGCAGCCGGGCGACGGAGTCCCGGATCAGGGACGTGCTGCCGGCCAGTGAGTCGCCCTCGACCAGGCGGGCGACCCCTCCTCCGACGTGCACCCGCGAGCCGGCGAGCACGTAGTCCCCGTCCCCCAGGCCGGTGGCCGCCATCGCATCGGAGACCAGCAGCAGGCGGTCGGCTGCGGCCTGGACGACGAGGTCGACGGCGTCGTCGCAGACGTGCTGGCCGTCCACGATCAGCTCGACCCACAGGCGGCGGTCGATGAGCGCGACGCCCGGCAGGCTCACCTCGCGGTGGTGCAGCGGTTCCATCCCGTTGAACAGGTGGGTGACGTTGGTCGCCCCGGCGTCCAGGGCCGCGCGGACGGTGTCGGCGTCGGCGGCGGTGTGACCGAGCGCCGCGACCACGCCCGCGGCCACCATCGCCCGGATCGCGTCGATCGCGCCGGGCAGTTCGGGTGCGATCGTGATCATCCGGACTGCGCCGTCGCCGGCTTCGACCAGGTCCATCACCTCGGCCGGATCGGGCGTCCGCAGCAGGCTGGGGTCGTGGGCTCCCTTGCGGGCCGGTGCCAGCCAGGGGCCCTCCAGGTGGATGCCGGCGAGCTCGCCGGAGCGGACATAGCCGGACAGCTCGCGGATCCGCTCCCGCATCGAGGCCGACGTTCCAGTGGCGATCGTCGCCTCGATCGTGGTCGAGCCGTTCCGGTGGTGGTGGGCGATCGCCGGTTCGGGGTCGACCCCGACAGTGCCGAAGTCGACGCCGCACGCGCCGTGGGTGTGGATGTCCACGAAGGGGGGTAGCACGACGTCGAGGTCCAGGTCGGGCTCGCGGGGCGGGACACCGGTCCCGCGAGCGGTGATCCGGGTGCCCGAGACCTGGAGCCAGCCGGCGGCGTCGGAGTCCGCGTCGACCAGCCGCGCGGCGCGGAGCAGGAGTTCAGGCATCGATCGCCTCCATCCGGGCCCGCCCGACCAGGGCGGCGCCGAGCGCTCCCGCCAGCCGGCCGTGGGTGGCCGGGCGCAGCGTGGGCAGGGGGAGTCCGGGGAGATAGCCGGCCAGGTGGCGGCGGGTGGGAGCGAACAGCAGTTCACCCGACTCGGCCAGGCCACCGCCGACGATGATCACCGCGGGCGCGATGGTCGCGGTCACCACGGCCAGGGCGAACCCCAGCGCAGCGGCCACCTCGTCCCACAACTCGGCGGCGCGGGCGTCCCCGGCCGCTACCAGCCGGGCCACCTCTGCGGCGCCGTCCGTGCCCATCCGGGCGGCGAGGACGGAGGCGGAGGCCACCTCCTCGAGGCGCTTGCCTGCGTGTGGGCCCCCGGGGAAGACGAGCTGGCCGATCTCTCCCGCCCACCCGTTGCCGACCACCGGACGGTTCCCGACGAAGATTGCCGCAGCCAGGCCGGTCCCGACCGGGATGAAGGCCGTCACGCAGTCGGGCTCGACCTCGCCCAGGGCGTGCATCTCGGCGAGGCCGCCGGCCCGGACGTCGTGGCTGAAGCCCACCGGGGTGCCGAGGCGTTCCTCGACCAGGCGGCGGATGGGCACGTTGTGCCAGCCGAGGTTGACCGAGTCGAGGACGACGCCGTTGCGCTCGTCGGCCAGCCCGGGGCTGGTCACGCCGACCGGCGTGCGCTCGCCCTTGGTGAGTTCCCGGACCAGCGCCGCGATGGCGTCGGCGGTCCGCACGCCGGTGGGGTCGGGCTTCGGAGTGGGGCTCGACTGCTCGGCCAGGATGGCGCCGTCGTCCGAGACGAGGACAGCCTTGATGCCGGTGCCCCCGACGTCGACCCCGACCGCGGTGGCCGTCCGGGGGTGACCGGTCGAGTGGGCGCCTCGTGATGATTCCGGTGTGGGCACGCCGAGTTCCTTTGTGAGAGTTCTGGCTCGAATGATACAGATATTGATCAGTATCGATCAACAGGCGTCGATCCCCGGTCGTACCCGCCGTGATCTCTGTCACCATGGGGGCAGAACGGTGCGCGAGAGGCGCTTCCGGTGTCCGGAGGGGGGATGCCCGATGACCCAGCAGGACCGCCTGAATCGTGTGCTCGAGCTGGTCGCTGAACGCGGCAGCCTCAGCATCGCGGACGTCAGCGAGGCGCTGGGTGTGTCGCCGGCAACCGTCCGGAGGGATCTCAACCAGCTGGCCGATCAGCAGTTGGTCGTCCGCACCCACGGTGGGGCGTCCGTGCTCAGTTCGGGTTTCGAGCTCCCGCTGCGCTACAAGGTGCCGAAGGAGTCGGGGGCGAAGCTGGCCATCGCCGCAGCGGTGGAGCGGATGGTGCAGCCGGGCATGGCGATCGCGCTGAACGGCGGCACCACGACCAGTGAGGTCGCCCGCGCACTGGGCCGCAGCCAGCGGCTGCTCTCGCCCGGCGGCGAGCCCACGGTCACCCTGATCACCAACGCCTTGAACATCGCCTACGAGTTGACCCTGAGGCAGCAATTCCGGCTGATCGTCACCGGCGGTGTGGTCCGCCAGAAGTCCTACGAACTGGTCAGCACGCTGGTCCAGCAGACCCTCGGCGAGTTCACCGTCGACCTGGCCGTCCTCGGTGTGGACGGCATCTCGGTGGGTAGCGGCGCGACGACGCTGACCCCGGAGGAGGCGCTGGTCGGCCGGTGGTTCGCCGAGGCGGCCCGGCGCGTGGTGATCGCCGCCGACAGCACGAAGCTGAACCGCGCCACGTTCGCCCGGCTCTTCGGGATCGATCGCGTGGACGTGCTGATCACCGACTCCCGGGCGAACCCGCAGCGGGTGGCGGAACTCGTCTCCGCAGGCGTGGACGTCCGCCTGGCTGACGCCGTTCACTGAACCGATCCGATCGCGACCATGGGTGGCCTCTGTTACAAAGTTGTGACTGAAAATGACGGGTATTTGCACACTTCGATCAGATACAGTCAGCCATAGACAGATCCTGCTGCTGCCCCGGCGGTGGTGGCTGCTCAAGAGGAGGACTCACCCGCATGGCCAAACTCACTAAGGCGCTCGCCCTTGCTGCAGCGTCCGTCTTCGTCCTGACCGCGTGCAGCACCGGCACTGGAGGCACGGCCAGCAGCGCGGCTGCCGCCGGGCAGCTGCCGGCCACGACGATCAAGATCCTGGCCCCGTCCTACGGCGACTCGTCGCAGGCCGACTGGCAGAAGATCATCGACGAGTTCAAGAAGAAGGAGCCGAACGTCACCGTCGAGCTCCAGATCGAGGCCTGGGACAACTTCACCGACAAGGTGAAGGCCCGGATCCAGGCGAAGGACTACCCGGACATCCTGAACGACAACGCGTTCGCCTCCGAGGCGACGGCGGGCCTGCTGTACCCGATCAACGAGGTGATGAGCGACTCCACCCTGGCCTCGATCGAGCCGGCCTTGCTGAAGAACGGTCTGGGCACCGACGGGAAGCAGTGGGCCGCACCGGACATCGCGTCGGCCCGTCTGATGGCGTCCAACACCGACCTGCTCAAGAAGGCCGGCGTCACCGCGCCCCCGAAGACCTGGGCCGACCTGGAGACCGCTGCCGCGAAGGTCGCTGCGACCGGTGTCTCGGGCTACGGCATGCCGCTGGGCTCCGAGGAGGCGCAGGTCGAGGCGTCGCTGTGGCTGTGGGGCGCCGGCGGTGACTGGCCCCAGGGCGACAAGCTGGTCGCGAACCAGCCCGCGTCCGTCGAGGCGTTCACCGAGATGAAGAAGCTGATCGATGCCAAGTCGACCCAGCCCGATCCGGGTGCGACCAACCGTCAGGCCGTGGCGGACCTGTTCGACAACGGCAAGCTCGGCATGTACGTGACCCACTCCGGTCTGATGAGCGTGACGCGGCAGAAGTTCCCGAACATCCACTACGAGCTCTCCCAGATCCCGTCCAAGGACGGCACCCCGGTCGCGTTCGGCGTGACGGACTTCATCCTGGCGTTCAACAACAACGACGCCAACCGCAAGCAGGCCACCAAGGAGTTCCTCGACCTGTTCTACTCGGACCCGATGTACGAGGGCTGGTACAAGGGCACCGGGCTGCTGCCGGTGACGACCTCGATGATCGCTGCGGGCAAGGCGAGTGACACCGACAACGCGGCCTTCTACGACGCGCTGTCCTACGTGAAGTTCCTGCCGGTCAGCAACCCGCAGTGGGATGCGCTCAAGAATGCCCTCCAGGGCACCGCCGGAACGATTGCCAAGGACACGCCGGAGAACGTCCTCAGCAAGATTCAGGCACAGGTGGACGCTCAAGGCTGAGACCGGGCCCGACTCCCCATTCGCGGGGGCGCCGCCTCGGCGGCGCCCCCGCCTCCACAGGAGGACGCATGACCAGACCTTCGGCCGTCACGGCGCTGCGATCCGATTCCGCCCGGCCCCGGAAGAGACCCCGGCGCTCCGGCGTGCTCACGGCGCTGCCGTGGGTCACGCCGACGTTGTTGCTGATCGCCGGCGTGGTGATCTATCCAACGATCCTGATGTTCTGGACGGCGTTCCGGAAGTACAACTCCTACGGGATCGAGCAGGGATCGGCGGGACTGAACAACTTCATCGGGCCGGCCGGGGCGTTCACGTTCCCGACCGTTCCGTGGGCGTCGGTATGGACGAACACTGTGGTCTGGGTGGTCGTCGTCGTGCTGCTCACGCTGCTGCTCTCGCTCGGGCTGGCCCAGTTCCTGAACAAGGACTTCCCCGGGCGCAAGGCGCTCCGGCTGATCATCATCCTGCCGTGGGCGAGCTCCGTGGTGATGACGACGACGGTCTTCAACTACGGGCTGCAGACCGACGTCGGGCTGTTCAACCGGCTGCTGGTCGACACCGGCATCCTGCAGACCGCCTACGGCTTCACCAAGGATCCGACCTCGGCCTTCTGGGTTGCGGTCTTCGTTGCGATCTACGTGTCGCTGCCGTTCACGACCTACACGATCCTTGCCGGCCTGCAGTCGGTGCCGAGGGACGTGCTCGAGGCCGCGCACGTGGACGGGGCCGGTGCGGCGCAGCGCTACTGGCAGATCGTGCTGCCGCTGCTGCGTCCGGCGATCGCTGCGGCGACGCTGATCAACATCATCAACGTGTTCAACTCGCTGCCCATCCTGAAGATCCTCAACGAGACCCCGGGCTTCAACACCGGGCACACCACGACCACGCTGATCTTCGCCTACAAGTCGACCCTCGGCCCGGGCGTGGCCTCGGCGTTGTCGATCTTCAACTTCTTCTTCTGCCTGGTGATCATCGCGGTCTACCTGGGGATCGTGAAGCCGACCAAGGAGGTGCAGTGATGGCGATCAAGGGCGGCATCGACGCCAGGCCGAATCCCGTCGGCACCATCATCGGGGCGGCAGCGATAGCGCTGTTCTTCAGCTTCCCGTACCTGCTGATGTTCCTGTCCTCGCTGAAGACCCGCGAGGAGATCACCAGGATCCCGCCCGACTACTTCCCGGTGACCCCGCAGTTCAGCAACTACCTCACGGTGTGGAGCTCCTCGGTCGCCCCCGGCTCGTCGCTGCTGGCGACCATCGTGATCTCGCTGGGCGCCACCCTGCTGGTCCTGCTGATCGCGACGCCGGCCGCCTACTACGTGGCCCGGTTCCGGTTCCCGGGCCGGATGGTCTTCCTGTTCCTGGTCCTGATCACCCAGATGCTGCAGCCCACCGTGCTCGCGGTCGGCCTGTACCAGCAGTTCTCCGGTTGGCGCGGCTACCTGGTCTGGGTCGCGCTGATCCTGATCAACGGTGCGTTCAACCTGAGCTTCGCGGTCTGGATCATGCAGTCGTTCTTCGCCTCGATCCCCAAGGAGATCGACGAGGCCGCGCTGATCGACGGCCTCGGACGTCTCCAGACCATGTTCCGGGTCTCGCTCCCGCTGGTCTGGCCGGGCATCGTCACCGCCATCGTGTTCGTCTTCGTGAACACCTGGAACGAATTCGCCGCGGCCTTCATCCTGGTCCAGGACAACGCCCTGCAGCCGCTCACGGTCTCGATGCCGCGCTTCCTCGGCATGTACATCCGTGACTGGCAGTACCTGTTCACCGTCGCCGTCGTGGCCATCGTCCCGGTGATCATCCTGTTCAGCCTGATCGAGAAGCGGCTGATCGGCGGCCTGACCGCCGGCGCCGTCAAGTGACCCGCCGCCGGGCCGCGTGACCGGCGGCCCGGCGTCACCAGGTGATCACGGTGACGTCGATCACGGCGGCGTGCGCCTTGATCGCCGCGACCAGCGGCTCGCCGACGGTTCCCTCGACGTTGATCCGGGCGACCGCGGCGAGGGCGCCGTCGAAGATGACGTTCTCCATCTCCTGGACGTTGATGCCGGCCGCGCTGATCACGTCGAGAGTGTGGGCCAGCGTGCCCGGCCGGTCGAGGTGGCGCACCACGATCGAGGACGTCGCCGGCGTCTGGGTGGCCAGGTTCACCACGTTGGGCACGGTGCCGGTCTCGGCGAACACCCGGACGATCCGGACCGCCTCCGCGGCGATCGCCTCCTGGGCCTGCTCGGTGGAGGCGCCGATGTGGTGGGTGCCGTACACGTTCGGAAGGCCGGCCACCTCCGGGGCGAAGTCGCCGGTGCCGGTCGCGGGTTCGTCGGCGTAGACGTCCAGGCCGGCGCGCAGGCCCTTCGACCGGATCGCCTCGCCGAGCGCAGCCTCGTCCACGACCTCCCCGCGGGAGGTGTTGATGAACGTCGCACCGTCCTTCATGGCCGCGAAGAACGCGGCGCCCAGCATCCCGCGGGTGCCGGCGTTGAGGGCGACGTGGACGCTGACCACGTCCGCCGCCCGGGCGACCTCCTCGGGCGACGCGGCCAGCCGGACGCCCAGCTGTGCGGCGGCGTCCGCAGTGAGGCTGCGGCTCCAGGCCACCACCGGCATGCCGAACCCCTTCGCTCGCGGGATCATCTCCTTGCCAATCCCGCCCACGCCGATCAGGCCCAGCGTGCGTCCGTAGAGCCCCCTGGCCTTGCTGTACCCGGTCTTGTTCCACCGCCCGGCGCGCAGGTCGGCGACGCTGTCGGCGATCCGGCGATCGAGAGCGCAGATCAGGCCGAAGGCGAGCTCAGCGACGGCGATCGAGTTCTTGCCCGGGCAGTTGGAGACGTAGATGCCCAGCCGGGAGGCCGCGGCGACGTCGATGGTGTTGTAGCCGGCACCCGCCCGGACGACCAGCTTCAGCGGACCGGCCGTCAGCACGTCCTCGGGGACCTTCGTGCTCCGCACGACCAGCACGTCGGGCGCGAGTGCTGCGACCGCGTCGACCAGGGCCTGCTCCTTCAGGGAGGGCTCGAAGGTCACCTCGCAGCCGGCTGCCTTCAGCCCCTCGATCCCCGATTGTTCGAACTGGTCGGCAACGAGTACGCGCATGCGCCCAACCTATTGCGAAGTGGGCCAGGGCGCGCGCGTCACATGCAGATCAGGTGGGCGACCAGCGCCGACCAGCCGGTCTGGTGGGACGCGCCGAGCCCCTCCCCGGTGTCGCCGTGGAAGTACTCGCTGAACGTCGGATGCGCGTTCCACAAGGGGTTGTTCGGATGGTCGTGCGGCTGGCTGGGACGCCGTCCGTCCGGGCCGGGCCGGAACAGCCCGACCAGCCGTGCAGCCAGGTCCTCCGCGGCAGCGTCCAGGCTGACCCTCCGGCCAGAACCGGTCGGCAGCTCCACCTGCAGGTTGTTGCCCGCGCCTTCGGCGTAGGTGCGGATCGCGTCCACCAGGAGCACGTTGACCGGGAGCCAGACCGGCCCCCGCCAGTTGGAGTTTCCGCCGAACAGCCCGGAGGTCGACTCGCCCGGCGCGTACTGGATCGACAGTTCCTGCCCGCCCACCCGCACCGACGTCGAGTCCCGGTACGCCGCCGAGAGCGAGCGGACGCCGTGCGGAGACAGGAACTCGGACTCGTCGAGCACCCGCCGCAGGATCCGGGCGTACCGCTCCGGCGGCACCAGGCCCAACGCGCCCTCGCGACCGTGCTCCGCGTGCACGATCACCCGCCGCTCCAGCAGGTCCCTGCGGTGCACCTCCAGCCAGTTGCGGCGCCGCACGTACCAGTCGAGTTCGTCCACCCACGCCGGCGTCACCGCCACCGCGAGCAGGGGCACCAGCCCCACGAACGAGCGGACCCGGACCGGCTCCGCGTGACCCGTGCCGTCGACCAGCAGGTCGTAGTAGAACCCGTCCCCGTCGTCCCACAGGCTCACCCCGGCCGACCCGAACGCCTCGCTCGCCTCCGCGATCGACAAGAACCGCTCCAGGAACGTGGTCGGAAGCTCCTTCCAGCCGGGGTCGTGCCGGGCCAGTTCCTCGGTCATCCGCAGCATGCCCAGGAACGCGAACGCCACCCAGCTGGTCGCGTCCGACTGCTCCAGGCGGTGGCCGGCCGGCACGTCCCGGGAGCGGTCGAAGACCGAGATGTTGTCCATGCCGAGGAAGCCGCCGCCGAACAGGTCCGAGCCGTTCTCGTCCTTCACATTGGTCCACCAGCCCAGGTTGAGCAGCAGCTTGCTGACCACCCTCGCCAGGAACGTCAGGTCCGAGGCGCCGTCGATCAGGTACACCAGCCAGCTCGCCCACGCCTGCACCGGCGGGTTCACGTCCGAGAACGACCACTCGTAGGCGGGCAACTGGCCGGACGGGTGCTGCGCCCACTCCCGGCACAGCAGCAGCAGCTGCTCCTTTGCCAGCGTCGGGTCGACGTGCGCCAGTGTGACCGCGTGGAACGCCAGGTCCCACGCGGCGAACCACGGGTACTCCCACTCGTCCGGCATCGAGATCACGTCGGCGAGTTCCAGGTGCCGCCAGTCGGTGTTGCGGCCCTGCGGTTGCGGCGCGAGGCGCTCGGGCGGGGGCTGCGGCTGGGACGGGTCGCCGTCCAGCCAGTCCGCGACGGTGTAGCGGTAGACCTGCTTGCCCCACAGCAGCCCGGCGAACGCCCGCCGCGCGGTGAGCGCGTCGTCGCTCGACGTGCCGGACGGGATCACGCCGGCGTAGAACGCGTCCGCCTCCGACCGGCGGGCATCCAGCACCTGGGGGTACCCGTCCCCGAACGCCGGGCCGGTGTGGGTGGAGGCCCGCAGCCGCAGCGTGACCGTCACGGACTCCCCGGGCCCGACCGCGGCGAAGCGGTAGTCCAGACCCACCTTGGTGCCGCGGTTCGCCGGGTTCAGTTTCGAGTCGTCCCCGTGCACGATCGCCTCGCCGACCCCGTTCGTCGGGTGGTCGGACACGTTGTGCGCACCGGGCCCGAACAGCCCGATCGCGTCGGTCTCGTTGTCGCAGAACAGCACCCGGGGGCTGCCGGACGCCTCCAGCCGGTAGTCGCCGAGGAAGTCGTGGTGGGCAGCGATGGTGACCCCGTCCGCGTCGGCACGGACGAGCTCGAGGGTGGGGCGCCGGTCGTCGCGTCCCCAGGCCCAGGTGTTGCGGAACCACAGCTGCGGCACCAGGTGCAGCGGTGCCGGATCCGGCCCGTGGTTCACGGCGGTCACGCTCAGCAGCACGTCGTCGGGGGATGCCTTCGCGTGCGTGATCGTGACATCGAAGAACCGGTTCTGGTCCAGCACGCCGGTGTCGGCGAGCTCGAACTCGCGCTCGTCCCGGCCGCGGCGCGCGTTCTCCTCGACCAACTGGGCGTACGGGAAGGCCGCCTGCGGGTAGCGGTAGAGCAGCTGCCCCCAGGAGTGGGTCGGGGTGGCGTCGAGCGGCCACCAGTACTCCTTCACGTCCTCGCCGTGGTTGCCCTGCTCGTTGGCCAGCCCGAACCAGCGTTCCTTGAGCCGGTCGTCCCGCTCGTTCCACAGCGCCACGGCCAGGTGCAGGAAGCCGTGCGCGTCGCACAGCCCGCCGATGCCGTCCTCGCCCCACCGGTAGGCGCGGGCGTGTGCCTGGTCGAAGGGCAGGTAGTTCCACGCGTCGCCGTTCGCGGAGTAGTCCTCGCGGACCGTGCCCCACTGGCGTCCGGACTGGTAGGGACCCCACAGCCGCCACGGGGCGTCCGCGGGCAGGTCACGGACGCGCTCGCCCTCGGGCCCGCGGTCGCCCTGGGCGGCCGACCTACGATGGCGTTCGTCGGTGGGCATGGCCTGCTCCTTGATCGGCTGCGACACGCGCCAGCCTAGGTCGGGCTGTGGAGAGCAACGAGGGGAGCACGGCATGAGTGCAGGACTGACCGGGAAGACCGTCATCGTCACCGGCGGCGCCACGGGTATCGGCGCCGCGATCGCGACCAGCGCGGCCCGGGCGGGTGCCAACGTCATCGTCGACTACGTCGTCTCCCCCGAGCAGGCGAGGGCGTTCGCGGACACGCTCGAGGGCCTCGACCACGGCGGCTCGGTCGAGGCGTTCGACGCGGACGTGAGCAAGGTTGACCAGGTGCAGGCGCTCGTCGCAGAGGCGGTGAAGCGGTACGGGCACCTCGACGTGCTGGTGAACAACGCCGGCATCGAGACCCGGCACTCGCTGCTGGATACCACAGAGGCCGAGTACGACAAGGTGCTCGGCATCGACCTCAAGGGGGCCTTCTTCGCCACCCAGGCCGCGGCCCGGCAGTTCGTCGCCCAGGGCGGTGGGGGAGTGATCATCAACATCTCGTCCGTGCACGAGGACTGGCCGATGCCGGGCAATGCCGCCTACTGCGTGGCCAAGGGCGGCATGCGCATGCTGACCCGCAACGCCGCCGTCGAGCTGGGCGCGCACGGCATCCGGGTGGTCGGGGTGGCCCCGGGCGCCGTGGACACCCCGATCAACGCCCAGACCTCGGCCGACCCGGCGGCGATGAAGCGGCTGGACGCGGCGATCCCGCTGGGCCGGATGGCCGAGCCGGAGCAGATCGGTGACGTGGTCGCGTTCCTGGCCAGCGACGCGGCGTCCTACGTGACCGCGACCACTGTGGTGGTGGACGGCGGGCTGATGCAGTCCTCACCCGGCTTGTGACCCCACCCGCCCGGACCGGCGTGGGCGGGGCCCTCCGCACCTGGCACGACCTGGAGCAGGCCGCCGACCGCAGCGCGTGGTCGCTGTACGCGGCGGAGTTCCTCGGGACCGCGTTGTTGCTGGTGGGCGGGCTTTCGGCGGTGATAGTGGTGATCTCGCCGGCGTCCCCGCTGGCCGCGCTGGGGCTGCCCGGCTGGCTGGCGCGCGGCATCGCCGGCGCGCTGTTCGGGCTCACTGGCACGCTCGTCACCATCTCGGCGCTCGGCCGCCACTCCGGCGCCCACCTGAACCCTGCGATGACGCTGGCCTTCCTGCTCGAGGGCCGGATCAGCGGGTCCCACGCAGCCTGGTACGTCGTCAGCCAGTGCCTGGGCGCGATCGCCGGCGCCACGGTGGTGCTCGGCTGGGGCGCGTTCGGCGTCCCCCTGCGCTTCGGCGCCACCACCCCTGCCGCGGGGCTCCCCCCGGTGTGGGCGGTCGCGCTGGAGGCGCTGTGCACGGTCGTGCTCGTCACCACCGTGTTCGTGTTCCTGGGCAGCCCGCGGCTGCGGGCCTTCACCCCGTGGACGATGGGCCCGATGTACGCCGTGATGGTCTCCCTCGAGGCCCCCTGGACGGGTACCAGCACGAACCCTGCGCGGACGCTGGGCCCCGCGGTCGTCACCGGAACCTGGTCAGGCTTCTGGGTCTACCTGGCGGGCCCGGCGGCCGGCGCCCTGATCGGCGTCGCACTGGCGCGGGTGCTCGGTCGTGGCGAACGCAGCGTCGCTCAGGCCCGGTTGGTCCGGCATCCCGCCGACCCGGAGACGTCCGATCACCCGGCGGCTGCGCAGCCCTGATCGGCCAGCCCGTCCGGGGCCAGGCGGAGTGCCGCCGCAGCCAGCCGGACGACCTCGTCGAGCAGCGGGCTCGCCTCCTCGCAGGCGAGGGTGGTCTCGTTGAAGGAGACGATGAAGGCCTGCCGGAACAGCGCGCCGACGATCCCGTGTGCCACGGCCCGGGTGGGCGCGTCGGTGGGGATCCGGCCCCGTTGCTGCTCGCCGCGCAGGTAGTCGTCGACGGCACCCGGGAGCAGGCCCTGGGCGCGGGCGGGCCCGCGGTCGATCTCGCGCAGCCGGGGGTCGGCCCAGAACATCATCTCGAACGGCACCGAGGCCAGGTAGTAGCGCAGCAGGTCGACCGCGAGGTCACGCAGGGTGTCGAGGACGGTCTCCTCGCCGACCCGCGCCCGAATTCGGTCCGCGAGTTCTTCGGGACACGGGACCCGCTCGCTCGCGGTTGCGACGCACAGGGCGTCCTTGTTCTCGAAGTAGGTGTAGAGCGCGGGCTCGGTGAGACCGGCCTCGGCGGCGATGGCCTTGGTGGTCAGCCCCTTCGTCCCGGCGCGCACCACGACGGCCGCAGCGGCGTCGAGAATGCGGTCCCGAGTGCTTTGAGGCATGCCCACCTCCTGTATCGATAGTAGTAGATTTGCCACTACGAGCTAGGTTAGTGTTCACTAGCTAGTGATCACTAACCACACGGGTAGACGGACCGAATGGCGCTCCCACAACCGCGTTCACGGACGCGTCCAGGTTGTGTCGGCCCTGGTCAGGCGCTGATCCGCACAGACGTGGCGTGACCACCAACCCGTTCAACCCAGATTGGATCGATATGAAGAGAAGTGCCCTGGACCGGCTCGTGTCCTGGATCGGACTCGCCCTCGCGGTCGTGCTGCTGCTCGCCGGCGGCCTGCTCGCCTTCGCCAGTGGTTTCATCAACAGCCAGGTGTCGAGCCAGCTGTCGGCCCAGAAGATCACCATGCCGGTAGCCGCCGCCTACTCCACCCTTCCCCAGGCGGACCAGAACGCACTCGCGCCCTACCAGGGCCAGCCGCTGACCAACGGCTTCCAGGCCGAGGCGTTCGCCGACCACTACATCCAGGCGCACCTCAACGCGGCCGGCGGCGGCAAGACCTACGACGAGATCAGCGGCGAGTACATCCAGATGTCCAAGGACCCGAACGCGGACCAGGCCAAGCTCAAGCAGCTCGGTGACCTGCGCCAGACCATGTTCATGGGCAACACCCTGCGCAGCATGCTGCTCACCGCCTACGCCTTCGGCACCATGGCCATGGTCGCCGGGATCGCGGCCGGGGTCGCGATCGTGGGAGCGATCGTGCTCGCGGTGCTCGCCTTCCTCGGCCTGCGGCACGCCAAGTCCGCGGACGGTGAAGCTCTGTCCTGATCGGACGGCACCCCTCGGCAACGGCGGCGGAGACCAGGTCTCCGCCGCCGTTCGGCGTCTCCGGGCAGCTCATTCCTCCTGGCGCCGGCGCAGGTACTCCCGGTCGAAGTGCGTGGGCAGGTCGCCCTCGACCTCCTCGGACCCGCCGTCGGGGGAGTTGTCCCACCGGGACGGGTCGAGCCGGCGATCGGGGTTGAGCAGCGCCTCGCGAGTGAGTACCTGCCGGACCGGCTCGGACGCGGCGGGCCCGTCCGTGGGCGGCAGCGTCCACTCCTCCTCCCCGGAGCCGGCGGAGTGCCGGTTGCGCAGCACGAACCAGGCGACGGCCGCTGCCACGACGACGAGGACGACCAACACGGCCAGGACGGGATCCATGCCACCTCCGAAACAGAAGGGTCTGCTCCAAACCTACGACAGGGCGCTGCCGGTAGATCCTGATGAGAGCGATTGCAGTAAGCTTTCGGCCACGATCGCCAGGAAAGGCCGAAGATGTCCCAACCGCCCTATCTCGACACCACGCTGAGCGCGAAGGAGCGCGCCGCCGACCTGTTGTCCCGGCTCACCGTGGAGGAGAAGGCCGGCCAGGTCACCCAGTACTTCTACTTCGGCACCGGTGAGCTGCCCGACGACGCCGCGCTCGCCGCGATGTCCGAGGAGGCGCGAGACCGCGCCCTGCAGCCCGCGAGGGTCGAGGCGGCCATCGAGCGCGGCGCCGCCGGTTCGGTGCTGCTGATCAGGAGCGCCGCGCTGCACAACGCGCTGCAGCGCAAGGCGATCGAGGGCAGCCGGCTCGGCATCCCGCTGATCTTCGGCTTCGACGTGATCCACGGGTTCCGGACGATCCTGCCCGCGCCGATCGCGCTCGCCGCCTCCTGGTGCCCGGACGCGATCGCCGACGGCCAGGCCGTCGCGGCGCGGGAGGCCCGGG
>DehalE1_100028_pt1 | contig 30746 bp, 32 predicted proteins | sample DehspE1_FD_43922 | JGI IMG/M metagenome (IMG submission 43922) | reverse complement strand
GCGACGAAGACCACAGCGAGCCCGGCGACGAAGCCGAGCGTGCCCGCGAGGACGCGGCGCCGGTGCCGCCCCGCCGCGCCGGAGGTGATCTCGGCTGCGCCGAGCCCGGTGGCGTACGACAGGTAGCCCGGCAGCAGCGGCAGCACGCAGGGAGAGAAGAACGAGACCAGCCCGGCGAGCAGCGCGACCGGCAGGGCCAGGAGCACCGAGCCGCCGATGGCCTGCTGGATCCAGTCGCTCACTTGCCGGCCGCCAGGTCGTCGATCAGGCCCACCAGGGTGGCCTCGGTGGTCTCGCCGACGACGCGGGCGGCGACGCGTCCGGTCGGGTCGACGAGCAGGGTGCTGGGGATCGCACTGGCCGGCAGCTGGCCGGAGAACTTCAGCAGCAGGGCCCCGTCCGGGTCGTAGAGGTTCACGTACGGCACCCCGAAGCTGCGCACGAACGCCTGCGGCGCCGCCTTGTCGAGGTCACGGGTGTTCAGCCCGACGAAGACCGCCGCCTCACCGGCGCGCCTGCTGGCCGCGACCAGGGCGGACGCCTCGGCCCGGCAGGGCGCGCACCAGGACCCCCACACGTTGTAGACGACGACCTTGCCCTTGGTGTCCGCACTGGTCCAGGCCTTGCCGTCGAGCGTGGTGCCTTCGATCAGTGGAGCTGCCGGACGCTGCCCGGCCGGCAGCACCGTCAGCGTCCCGTCCCCGCCGACGAAGCCGGAGGTGCTGGTCGGCGCCGAACCGCAGCCGGCCAGGAGCAGGCCCAGCGCGAGGACAGCGCCGAGCAGGCGCGCCCTCGGCGCACGAACGGGACCGGGCGAACGCATCACGCTCCCGGACGGAACTTCTTCACCTTCGCCGGCACCAGGTCGGCGCACGGCTCGGTGTAGTCGACGCGCACCAGGTGGGTGCCGTCGTAGGTGAACGTGGTCACGCTGGCGAGCCGGGCCTGGCGCTTGCGCGGGTCGTGCACGAGCGGGCGCCCCTCCGCCCAGGAGCGAGCCATCCAGATCGGCAGTTCGTGGGCCACGACCAGCGCCTCCCCGTCGATCGCGTGGGACGCGGCGTCGGCGATCGCCTCGCGCATCCGGGCGGCGATGGAGGTGTAGGCCTCGCCCCAGGACGGCCGCAGCGGGTTGCGCAGGTGCCACCAGCTGGACGGCCGGAGCAGGATCTCGTTGCGCTTGCCGAAGCTCTTCCCCTCGAAGACGTTGGCCGCCTCGATCACGCGGTCGTCGATGTGCACCTCCAGTTCGGGGTGCTTCGCCGCGATCGGCGCCATCGTCTCCTGCGCCCGCTGCAGCGGGGAACTGACCAGGTGCACCAGTGGCGCGTCCGCGAAGTACTCCCCGAGGCGCTGCGCCATCTGCCGGCCGAGGTCGGACAGCCCGTACCCAGGGGAACGTCCGTACAGCACACCTTCCGGGTTGTGCACCTGGCCGTGCCGCACCACATGGACGACGTTCATCGGTCTCCTCGCTCGGTCGTCCCCCAACAATACGCAGCGCGGCGCCCCGCTCTCACCCCCGCTCCGCCCCACCCCCGCCGATCCACGCAGACGCTCCCGGAATTCGTTCCCGTTGCCGAAGGTTCGGCAGCGACGACGTTCCCGGGAGCGTCTGTTCGCGGAGGGGTCGGATCAGCGGCGGATGAAGGGCATCTGCAGCTCGGTCACCCAGGCGTCCTCGTCGCCGGGCGGAGTCTCCAGGTACACCTCGCGGCTGAGGCCGCAGGGCTCGGCGCCGTTCTCCTCCAGCCAGGCGCCGAACGCCTGCCAGGACTCCCCGATCGTCGCCATCGCGCCCAGATGCAGCTGCGTGACCGCCTCGGTGACCGCCGGCAGGTCGACCAGGTCCACACCGGGCAGCGCCTCACCGCCCCACACACAGCCCGCGTGGCACTCCAAACCGTCCTCGTCCATCCGGTAGTAGCTGATCCCCGGCCCGGGCTGCCCGCCGACGGCCGCGACCGCCCCGAACACCTGCCCGAACAGCGGCCCCACCCGGGGACCGATCTCCTCCGGGCCGGCCACCCGGAACGACTTCTCCGCCACCCGCAGCGCGGGCAGCGCCTTCACCACGAACTCACGTTCGGTCATGCCTTCTCCTTCGATCAGGCGGAGCCTCGCCTCCACGGCGCGGAGCTGGTCGGACGTGGCCTGCAACTGCTCGGCGAGCTCGGCGCGACGCAGCCTCAGCATGCCCTCCAGTTGCTCGACGCCCAGGTTCTCGTCGAGCAGGGTTCCGATCGCGTCCAGGCCGAACCCGAGGCCGCGCAACGCGACGATCCGGTTCAGCCGGGCCAATTGGCTGGCGGTGTAGCTGCGGTAGCTGGTCCAGGGGTCCACGTGCGCGGGCACGAGCAGCCCCAGCTCGTCGTAGTTGCGGAGCATCCGTACCGACACCCCGCCGATCCGGGCGAAGTCTCCGATCTTCAACATGACTCCTTTGTCATGCCTCCCCCGGTGTGAGGGTCAAGCGGTGGTGAGGACGCGGCGCAGCGCGTCGGCGTCCACGTACCAGATGGCGTGGCGGACGCCGTCGACGAACGTGACCGGCACGTGATCGGAGAACTCGGCGCGCAGGGCAGGGTCCGCGTCCACGTCACGGGTGACCCAGGTGTCGCCGGTCTCGGCGCAGACAGCACTAACGACGCCCACCGCCTCTGTGCAGAGGTGGCAGCCGTCGCGGACCAACAGCACAACCCGGGCGTCGATCATCGGTGGCCCCGGGCTGATGGTGGCTTACTTGCCAGCGCGACGACGCTGGATGCGCGTCTTCTTGAGCAGCTTGCGGTGCTTCTTCTTCGCCATCCGCTTGCGGCGCTTCTTGATGACCGAACCCACGAATCAGACCTCTCGATGACCGTCCCACCGGACGGCAGGTACGAAGTTCGGGCTGTTGCCAGCCCTGAAGGACGCGGCTGGACAATCCAGCCAAGCACAGGATCTTACCGGCCCGGTGGGCGCGGGTGAAATCCGGTGGAGTTCAGCCCGCGTGGTAGAACGACTCGCGCAGGTAGGCGCTGACGGCGTGCTCGGGAACCCGGAAGTTCCGGCCGAACCGGACGGCTTCGAGGTCACCGGCGTGGATCAATCGGTACACCGACATCCGCGACACCCGCAGCGCTGATGCGACCTCGGCAACCTTCAGAAACCGGACCGCTCCCAACGGCGTCACCGGGTCGCTCATCGTGCTACCTGTCCCCCTCCACGGGGCTGCCCCTGTGACAGCCGCTTCTCGTCACCTTAGTGGCCCGGGGACGCTCGTGGGACAATTGGGACCAAGTTGTCAACCATCCACGCCGGAGCACGTTGATCCGGGTTGGGCCCGTCGGCCCAACCCATGCCTCAGCCGAGCGCGAGCCGCACCTCGCCCGGCCCGGACGCCGCCCCGCGACGCCCGGTCGCGACATCCTCCAGCACCCAGCCGGACGGGGCGTCCGCGCTGCTGGCCACCAGTCCGGCGCCCTCGCGGCGCACCGTGAAGGTGGCGGGTGCCCCCGTGCCGCCGGGCACCCGCACCGTGACCTCCGCACCGTCGGCCAGGTCGAACGCCCGCAGCGTCACACCCTCTGCCCACGCGTACTCCGGCGTGCCGTCGACGGCCCCGACCGGCAGCACGGTTCCGGGCCGCACGTACAGGCCGAGGGAGTCGAAGCCGTAGCTGCGGGAACTCCAGCCCGGGCCGGCAACGCTGCCGTCGAGCAGGTGCCGCCAGCCCGCGGAGGGCAGGTAGGTCTCCCCGACCCCGTCCGCGGAGAAGACCGGTGCCACGCAGAGGGCGTCGCCGAGCATGAACTGGGTGTCGACGGTGTGCGCGCAGCGATCGTCCGGGAACTCCAGCACCATCGGCCGCATCATGGGCACGCCCTCGCCACTCGCCTCTTCGGCCACCCGGCCGAGGTAGGGCATCAGCGACAGCTTCAGCCTGGTGAAGGACCGGGTGATGTCGACCGCCTCCTCGTCGAAGGCCCACGGCACCCGGTACGACGACGAGCCGTGCAGCCGGGAGTGGGAGGACAGCAGCCCGAAGGGCACCCAGCGCTTGAACACGCCCGGGTCGGGCGTGCCCTCGAAACCGCCGATGTCGTGGCTCCAGTAGCCGAAGCCCGACATGGCCAGCGAGAGCCCGCCACGCAGCGACTCCCCCATCGATGCCAACGTGGAGTCGCAGTCTCCGCCCCAGTGCACGGGGAACTGCTGGCCGCCCGCCGTCGCCGAGCGCGCGAACAGCACCGCCTCGCCCTCGCCCCGCTCGGCGACCAGCAGTTCGTGGACGCACTTGTTGTAGAGGTAGCTGTAGTAGTTGTGCATGCGCTGCGGGTCGGAGCCGTCGAACCACGCCACGTCCTCGGTCGGGATCCGCTCGCCGAAATCGGTCTTGAAGCTGTCCACGCCCTGATCGAGCAGGCCCTTCAGCTTGCCGGCGAACCAGGTGGCTGCGTCCGGGTTGGTGAAGTCGACCAGGCCCATCCCCGACTGCCAGCGGTCCCACTGCCACACGTCGCCGGAGGTCGTGCGCAGCAGGTAGCCCTGCGCTGCCGCCTCCTCAAACAGGGCGGAGCGCTGGGCGATGTAGGGGTTCATCCACACGCACACCCGCACCCCCTTCTGCTTCAGCCGGGCGAGCATGCCGACGGGGTCGGGGAAGGTACGCGCGTCCCACTCGAAGTCGCACAGCTGGTACTCGCGCATCCAGAAGCTGTCGAAGTGGAACACCGACAGCGGGATGCCGCGCGTGGCCATGCCGTCGATGAAGGACGTCACCGTCGCCTCGTCGTAGCGGGTGGTGAACGAGGTGGACAGCCAGAGCCCGAACGACCACGCGGGCAGCCGGGCCGGACGCCCGGTGAGCGCGGTGTAGCGGCGCAGCACGTCCTTCGGGGTGGGCCCGCCGATCACGTGGTAGGTCAGTGACGAGCCCTCCACGGAGAACTGGACGCGGGTCGTCACCTCGCTCGCGACCTCGTAGGAAACCAGTTCCGGGTGCTCGGTGAACACCCCGTAACCCTGGCTGGTCAGGTAGAACGGGACGTTCTTGTACGCCTGCTCGCTGGACGTGCCGCCGTCCCGGTTCCAGATGTCCACGACCTGGCCGTTCTTCACAAACGGCCCGAACCGTTCGCCCAGGCCGTACACCTGCTCGCCGGGCCGCAGGCTCAGCTGCTCGTGGATCCACTCGCGCCCGTCGCGGTGGGCGACCGAGGCCACCGAACGCGGCAACGAGGACGTCAGCGGGCGCCCGGCCTGGCTGAAGTCGGCCCGCCACGGCCCGCTGCGGGGCACCCGCACCTCGAGGTCGCCCGAGGTGAGCACACCGGCGTCCTCCTCGAGCCGCACCCCGGCACGCCGGCGCCCATCGGTGTTCAGGGCGAATCTCGGGGTTCGCGGCCGCCGTCCGGCGAAGTGCACCACGCGGACGCTGATCACGCCGGGAGCGGGGGCACTGTAGGTGACGGTGAGCATTGCGCGGTCGAGGGTGTCGCCGCGACCGGCCACCGTTCCGCTCGCCACGTACGCCGTCATCGTGCCCGCAGCCGGGTCGATCCGGACGTCGTCGATGGTGCCGGCGTAGCGCGGGGTGAGGTCGGGGCGGGACAGCCAGTAGCCGTCGGTGAACTTCATGTCAGGGCTTTCGTGTCGTGGCGGTCAGAGGAATCCCGGCGATCATTTCACCGAGCCGGCGGTCACGCCCCTGGTCAGGGTGCGCTGGAAGATCAGGAAGAAGATCAGGGCCGGGAGCAGCGAGACCAGCGCCCCGGCATTGGTGGTGGGGGCATCCATCATCCGATCGCCCTGCAGGGAACTGAGCGCGATCGGGACGGTCTGGGTGGCGTTGGACGTGAGCATCACCAGCGGGATGAAGAACTCGTTCCACGTCCAGATGAAGAAGAAGACCATCAGCACTCCGAGCGTGGGCCGCATGATCGGGTAGACCACCGACCACAGCGTCCGGAACCGCCCGGCGCCGTCGAGGGCGGCGGCCTCGAGCAGCTCGCTCGGGAACGTGCTCAGCACAGAGGCCAGCAGGTACGTGCCGAACGCGGCCTGGATCACGGTGAAGATGATGATCACCGACCACTGCGAGTTCGACAGCCCGACCGCGTTGGCCATGGTGAACAGCGGGTAGATGATCGCCTCCTGCGGCAGCATGTTGGCCACAAGGAACAGCGCGATGATCCAGGTCCTGCCCTTCACCCTGCCGATCCCGAGCGCGTAGGCCGACAGCAGCGACAGCCCGGTGCCGAACAGCGCGACCAGGCCGGAGATGAAGATCGAGTTCCACAGTTTCAGCGGGAAGTCCGTGCGCGTCCAGAAGTTCACCAGCCCGGTCGTGTAGAGCTGCGTCGGCAGGCTGAGCGGGCCGTTCTGGGAGTAGTCCTGGGGCGACTTGAAGGCGTTCACAGCCATGATCACGAACGGGACCAGCATGGCCAGGCCGAACAGGACGGCCAGCGCGAGAACGACCCAGCGGCCGGTGCCGCGACGGTGGCGTCCGTCCACCCGGCTCGGTGCGGAGGTGCGCGCCTCCTCACGGAGGGCAGTGGCTGCGGTCATCACAGGCCCTCCCTCTCCCTGCGCTCCGACCGGGTCTGGAACAGCAGGATCGTGGCCGCGACCGCGATGATCACCAGGGTCAGGACCGTGGCGACCGCGGCGCCGTAGCCGACCTTCGACTTGTCGAAGAAGTTCAGGAACGAGTAGTAGCTCGGCACCAGCGTCGACCCTTCGGGCCCGCCGCGGGTGAGCACGTAGACCGGGGCGAACACCTTCAGCGCGGCCACCGTGCAGGTGAGGGTGACCACGAACGTCTCCGGCTTGATCTGCGGCAGCGTGATCGCACGGAAGCGACTCCACCAGCCGGCCCCGTCCAGTTCGGCAGCCTCGTAGAGCTCGGGGTCCACCCGCTGCAGCGCGGCCATGAAGATCACCACGGGGTAGCCGATCTGCACCCAGATCAGCACCAACATGACGCTCGGCATCGCCAGGACGGGGTTGCCGAGCCAGTCGGGCGGCTCGGTGACCCCGAGGTTGGTGAGGATCACGTTCACCGCGCCGTCCTGGGCGTTCAGGATCCAGTTCCAGACCACGCCCGCGACCGCCACCGGCAGGATCTGTGGCAGGTAGTAGGTCGCCCGCAGCACGGCTGCCACGCGGGTGCCGAACCGGCGTCCGAGGTAGTCGAACAGGACGGCGGCAAGCACCAACCCGATCAGCGTGGGCACGATGACCATGGCGACGATCATCGACACCGAGTTGCGGAAGGACGTCCAGAAGGCGTCGTCGGTGAGCAGGTCGGCGTAGTTGCCGAGGCCGTACCAGCGCATCGGGGCGAGGCCGCCCTTCCACTTGAACAGGCTGATGTAGACGTTCATCACCAGCGGGTAGCCGATGACCAGCGCGAAGGCGAGCACGCCGGGCACGAGGTAGGGCAGATAGCCGACCCAGCGCGCAGTCCCGCGCCGGCGGGCAGGAATTGCTGCAGTCATTCTTCTCCTGGGATTGGTGGCGGACGGGTGGAGCGGCGTAGAGAGCCGCCGCCCCACCCGGGGTCGGCCCGGACCGGCCCGGACGCTGGCTCTGCGGTCAGCCGTTCAGCAGGTCCTTCTTGCCATCGGTGTAGGCCTTGCCGAGGCCGGCGAGGGTGGCCTGGACATCCTTGTTGCCGTTGGCCAGGCCCTGCAGCTGCGCGACGATCACGTCGTAGTAGCCGGGAACCGGCCAGTCCGGGTAGAACGCCAGCCCGTCCTGATCGAGGATCGACTGGAAGTTCTGGGTGAGTTCCTTGACCTTGGGATCGGTGATCACGGAGGTGTCACCGGCCACGGGCAGGCCGCCCTTCTCTGCGAGCACGTTCTGCACGTCGGATCCGAGCGTGAGGTCGATGAACTCCTCGGCGAGGTCGGCGTTCTTGGCCTTGGTCGGGATCACCCAGATGTTGCCGGACGAGCCCGGGTGCAGCGTGTTGCCGGGGAAGGTGAACATGCCCCAGTCGGCCTTCATGTCGGACGCGAGCCGGCCGAACCACCAGGAGCCGGAGACCATCATCGGGTACTTGCCCTTGATGAAGGCCACACCCATGTCCTCGGCCTTGAGCGAGGCCACGTTCTTGTCGATGTAGCCCTTCTTGATCCAGTCCGAGAGCGTGGTGGTGCCGGCTGTCATCTGCGCGCCCTGGAAGTCGACGTCAGACTTGAACAGCTGGTAGGAGTCCACGAAGGAGCGGTCGGCGTTGGCGAGCACGAGTTCGTACCAGAGCTGGCCGAGCGGGTACTCCGCGCCGGCGGTCGCCAGTGGCGTGACGCCCTTGGCCTTGAAGGCGTCCATCACCTTCACGAAGTCGTCCATGGTGGTGGGCACCTGGAGGTTGTACTTCGCGAACATGTCCTTGTTGTAGTAGACGCCGACGAACTCGCCGTAGTTGGGGACGCCGTACCACTCGCCGGAGCCCATCAGGCCCTTGTCGTCGTACTTGGCCGTCGTCGCCAGCGAGCCGGCCAGCTTGGAGTCCCAGCCGTACTTCGTCGCCGCGTCGGTGAGCGGCATGATCAGACCCTGCGCGGCGAGTTGGCCGGCGGTGGCATTGCCCTTGTTGTACTCCATGACGTCGGGCACGGAGTCGCCGGTGAGCACGATCTTGGCGTTCTTCTGGATCTGCTCGAAGGTCTGCTTCTCGACGTTCACCGTGACCTCGGGGTGCTTGGCCTTGAACAGGTCGATCGCCTTCGCCCAGGCCTGGCCCATCGCTGAGTCGTCGCCTTCGTAGTGCCAGATCGTGAACGTGCGCGGCTCGGCGGCGGTGGACGAGCCGCTGGCCGCGGGGGCGGTGCCGCCCCCGGAGCAGGCGGACAGTGCCATGGCGAGAGACGCGGCCACAGCGACGAGCGCCAAGCCCGTGGTTCGCTTCATTGCGGTTCCTTTCGGAAGGGCCGGGATTCCGGCCGGGTGGGGACGCCCGTGGTCAGGCGCCCGGTTCGGTCCGGGCCGGACCGATACTCATCCCCGGTTCGAGAACACAGGGGATGAGCCGATTGGGGATGGACTGCCGGCTCGGCTCCAGCTGGCCGAGCAGGCCGTCGACGGCCAGGCGCCCGAGTTCGGCGCCTGGTGAGTGCATCGTGGTCAAGGGTGGGTAGGACAGGACGCCCACTCCCGGGGAGGTGACGATGCCGAGCACGGAGACGTCGCCGGGGACGGCAAGGTTGCGGTGCTGGAGCTCGGCGTAGACCCCGAAGGTGGCCAGTTCGTTCATGGTCACGATCGCGGTCAGGGCGGGGTCGGCGGCCAGCAGCTCTGCGGTGACCTCGCGTCCGACCACGGGAGACTCGTCGCAGGCGCGGGACACCGAGCGCAACCCGCGCTCCCCCATCACCCGTTCGAAGGCCGCCGCGGCGCGCACTGCCGGGCCGTAGCCGGCGTCCAGCCGGGCCTGTGAGTGGTTCACGAAGGCGATGTGGCGGTGCCCGAGCCCGACCAGGTGCTCGATCGCCTGCTCGACGGTGGCGTCGAAGTCAATGTCGACGCTCGGCCGGGCGCTGACGTCGCGGGTGCGCCCGATCATCGTGAACGGGATGTTCGCGGCCTCCAGCACGTCGATCCGCTCGTCGTCGAGGGCCACCTCCATCACGAGGACGCCGTCGGCCATGCCCTGCCTGGCGAGGTTGCGTACCTCCTTGGCCTGCTCCGTGCGGAAAGGCCACAGCACCAGCTGGTAGCCGAGTTCCCTGGCCCGCTCGGCGGCGGCGTGGACGAACTCGCCGCCGGTTCCGCCGATCCCGCTCTCGACCTCGGGGTAGATCAGCGCGATCACGTTGCTGCGGCGCGAGGCCAGCGAGCGGGCCATCGCGTTCGGCTGGTAGCCGAGCCGGCGCATCGACTCGTGGATCCGCTGCCGGGTCTCCGGCTTGATCGGACGCGCCCCGGAGAGTGCGTAGGAGACGGTGGACACCGAAACCCCGGCTTCCCTGGCCACGTCCGCGATGGTCGCCATTGCCCCTCACTCATCATCGAAGCGATTAGTCGAAGCGTTTCGACGGGAATATGTTGCACTCCACAACAGAACCGGGTCAAGGGGTGCGCAGGTCACGATCTGGTCACGGCGGCCGAGTGATCATGCGCGTGACCGGGCCTCTCGCCCGCCACTACGCTGTGCTCATCACTCATGGCAAGGGCTACCCGACCGCACAGGATGGGAGCGCTCCCACCTCGCTCGCGGAAGGACAACCGTGACGCCTGTCGACCTCCTCGGCTGGGTCGCCACCCTCGTCGGCACGGTGCTCGCGCTGCCCCAGCTGGTGCGGCTGGCCCGCACCCGCAACATCGAGGGGCTCTCGCTGGTCGGCTGGCAGACCGCTCTCGTGCTGAACCTCGCCTGGACGGCGCACGGGATCAGCATCGGTCAGCTCCCGCAGATCCTGAGCAGCTCGCTGGCCCTGTTCTCGACCGTGCCGATCCTGGTGCTGATGGCACACGAACTCGGCCGTGGCGTGCTGGCGACGATGCTGCCGAGCATCGCGGTCGCCGCGACCATGGTCGGCGTGGACGTGATCCTCGGGTCGACGGCCTACGGCATCGTCGCGATCGTCCCCGGGATCGTGATCACGGCGGCACAGTCGGTCGAGCTGGTCCGGTCCGAACACGTGCGCGGGGTGTCGCCCGCCTCACTCGCCCTGGGCTTCTGCAACCTCACCCTGTGGGGCGCCTGGGCGTTCCTGGTGAACGACTCGGGCTCGATCATCGCCGTCTCCACCACCTGGTTCGTAGGCCTGTTCAACCTCGTGTGGTATGCGCTGCGCCGGTTCGGCCTGCGTCCGTTCTTCCTCAGGGTCCGGGCGCCGGAGCCGGTCCCGATCACGGTGGCGGACGCCGAGTAGCAGGGCCCGGACCGCGAAGGGGCTTGACCTGGAGAGCGCTCCGGGTGTCAGGCTGGGGGTGAATCCACACGATCGGAGATGATCCACGCATGGAATACCGACTCCTCGGCAACAGCGGCCTGGTCGTGTCCCGGCTCTGCCTGGGCACAATGACCTTCGGCAATGAGACGGACCGCGCCGGCGCGTTCGCGCAGCTGGACGCGTTCGTCGAGGCCGGCGGCACCTTCATCGACACCGCCGACGTCTACACCCACGGCGTCTCGGAGGAGATCGTCGGCGGCTGGCTGGCCGAGCGTCCCGGCGTCCGCGACCAGGTGGTGATCGCCACCAAGGGCCGCTTCCCGATGAACGACTCCCCCAACGGCGTCGGGCTGTCCCGCCGGCACCTCTCGGACGCCCTCGACGCGAGCCTGCGCCGCCTCGGCGTCGACTCGATCGATCTCTACCAGCTGCACGCCTGGGACGCACTGACGCCGATCGAGGAGTACCTGCGGTTCATCGACGACGCGGTGAGCAGGGGCAAGATCCACTACTTCGGCCTGTCCAACTTCACCGGCTGGCAACTGACCGCCGTGGTCGAGCGTGCCCGGGCGCACAACTGGACGGCCCCGGTCTCGCTGCAACCGCAGTACAACCTGCTCACCCGCCAGATCGAGCTCGAGATCGTGCCCGCCGCCACCGAGTACGGGCTGGGCATGATGCCGTGGAGCCCGCTCGCGGGCGGCTGGCTGAGCGGCAAGTACCGCCGCGACGAGGTGCCCTCCGGCGAAACCCGGCTCGGCGAGAACCCGCACCGCGGCATGGAGGACTACGAACGCCGCAACACCGAGTCGACGTGGGCGGTGCTGGACGCCGTCGCCCAGGTAGCGGACGAGACCGGCCTGACCATGGCCCAGGTCGCGCTGGCCTGGCTGGCCGACCGCCCCCGGGTGACCGCGCCGATCCTGGGCAACCGGACGGTCGAGCAGCTGGCCGCGTCCCTCGCGGTGGGCGATCTGCACCTCGACCCCGAGCACGCCGCCCGCCTCGACGCGGTCAGCGCGCCCGTGCTTCCGGACTACCCCTACGGAGAACTCGGCATCCAGCAGCGCCACCGGAAGCTCACCGGCGGCCGCTGAGCCCCCGGGTGGACCGAATCAGGAACCGTCCCCAATCTGGTCCGGACCGGATTGGGGACGGTTCCTAATTTGGTCCACTGCTCAGGCGATTGCGGCGCGCCAGGCGAACGGGCCGAGGTGGCGGACCCGCTCGGACGCCACTGCCATGGCCCGGGCCAGGGCGTCCCGACGGTCCACGCCCGATGCGAGCGCGTGGCAGTAGGCGCCGTGCAGCACGTCGCCCGCACCCACGGTGTCCAACGCCTCGACCGGCGTGGCGGTGAGAGTGCCGGAAGAGTCGGGCGTCCACCACTCCAGGGGCGCGCCACCGTGCGAGACCGCGACCAGTCCCGGCCCGAGCCCCAGCAGCCCGCGCGGGGAGAGGGATGGGTGCACGTAGTCGGCCGAGCAGATCACGTCGGTCGCCGTGCCGAACAACTCCTCGAACACCGCTTTGTGCGAACCGGCGTCCACCACGACCGGGGTCCGGTCCGGCTCGACGGAGCGCACCGCCGCACGCGCCAGCGCCGGGTGGTGACCGTCCAGGAGCACCACGTCCACCCCGGCGACCTCCGGCGCCACGGCGGTCCCGAACACCGGCGTGTGCCCCGAACCGCTCACCACCGTCCGTTCGCCGGACGCGGCGTCCAGCAGCACCACGGACGCCGCCAGTTCGAAGCCGGGCGGGGCCGCGTCGCGCACCTCCACTCCTGCGGCAGCCAGATCCGCGGCGACCACCCGGGCGGCCGGCGAATCCCCCAGTGCCGTCCAGAGCTGCGCCCGTCCGCCCAGCGCAGCGAACGCGATCGCCGCGACGGCTGCGGGGCCGCCAGCGGCCAGCCAGGTCTGCTCCGCCGTGATCTTCTCGTTGCGGGCCGGCGGACGCGCCACCAGCTGCACCACGTCGAGCGTGGCCAGTCCCACGAACAGCCCGGACGGCGCCGTCACAGCCGGCAGGTCCCGCCCTCGCCCGCCTCGTCGACCACGCACACGGCGAGACCGCCCGGCGCTTCCAGGATCGACTTGGCCGGACGCACCGCCCGGACCACGGCACCCAGACCGACCAGCCGCTCCACCTCCGTGGCCCGCTGGTCGGTGACCAGGTGCAGGTGCGCAGCCACTTCAGGCGTGATCTCGGCCGGCTTCAGGCGCAGGCTCAGCGCGCTCTCGCCCGCCTGCCGGATCACGATCTCGGCGTCCTCGAGTTCGACCCACCGGCCGCCGAGAACCCGGTGCCAGAACTCGATCTCCGCGCCGAACGAGCGGCGCGGCACGTCCAGGCACACCTGGACCACGCGGCTCGTGTGCCCGTCCGGCCACGTCGTTCCGGCCGGCACCGCGCCCGCCACCGGCCCCTGGACGCACAGCATCAGGCCACTCGGGGTCCGCAGGACCGGCAGGCTGCCGGGAGTAGCCCCCGCGTCCGCGGCGCCCAGCGCCACAGCCTGCGTGCGGAACTCCTCCGGGTCCGGCACGCACACGTCCAGGTGCAGCCTGGTGAACCCCTCACCGAGGCGTTGCACCCTGAGGTAGTCGTGGCCGTCCGGCGGCACGAGGGTGGCGAACTCGCCGTGCTCTCCTCTCACCGCGGACAGCTGATAGCCGGTTGCGCCCCGCCAGAATCGCACCCCGGCGTCGAACTCGGGCGCAGGGAAGTCGAGGAAGGCCGTCAGCCACGCAGCCGTCTGGTCGGGGACGACACTCATCAGGACGACGCGAGCGCGCGGCTGCGGTCCCTGGCCGCCTCCATGGCGGTCATGAACGCCGCCTTCACCCGGTGGTCCTCCAGCTCGCGCAGCGCGGCCGCGGTCGTCCCGCCAGGCGAGGTGACCCGTTCCCGCAGCACGGTCGGATGCTCGCCGGAGTCGGCCAGCAGCTTGGCCGAGCCGTACATGGTCTGCACCACCAGGGTCGTCGAGATGTCGCGGGGCAGGCCGAGCATCACGCCGGCATCGATCATGGCCTCGACCACGAAGAACAGGTACGCCGGACCGGAGCCGGAGATCGCGGTGACCGCGTCCTGGTACTTCTCCGGGACGGTCACCACCTTGCCGACCGCCGAGAGCAGCTCGGTGACGTGCGCGAGGTGCTCCGCGGTCGCCGAGGCGCCCGCGGAGATCGCGGCCATGCCCTCGTCGACCTGGGCCGGCGTGTTGGGCATCACCCGGACGACCGCGGTGCCGTCGGGCATCGCGGCCTCGATCTGGTGCGTGGACAGCCCTGCGCACAACGAGACCACCAGGGTGCCGGGACGGATCGCCGCCCCGACCACCGGCAACACCTCGCCGGCGTCCTGCGGCTTGACCACGATCACGACGGTGTCCGCGTCCGCTGCGGCGTCCTGGGTCGCGGCCGTGTGGATGCCGTGCCTGGCCTCCATCTCGGCCAGTCTCGGCGCGTGCCGGTCGGCCGCGGTGATCGCGTCGGCGGCCCAGCCGGCGCGCAGCAGGCCGGAGATCAGGGTCTCGCCCATCACGCCGGCACCGATCACGGCGAGCTTCGTCATCGCGCGGCCACCACCAGTTCGGCGATCTGCACGGCGTTCAGCGCCGCACCCTTGCGCAGGTTGTCGCTGGTCACGAAGAGCACCAGCCCGTGCCCGCCCGGCACCGACTGGTCGCTGCGGATCCGGCCGACGTAGCAGGCGTCCGTGCCGGCGGCCACCCGCGGGTTGGGCACGTCCGTGAGCGTGACGCCGGGCGCGGTGGCCAGCAGCCCGGTCGCCCGGGTGACACTGATCTCCTCCGCGAACTCCGCGTGGATGCTGAGCGAGTGCCCGGTGAACACCGGCACGCGGACGCAGGTTCCCGCGACCAGCAACTCGGGCAGGTGCAGGATCTTGCGGGACTCGTTGCGGAGCTTCTGCTCCTCGTCGGTCTCGAGGCCGCCGTCGTCCACGATCGAGCCGGCCAGCGGCACCACGTTGAAGGCGATCGGCGCGACGTACGGGGCCGGGTCTCCGGCCGGCACCGCGGAACCGTCCAGGGCGAGCTGGGCGGGGTCGGTCACAGCAGCGGTCTGGTTCGCCAGCGCCTGGACCCCCTTGATGCCCGAGCCGGACACCGCCTGGTAGGTCGCGACGACAAGGCGTTGCAGGCCGGCGGCGTCGTGCAGCGGCTTGAGCACCGGCATCGCAGCCATCGTGGTGCAGTTCGGGTTGGCGATGATGCCCTTCGGGGGCGTCATCGCGTCCTCGGGGTTCACCTCGGAGACCACCAGCGGGACGTCCGGATCCTTGCGCCACGCCGAGGAGTTGTCGACCACGATCGCGCCGGCTGCCGCCACCCTGGGCGCATACTCGCGCGACATCGTCGCTCCCGCCGAGAACAGCGCCAGGTCGAGCCCGGTGAAGTCGGCGGTGGCGGTGTCCTCCACGATCACCTCGCCGTCGCCCCAGGCCAGAGCCTGGCCGGCCGAGCGGGCGGAGGAGAAGAACCGGATCTCATCGACGGGGAAGTTCCGCTCGGCGAGCAGCGTCCGCATCACGCCGCCGACCTGACCGGTCGCCCCAAACACACCAACACGCATGGGCGCAAGCCTAAACCGTCCGTCCACACGAGCCCGACCGCGCCCGTGTCCGGGGGCCGGCTTCGTTCGGACTCGGCCGGAGTGGCGCTCAGCTCCCCCGCAGCCAGGGCAGGTACGGGGCCGCCAGCGCGTAGCCGACGAACGCCACGAAGTCGAGCAGGAAGTGCGCCACCACGAGCGGGCCCACCCGCTTCACCCTCAGGTACACCAGCCCGAACACCAGCCCCATCACCAGGTTCCCGACGAAGCCGCCGAAGCCCTGGTAGAGGTGGTAGCTGCCGCGCACGACCGCCGAGGAGACCAGCACCACCCAGACGGGCCAGCTCAGCCCGCGTCCCCTGGTGAACCAGAAGCCGATCATCACGACCTCCTCGAGGATGGCGTTCATCGCCGCCAGCGCTACCAGCACCGGCACCGTCCACCAGTTCTCGGCGAGGTTCGCCGGGGACACGTTGGTGTTGAAGCCGAGCGCACGCGCGACCAGGTACAGGCCCAGGCCGGGAATGCCGATCGCCGCCGCCAGCGCGAATCCCCCGCCGATGTCGAAGCCGGGGCGGCGCAGGTCGAACCCGATCCCCCTGCGTTCGCCGGTGCGCTGCAGCAGGTACAGCGCGAGCAGCGCGGGCACCAGGGGGAACACGATCCCGGCCGCCTGGTAGGCGAGGTCGAGCCAGGGCCGGTCCGGCACCACCGAGTTGTTCATGGACGTGGTCTGCTGGTTCAGCGGCACGTTCCGGGTGAGCTTCTCAACGATCGAGAGCACGGAGTACACCGCCGACTGGCCCAGCGAGACCCCCAGCACCAGCCACAGCTCGATGCCGGGACGCACCCTGGTGGGTTCGGGCAGGGTCGCAAGGAGGGCTGCGGACGGGCCGTCCTGCCCCTGTGGCGCCGGTTCGGTCATCGGGTGGGGCTCTGCGCCGGTTCGGCGAGGTGCTGCCGGGTGAACGCCAGGCTCGCGGCCAGCGCCTCCTCCCGCTCGGCTCGCGACATCCCGCGGGTCTTCACCTCCAGCGACACGTGCCCCCCGTAGCGCATCGCGACCAGCTCAGCGAGCACGCCCGCCGCGTCCTGGTCACCCTGACCGGGCAGCAGGTGTTCGTCGGTGGCCCCGTTGGTCCCGTCGGTGAGGTGGACGTGGGCCAGCCGCTCGCCCCAGTCGCGCACCAGCTGCACCGACGACTGCCGAGCGGTGGCGGCGTGGGACAGGTCCAGGGTGAGGTGGGCGACGTCGAGGGCGGCGCAGTCCCAGCTGGGCGAGTAGGCGCGGACCTCACCGCCACCCGGGCCGCGCCATGGGTACATGTTCTCCACCGCGAAAGTGAGACCCGTGGTCTCCTCCAGTCGCCGCAGCCCGTCGGTGAACCCGGACGCGTAGCTGCGCTGCCACCGGAACGGCGGGTGCACCACCACCACGTCGGCGCCGAGCTGGTGGGCGGCCATCGCTGCCCGGTCGAGCTTCTCCCACGGGTCCGGGCCCCAGACCCGCTGGGTGACCAGCAGCGTGGGGGCGTGCACGGCGCACACCGGCACCTCGTGATACTCGCTGAGCCGCTCCACGGCGTCCACGTCGGCGGAGGCCGGGTCGACGCCGACCATCACCTCGATGCCGTCGTACCCCAGCTCGCGCGCCAGGCTGAAGCCGGCGGCGGTGGACTCGGGATAGACCGACGAGGTCGAGAGCACCACCCGGGGAGCGTCGCCTGTTGCTGGGTGCACCCCACCATGGTAGGCGCCCCCTCTCGCGGCAGCCCGGCCGGGAGGGTCCCAGAACCCTCGATTCGCGTCTGTAACACCAGATCGCCACAATGGGACGCATGCATGTCGATCATCTGACCTTCGCGGTGGGATCGGCCGGGCTCAAGGCGGAGTCGGACCGGCTCGGCGCCCTGCTCGGCGAACGATTCCGCGACGGCGGCTTCCACCCCCGGTTCGGCACCCGCAACCACATCCTGCCGCTGACCGATGGCCGCTACCTCGAGGTGGTCGAGGTGCTGGAGCACCCGGCCGCGGAGAAGGCGCCGTTCGGCCAGGCCGTGCGCGCCCGTTCGGAGATGGGTGGCGGCTGGCTCGGCTGGGTCGTGTCCGTCGATGACCTGCACCCCTATGAGGAGCGCCTCGAGCGCGAGGCCGCGCAGGGTTCCCGGCACTTCCCGGACGGACGGCTGCTCGAGTGGCAGCAGATCGGGGTCAAGGGCCTGATCGCCGACCCGCAGCTGCCGTACTTCATCAAGTGGGAGTCGGAGCTGTCCGTGCTCCCCAGTGCGCTGGAGGGCGACATCCGCCTCGATCGGATCGAGATCGCCGGCACGCGGTCCCGCGTCGAGGACTGGCTCGGTATCGAGATCGGCGACGAACTCGACGGCGTCCGGATCAAGTTCAGCTCCGAGTACGGCCAGCCGGGCATCCTCTCGGCCACCTTCATCACCCCGAACGGCAAGGTCAAGATCTAGTCGTCCGCACGGTTCGCCCTCGCCGTTCTGCGCGCGCTGCCTCGGCAGGCGCGGCCGGCCCCGGACCCGGGGCTGTCAGAGGCGGCCTCTACGTTGCTGCCATGGCCAGGGCATCCACGAATCCGTACCGCTGTTCCGAGTGTGGCTGGACGACCGCGCGCTGGGTCGGCCGCTGCGGGGAGTGCCAGGCCTGGGGCAGCGTCGCCCAGGGCGCGGCGCCGGCGCGCAGGGTGAGTTCGGCGGCACCGATCGAGCCCGCTCTTCCGATCAGCCGCGTCCCGCTCGACGCCGCCCGCGCCATCCCCACCCGCATCGGCGAACTCGACCGGGTGCTCGGCTCCGGCATCACTCCGGGCGCGGTGGTGCTGCTGGCCGGGGAGCCGGGGGTCGGCAAGTCCACCCTGCTGCTCGAAGTGGCCAACCGCTGGGCGCGAACGGGTCGCCGCACGCTCTACGTCACCGCCGAGGAGTCGGCTGCCCAGGTGCGGCTGCGCGCCGAGCGCACGTCCGCCGTGGTCGAAGGCCTCTACCTGGCTGCCGAGGACGATCTCGGCACAGTGCTCGGCCACATCGAACAGCTCGATCCCGAGCTGCTCGTTCTCGACTCGGTGCAGACCGTGCAGGTGCCGGGCACGGACGCGGTGACGGGCGGCGTCGCGCAGGTGAAGGAGGTCACGGCGGCGCTGGTCCGGGTGGCCAAGCAGCGGGCCATGCCGGTGATGCTGGTCGGCCACGTCACCAAGGAGGGCACGGTCGCAGGCCCCCGCACCCTGGAACACCTGGTCGACGTGGTGCTCTCCTTCGAGGGCGACCGCCACGGTGGCTTCCGCATGCTGCGAGCCACCAAGAACCGTTTCGGGCCCGCCGACGAGGTCGGCTGCTTCGAGATGGTGGAGTCGGGCATCCGCGAGGTGACCGACCCGAGTGGGCTGTTCACGTCCCGGCACTCGGAACCCACGCCGGGTACCTGCCTGACCATTTCGCTGGCCGGACGCCGTCCACTGCTCACCGAGGTGCAGGCGCTGGTCGCACCGAGCGGGGCGCCCGTGCCGCGACGGGTCACCCAAGGAATCGAAGCCAACCGGGTGGCCATGCTCCTGGCGGTGCTGCAGCGTCGGGCCGGCGTCCGCCTGCACACGCGCGAGGTGTACGTGTCCACCGTGGGAGGCGCGCGCGTGTCCGAGCCGGCGTGCGACCTCGCCACGGCGATCGCGATCGCCTCGGCGGCGGGCGAGGTCGCGTTCGACAGCCCGGTGGTGGCCCTCGGCGAAGTGGGGTTGTCCGGCGAGTTGCGCCGGGTGCCAGGGCTCGACCGGCGCCTCGCCGAGGCGGTCCGGCTCGGGTTCACGGTCGCGCTGGTGCCGGCGGGCAGTTCCTGTCGTGACCAGCCCGGCCTGAAGGTCATCGAGGTGGGCAGCCTGAGCGCCGCGCTGGCCGTCCTCGAGCTGCCGGTGCGCCGCAGCTCGCGGCCGTCCCTGGCGAGCGCGGAGTGAAGGTCCGGGTCAGGCCTTGACGACCTGGAAGACCTGGCGAGCCTTGGCGTTCGTGTCGAACGCCGCAGCGGCCACGTAGGTGCCGGTGCCCAGGGTTGCCTTCGACACCTTGCAGCCGGTCGACGACCGGGCCACGGACCAGTTCACGGTGAACTCGAAAGCCTTGCCCGCCTTGAGCTTCCCCTTCTGGTTGGGCACCCACTTCGCGCAGTCGTCGGTGCTCCAGATCCGATCCGTCCCGCTGGTCACGGTCAGGGTGAACACCGACGGCGAGAAGGTGAGCAGACACGTCTCGCTGCCGGTGTTGGTCAGGCTCAGCGTGAACAGCTGTTTCCCGTCCTGCTTGACCTTCTGGTAGCCGGCCAGCGCGAGACTGGTGTTGGTCGCATCGCAGGCCAGCGGCCCGGTCGGCGTCGGTGAAGGACTCGGAGTTCCGGTCACGCTCGGCGTCGTCGACGGTGTCACCTCCGGAGTCACCGACGGGGGGATCCCAGCCACCGGAGCCTCCGGCTGCGGCCGGAAGACGAAGATGAGGGCTGCGATCACCGCCAAGACGGCCAGTACCAGCGCACCGCGTCGCGCCCAGTAGACCCAGGCCGGCTGGGAGCCGATCGGATGGAACAGCGAACCCATGCGTTCAGGCTAGGCGGACCGGACGCCGGTCCGGACGCACCACGCCGGTCGGGCCCCGGCCTGCCCGTGGTCAGGGCGAGCGGGTACCGTTGGTCTCCAGCACGAGCGAGCGCGGAGTTGATCATGACCGACCCCAACGGACCCTCGGCCAATCCGGGTCCGGACTACCAGCAGCAGCCGTACGCCGGCTACGCGGAACCCGAGGGCCCCGCCGACCAGATCGGCAACCAGGCCTACTCCCTCTACGCCCCGAGCGCGTTCTCCGGCCAGCACGTGCCCGCGATCGTCGACCCCGTGGCCCACGACTACGGCTACAGCGCGCCGCCCGGCAACCAGGTGCATCCACAGGCGACGGCGTCCCTGGTGCTGGGCGTGCTCAGTCTGGTCGCTTTCCTGCCACTCGCCCCGATCGCCTGGTACCTCGCAGCGAAGGCCCGCCGGGAGACCGAGGCCGAGCCCTACCGCTGGCAACCCAGCGGCATGATCACCGCCGGCATGGTGCTGGGCATCATCGGCAGCGTCCTGCTGGGCCTGATCGTTCTGGTCGTCACGCTCGGCATCCTCATGCTGGCCGCGACGTCTGGCTGACCACGACGAAAACGGGGCCCCACCGTGTCGGTGGGGCCCCGTTTCGTCGTTCAGGACTTCTGGCCGAGCTCGGCCGTGGTCTCCGGAAGCGGAGCCTTCGGCACGCCGGTGAAGGTGAAGGCCGTCTCCGAGCCCTCCGGGGCCACATCCACCACCACGATCTCGCCCGGGTACACCTCGCCGAAGAGGATCTTCTCGGCGAGCATGTCCTCGATGTCGCGCTGGATTGCCCGACGCAGCGGACGGGCGCCCAGCACCGGGTCGAAGCCGCGCTTGGCGATCAGTGCCTTGGCCGCAGGGGTGAGCTCGATCCCCATGTCGCGATCCCGCAACCGCACCTCGATCTCGGACACCATCAGGTCGACGATGTGCTCGATGTCGGAATTGGTCAGCTGGTGGAAGACGACGATCTCGTCGACGCGGTTCAGGAATTCCGGACGGAAGTGCTGCTTCAGCTCGTCCGACACCTTCGCCTTCATCTTTTCGTAGCTGCCGACCTCATCCGTGCTCTGGCTGAACCCGAGGTTGACCGCCTTCGAAATGTCGCGGGTGCCGAGGTTGGTGGTCATCACGATCACGGTGTTCTTGAAGTCGACCACGCGACCCTGGGCATCGGTGAGCCGGCCCTCATCAAGAATCTGCAACAGCGAGTTGAAGATGTCCGGATGCGCCTTCTCGATCTCGTCGAACAACACCACGCTGAACGGCTTGCGGCGCACCTTCTCGGTGAGCTGCCCGCCCTCTTCGTAGCCGACATACCCCGGCGGTGAACCGAACATCCGCGATGCGGTGTGTTTCTCGGAGTATTCGCTCATGTCGAGGGTGATCAGCGCGTTCTCGTCGCCGAAGAGGAACTCGGTGAGCGCCTTGGTCAGCTCGGTCTTTCCCACGCCGGACGGGCCGGCGAAGATGAACGAGCCGCTGGGCCGCTTCGGGTCCTTCAGACCGGCGCGGGTGCGCCGGATCGAGCGGGCGAGCGCCTTCACGGCGTCGTGCTGGCCGATGTAGCGCCGGCCGATCTCCTCCTCCATCTTCATCAGCCGGGAGGATTCCTCCTCGGTCAACTTGAAGACCGGAATGCCGGTAGAGCTCGACAGCACCTCGGCGATCGCCTCTTCGTCCACCTCTGCGGGCACGTCGGAGTCGCCGACCTTCCAGGCCTCCTCCTTCTCGGCCCGCGCGACGGTGAGCTTGCGCTCGTCGTCACGCAGCCGCGCCGCCAGCTCGAAGTCCTGGGCGTCGATCGCCGCTTCCTTCTGCAGGCGGACCGCGGCGATCCGCTCGTCGAACTCGCGGAGGTCCGGCGGTGCGGTCATCCGGCGGATCCGCAGCCGGGCGCCCGCCTCGTCGATCAGGTCGATCGCCTTGTCCGGAAGGAAGCGGTCGGAGATGTACCGGTCGGCCATCTGGGCGGCCGCGGTCAGCGCACCGTCGGTGATGGTGATCCGGTGGTGTGCCTCGTAGCGGTCGCGCAGACCACGCAGGATGTCGATCGTCAGCGCGATCGAAGGCTCGGCCACCTGGATCGGCTGGAACCGACGCTCCAGGGCGGCGTCCTTCTCGATGTACTTGCGGTACTCGTCGAGGGTGGTCGCACCGATGGTCTGCAGTTCACCGCGGGCCAGCATCGGCTTCAGAATGGACGCCGCGTCGATCGCGCCCTCGGCAGCGCCCGCACCGACCAGAGTGTGGATCTCGTCGATGAACAGCACCACGTCACCGCGGGTCTTGATCTCCTTGAGCACCTTCTTCAGGCGCTCCTCGAAGTCGCCGCGGTACCGCGAGCCGGCCACCAGCGCACCCAGGTCAAGGGTGTAGATCTGCTTGTCGCGCAGGGTTTCGGGGACATCGCCACGGACGATGGCCTGGCTCAGGCCCTCCACCACCGCGGTCTTGCCGACGCCGGGCTCGCCGATCAGCACCGGGTTGTTCTTGGTGCGCCGGGAGAGCACGGTCATCACGCGCTCGATCTCCTTCTCGCGCCCGATCACCGGGTCGAGGCTGTTCTCCCTGGCCGCCTGGGTCAGGTTGCGCCCGAACTGGTCGAGGATCGTCGCCGCCGCCGGGGACTGCCCGGTCTCGGGCGCCCCCGCGGTCGCCGCCTCCTTGCCCTGGTAGCCGCTGAGCAGCTGCAGCACCTGGTTGCGGACCCGGTTGAGATCGGCGCCAAGCTTGATCAGCACCTGCGCGGCGACACCCTCGCCCTCCCGGATCAGGCCGAGCAGGATGTGCTCGGTGCCGATGTAGGGATGGTTGATCTGCAGTGCCTCGCGCATCGAGTATTCGAGCACCTTCTTCGCGCGCGGCGTGAACGGGATGTGCCCGGCCGGCGCCTGCTGGCCCTGGCCGATGATCTCCTCCACCTGCTCGCGCACGGCTTCGAGCGAGATCCCCAGCGACTCCAGCGCCTTGGCCGCCACGCCCTCACCCTCGTGGATCAGGCCGAGCAGCAGGTGTTCGGTGCCGATGTAGTTGTGATTGAGCATGCGCGCCTCGTCCTGGGCGAGCACGATCACTCGCCTGGCGCGGTCGGTGAACCGATCGAACATGCGGGGAACTCCTTCATCCAGCGGCTGCGACGCAAGGCGGATCGTCTCGATCCCCTCCTGCTCGCGTCTTCAGCTTAGTCAACGCAGGCCCACCGGCATTGCTTCCCCCTGTTCGCCCCCGGCTCAATCCGGACAGCCCAGCCGGGCCAGGACACAGTTCGCCCCCGGCTCCCACGCGGGCCGGGGGCGAAAGGGCGGGTTGCTGCGACGCTTCCCTGCCGGTCAGCTGTGTGCGCGCTCGTACGCCTCGCGAACCTCGGCGGATACCCGGCCACGCGCAGAGACCTGCATGCCCTGAGCAGCGGCCCAGGCGCGAATGTCGGTGGCGGCGGTACCGGAGGACTTGCGGCGGGCCGAACCGGACCGGCGAGAGGACCGGTCGCGCTCGGCTTTGGCGATGTAGGGCGCCAGCGCGTCCCGAAGCTTCTTGATGTTCTCGGTGGAGAGATCGATCGTGTAGTTCACACCCTCGAGCGAGAAGGCGACGGTCTCGGCAGCTTCACTGCCATCGATGTCGTCGGTGTGGATGACCTGCACTCGTTTGGCCATGTGGGTCCTTTCTAATGAAGTCGTCGCAGCGCGACCGGCATTGGTTGCCCAATGTCACGCCAGCATATACCCCGGGCCGGTTTAGGCAAACCACACGCGGCATTGCGATGGTTTATCGAGGGGCGAATACCGAACAACCTCCGGGCGACCCGCCACATCCGGGAGGGCAGTAACGCTGCGCATGCCCGGCGGGGCATTTGCCGCTCAGCGAATCGACCGGTTCTGCCGGGTGCGTATAGGCAATACTGCACCCGGCAGAACCGGTCGAATCAACGCGAGCGGGTAGCCGCCTCAGGCGTGCTGGCGCTGCTCCGGGCGATATGCCGGAGGATTGGCCAGGGCCTGCAGTTCGACGACGGTCGGTGCTGCGTCACCGTCCCAGATGTCAGTGGCGTCACCGTGTCCAGAAACCCGGCGTGGCAAGGCCAGCACCTCCGCTTCGACGGCGGCCTGCTGCTCGGCGAGCTGCAGCTCGAGGGCCGCCTTGTCGCCCCGCAACTGGGCGGAATGGATGGCGAGCCGGGCTGCCTCGGCCCGGGACTGGTTCAGCTTGCTGCGCAGTTCGCCATTGCGGCTCTGCAGCACCTGAAGGAGCCGGACGTGCTGAAGACGTTCGGCATGCAGTTTTTCCCCCATCCGCCGGGAATCGGCGGACTGCTGAGCCATCATCGTGGTTCGAGTCACCCGGACTTCGCGCCAGGCGAAGACGCAGGCAACGACGCCGCCGACAACTGCGACCAGCACTGCGGCACGGGTCATCCAGACCCCACCCAAAGCGATGGCAACAGCGACGACAGCCGACCCGAGCAACGAGAGCCACGCGTAACGGCGCAGCGGGGAAGGATTCGCTTTTCTCGGCGTGACGGCGGTATTCACGAGGCGGAGTCTAGTCAGCCGGGTCCGTACTTCCCGGAATGACGGGCGGCGTGGCGTCCTCGTTCGGGGGACCGGGAATCCGGCACGCCCGTTCGAGGAATGCTCCCGCGACGGCAAGCGCCGCGCTGGCGAGCACGGCGACGACCGGACCGATCAGCAGGTCGCCGGGCAGGTTCAGTTCGAGCCGGCGGGCCAGGAAGGCTGCGACGGCGGCGTACCCGCCGGCCAGCGCCGTCCCACCGAGCAGGCAGGCCTTTCCGAGCGCCAACAGCGCCACCCCGCGTCCGGCCGACACCGGGAGCCGCCGTACCTGGATCGTGCGATGAGCGAGCCAGGCCTGCACTCCGACGACACCGGCCAGCACTGCGATCACGACTGTCCCGGCCATCGGCAGCTGCGGCACGCTACCGGTGAAGCGGTCGATGGCAGAGAACACCGACCAGCCCAGACCGGCACCCACCACGAACGCGACGCCGATCGACTGCCAGCTGGTGGGCTGCACCGCGCCTGGCGGGCGGGGCGATTGCGTCATCACTCGATCCGCAGGTCGTCACGCCTGCGCACGCCGGAGACGTCCAGCCCGGCCAGCAGGTCGGCGATCCGTCCGTGGCCGACCAGCTCGGCGTCCGGTTCGACCTCATGCCAGGGCAGCAGCACGAACGCGCGCTCGTGAGCGCGCGGATGGGGCAGGGTGAGCTGCTCGCCGTTCAGCACCCGGTCGCCGACTGCGATCAGGTCGACGTCGACCGTCCGCGGCCCCCGCGGGACCAGGCGGACGCGGTTGAAGGCGTCCTCGATGGCCAGGGCGCGTTCCAGCATCACCATGGACGGGAGCGTCGACTCGGTGACGACCACGATGTTCAGGAAGTCGGGCTGCTCCACGTTTCCGACCGGGCTGGTCTCGTAGACCGAGGAGATGCCGGTGATCTTGAGGCCTGGCGTGGCGCGCAGTGCGCCGGTCGCGCCCTGCAGGTAGTCGAACCGGTCCCCGAGATTGGAGCCGAGGGAGAAGACGGCAACGCGCAGCGGTGCCATCCCGGAGAGGGTGTCGACGTCGAAGTAGTCGCCGGTCATGTCAGGTTCCTCCTGGTGATGGTCACGGCCACGTCGGCGACGGGAACGCCCACCGGGGCCTGGGGCTTGTGCACGGTCACCTCGACCTCCGCGATCCGCGGGTCGGCGAGACAGACGCCACTGATCCGTTCGGCGAGCGTCTCGATCAGGTCGACCGACCCGGTGCGGGCGGCGTCGGCGACCCGGACGGCGAGGTCCGCGTAGTCAACGGTCGTGGTCAGATCGTCGACCTCCGGCCGCGGCCGGAGGCTGCACACCAGGTCGATCACGAACAGTTGCGGGGTGACCTTCTCCTCGGCGTAGACGCCATGGGTCGCAGTCACCTCGATGCCGGTCACCCGGATCCGGTCGGGCACGCCCGGCAGGCTCGGATCACCCTGCACCATCGGCCACCTCCTCTTCGCCGACCCTATCCTGCGGGCGCGCCGGGGGTGGCGTCCCCAAGCGGGAGGCCACGGCAATCGCGTCCCGGTGCGGGCGGGCGGTGTGCGTCCGCACACCCCACACGCCTGCGGCGGCCAGCAGCGCGGTGAGGGCGACGCCTGCGTCCTCGCGCTCGCGGACCGGCCGGGGCGCGTCCGCATCGGCGAGCAGCTCCCCGAAGAACCGCTTGCGGGACGCCCCGATCAACAGCGGGCGACCGAGCGCCGCGAGGGCGTCCAGACGGTGCAGCAGCGCCCAGTTGTGGGCCGCGGTCTTGGCGAAGCCGAGGCCGGGATCGAGGATGATCCGCTCCCGGTCGACGCCAGCATTGAGCGCGGCGTCCAGCCGGTCGGAGAGTTCCGCGCACACCTCCGCCACGACGTCGGCGTAGCTGGCGAGGTCGGCCATCCGGTCGGAGTGGCCGCGCCAGTGCATGGCCACGTAGGACGCGTCCAGATCGGCCACAGCCGCGAGCATGTCCGGATCGGCAAGGCCGCCGGACACGTCGTTGACCAGCACCGCCCCCGCCGTGACGGCCGCAACCGCGACCTCTGCCCGCATCGTGTCGATCGAGGTCGGGACGCCGGCCCGGGTCAGGCCCTCGATCACCGGCACCACCCGTGCCCGTTCGGTCTGCGCGTCCGCGCGGACGGCGCCGGGCCGGGTTGATTCGCCGCCGACGTCGACGAGGTCGGCGCCTTCGGCGTGCAGGGCGAGCCCATGGCGTACCGCTGCGTCCACGGCGAGGAACTCCCCGCCGTCGGAGAACGAGTCGGGGGTGACGTTGAGGATGCCCATCACCAGGGTGCGTCCAGGCTGCGGCAATCGGGTCACCGCTGAAGCCTAACGAACCTCGCCGGTCGCCTCGACCGGCTGTGGAGGGACGCGGCGGTGGAACCTCAGCCGATGATCAGGCTCATCGCTTCGGCGCGGGTGGCCGGATTCGCCATCACGCCGCGGACGGCACTGGTCACCGTCTTCGCGCCGGGCTTGCGGACGCCGCGCATGGTCATGCACAGATGCTCGCACTCCACGACCACGATCACGCCCTGCGGCTGCAGGTGCCTGACCAGGGCGTCCGCCACCTCTGAGGTGAGCCGCTCCTGCACCTGGGGACGCTTGGCATATGCGTCCACCAGGCGGGCGAGCTTGCTCAGCCCCGTGATCCGGCCCTTCGCCGGGATGTAGCCGACGTGGGCCACCCCGGTGAACGGCAGCAGATGGTGCTCGCAGGTGCTCCACACCTCGATGTCGCGCACCAGCACCATCTCGTCGTGACCGAGGTCGAACGTGGTGGCCAGGATCTCGGCAGGATCGGCCTGCATCCCGGCGAACAGCTCCTCGTAGGCCTTCGCGACCCGTAGCGGGGTGTCCTGCAGGCCCTCGCGGTCGGGATCCTCCCCGACACCGATCAGAATCTCACGGACGGCGGCGGCCACCCGCTCGAGGTCGACGGCCATCGCTCAGGCCTCCGGCCGTTCCTGATCGGACGATTCGGGTTGGCCCGACGCCTCGTGCTGCGGAGCCTCCCCCTGCGGCACCGGACGTGCGAACACCGGCGCTCCACCATCCGGCTGACCCTGGACCGGCGGGTACGGCTGCCCGTACGGCTGCGGCGGGAACTGGCCGAAGGGCGGCGGGTACTGCCCGTAGGGCTGCTGCTGCGAGGGGTCGAACGGCGGCTGCCCGTAGGGCGGCTGGCCGTAGGGGAATCCCTGGCCGTAAGGCGGCTGCTGCGGGAACGCGGACGGCCCGGCCGGCGTCAGCGCAGGCTCCGGATCGGGCGGGATGACCCGCTCGGGCGGATCCACCGGAGGGATGTCACTGGGCTTGCGCGACTCCGAACCGGTCCAGGCCGGACGCTTCGGCCAGCGCTTCAGCGCCTCGAAGATCTTGGCGACCTGCTCCTTGTCCAGGGTCTCCTTCTCGAACAGCTGGCGGACCAGTTCGTCCAGCACAGCCCGGTTCGTCTCCAGGACGTCGAAGGCCTCCTGGTGGGCGTTCGCGATCAGGCGGGACACCTCTGCGTCCACCTTCGCGGCGACCTCCTCGGAGTACTCGCGGGTCGAGCCGGCGCCATAGTTCATGCCGAGGAACGGCTCCTGGTCGCCCGAGCCGAGCTTCACCGCGCCGAGTGCCTCGGTCATGCCGTACTCGGTGACCATCGCCCGGGCGAGCTTCGTCGCCTTCTCGATGTCGTTGCCTGCGCCGGTGGTGGGGTCGTGGAAGACCAGCTCCTCCGCCGCCCGGCCACCGAGCATGTAGGCCAGCTGGTCGAGCAGTTCGCCGCGGGTCTGGGAGTACTTGTCGTCGTCGGGCATCACCATCGTGTAGCCCAGCGCCCGGCCGCGCGGCAGGATCGTCACCTTCTGCACCGGGTCGGTGCCGGGCATCGCCGCGGCCACCAGGGCGTGGCCGCCCTCGTGGTAGGCCGTGATCAGCAGCTCCCGCTCGTTCATCACCCGGCTGCGCTTCTGCGGACCGCCGATCACCCGGTCGATCGCCTCGTCGAGCTGCGGCTTGCCGATGAACCGCAGGTTCAGCCGGGCGGTCAGCAGGGCGGCCTCGTTCAGCACGTTGGCCAGGTCGGCGCCGGTGAAGCCCGGCGTCCGCTTGGCGACGGTGGACAGGTCGACATCGGGTGCGAGCGGCTTGTTCTGGCCGTGGACGCGAAGGATCTGCAGCCGGCCCTTCATGTCCGGCGCCTCCACCGGGATCTGCCGGTCGAAGCGGCCCGGACGCAACAGCGCGGGGTCAAGCACGTCGGGACGGTTGGTGGCGGCGATCAGGACCACGCCACCGTGCACGTCGAACCCGTCCATCTCGACGAGCAGCTGGTTCAGGGTCTGCTCGCGCTCGTCGTGGCCGCCGCCCAGGCCGGCGCCGCGGTGGCGTCCGACGGCGTCGATCTCGTCGATGAACACGATCGCCGGCGCTGCCTCCTTGGCCTGCTCGAACAGGTCGCGGACGCGGGAAGCGCCGACGCCGACGAACATCTCGACGAAGTCGGAGCCCGAGATCGAGAAGAACGGCACGCCCGCCTCACCGGCCACCGCGCGGGCCAGCAGGGTCTTGCCGGTGCCGGGCGGGCCGTAGAGCAGCACGCCCTTGGGGATCTTCGCCCCCACAGCGGTGAACTTCGCCGGTTCGGAGAGGAACTCGCGGATCTCCTGCAGCTCCTCGATGGCCTCCTCGCAACCCGCCACGTCGGTGAACGTGGTCTTCGGGGTGTCCTTGCTGGCGAGCTTCGCCTTCGACTTGCCAAAGCCGAGGACGCGGTTCCCGCCGCCCTGGACGTTGTTGAACATGATGAAGAAGAGGACGCCGAGGAGCAGGAACGGCACGATGCTGTACAGGAACGTGCTCCACACCGACGGCTGGGGGTTCTCACCCGTCCAGCTGTCCAGGCTGCCGGCTGCCTGGCGCTGGTTGAGCCGGTCGATGATCGACTGCACCTGGTCGCCGACCCAGTAGGCCCGCAGCTTGCGTCCGTCCTTGGTGGTCACCTTGATCGACTGCTCGCCGTCGGTGAGGATCACCTCGGTGAGGGGGGTGTCGCTGTTGATCAGCGCCACCACCTCGGAGGTGGGCTTGTCGACGTATCCGCCGACGTTCCCCACGGCCTCGAAGATCAGTGCGATAGCCAGGAAGCCGAGCACGATCCAGAGGAGGGGGGATCGGAAGAACCCTTTAGGTTTCATTGCCTGCCTTCGTCAGCAATCGCGGTGCGCTACCAGAGGACGATACCGAAGGGCACAACTTTCCACGCTGCCCCGACCGGGTGCGAGCGTGCGGGTCCGCTGTGGGCGTAACCTGCGTCCCCGCTCAGCTGTAGACGTGCGGGGCGAGGATGCCGACGTCGGTGAGGTTGCGGTAGCGGCCGGCGAAGTCGAGGCCGTAGCCGACCACGAACTGGTTCGGCAGGTCGAAGCCGACATACTTCACGTCGATCTCGGCCTTCATCGCGTCCGGCTTGCGGAACATGGCCATGATCTCCAGGCTCGCGGGGTTGCGGGAAGCGAGGTTCTGCATCAGGTAGGTCAGGGTCAGGCCGGTGTCGATGATGTCCTCCACCACCAGCACGTGCCGTCCGACCAGGTCGGTGGAGAGGTCCTTCAGGATGCGCACGACACCGGAGGACTGGGTGCCCATGCCGTAGGAGGAGATCGCCATCCAGTCCATCGCGCAATCGATGTGCAGTGCGCGGGAGAGGTCGGCCATCACCATCACCGCCCCGTTCAGGACGCCCACCAGCAGCGGGTTCTTGCCGGCGTAGTCGTGGTCGATCTCTGCGGCCAGTTCGGCCAGCCGTGCCTCGATCTCTGCCTTGGTGAACAGGACGGTCGAAAGGTCACCGGTGATGTCAGCGGAATCCACGCCGTGACCTTACCCCTCCGTCCGAACCGCAGGTTCCGGCGCGGGGTTCGCGGACGACGCGACCAGGCGTCCCTCACTTCGGTGTACGCGGACGCCGGGCACCTCGGCCCAGCGCTGGCCGCGCCAGTCGGTGACCAGCGCCGTCACGGCGGCGACATGGGTCGCCGAAAGGTCGCTGGCGCCCGCTTCCCGCAGCCAGTCGCGGACCACCCGTCCGAGCACGGCCGCGGGCAGG
>DehalE1_100027_pt1 | contig 33467 bp, 37 predicted proteins | sample DehspE1_FD_43922 | JGI IMG/M metagenome (IMG submission 43922) | reverse complement strand
GCTGGACAATTGAAGACATTGAACTTGCAGAAGCAAATGAAGCATTTGCATCACAGGCATGTGCAGTTGTAAGAGATTTGGGTTTAAGTGAAGACATTACAAACGTAAACGGCGGAGCAATAGCACTTGGACATCCAATCGGAGCTTCAGGAGCAAGAATTCTTGTTTCATTGATTTACGAAATGCAAAAAAGAGATGCTAAAAAAGGTCTCGCAACATTGTGCATAGGCGGCGGAATGGGAACTGCCATGCTGGTTCAAAGATAATAATAGTAGAATTGCTGCAGAGGAGTTACTCCTCTGCAGATTAATTAAATATATTAAATAGAGAGGATGATATTCTTGATTAACAAAATTATTTCAGTCAAAGAAGCTGCTGAAAAAGTTCAGGACGGCATGACTATTATGGTTGGAGGATTCCTTGCAAACGGAACTCCAGAAAACTTGATAGACGCTATTGTAAAAAATAACGTTAAAAATTTAACACTAATTTGCAATGATACCGGTTTTCCTGACAAAGGTGTTGGTAAAATGGTTGTAAATAAACAGTTCAAAAAAATTATTGCATCACATGTTGGTACAAACCCTGAAACAGCAAACCAGATGAATTCAGGAGAAACTGAAGTTGTTCTTACACCTCAGGGAACTCTTGCAGAAAAAGTAAGATGCGGCGGCAACGGACTTGGAGGATTCTACACACCTACAGGAATTGGAACTGAAGCTGAAATCGGAAAAGAAAAGAAAGTCATAGATGGACAGGAATATATATTTGAACTTCCATTGAAAGCAGACGTAGCTTTGTTGAAAGCTTCTGTAGTAGATAAAAAAGGAAACATGGTTTTTGCCAAGACTACTAAAAACTTCAATCCATTGATGGCTACTGCAGCAAAAGTTGTAATAGTTGAAGCAGACAAAATAGTAGAAGTTGGAGAAATTGATCAGGACCGCGTTATGTGTTCCGGAATTTTTGTTGATTACATTGTAGGAGGCGACAAATAATGGATGCAAAAGAAATTATAGCAAGAAGAGTTGCTCAGTTGTTGAAAGACGGAGACGTTGTTAACTTAGGTATTGGACTTCCTACAATGGTAGCAAATTATATACCTGAAGATATAGATATTACATTCCAGTCAGAAAATGGATTTTTAGGCCTTGGACCTGCTCCTCAAAAAGGAGAAGAAGACTGGGAACTTGTTAATGCCGGCGGAATGCCTTCTACAATTCTTCCAGGAGGAATGTTCTTTGACAGTGCTACATCATTTGGAATAATCCGCGGCGGACACGTTGATGCTACAGTACTGGGAGCAATGGAAGTAGATGAAAAGGGAAGCCTTGCAAACTGGAAAATACCAGGCAAGATGGTTCCTGGAATGGGCGGAGCAATGGACCTTGTAGTTGGTGCAAACACAGTTATAATTGCAATGGTTCACACACAAAAAGGTCAGCCAAAAATATTGAAACAATGCACTCTTCCTTTGACAGCTAAAGAACAAGTTAACTATATCGTAACAGAAATGGCTCTATTAAAAGTTACAAAAGACGGACTTCTTCTTGAAGAATTAGGACCTGATGCTACAGTTGAAGATGTTATTGCAGCAACAGAAGCAAAAGTTATAGTATCTCCAGACGTTAAAAGATACAACTTTGCATAATTTAATATAACAAAAAAACTGCCTTCGGGCAGTTTTTTAGTGTTCGCATTCGAACTTATATCCTATTTTTCTTACGGTTACTATTTTTTTGCCGCACTCACCTATTTTGGATCGCAAACATTTTATATGTGTGTCAACAGTCCTGTCGTCTCCGAAATAGTCCCAGTCCCAGACTGTTGATAGTATCTGTGACCTGCTTAAAACTATGTTTTTGTTCTGAAGCAGATAGTATAGCAAATCAAACTCCTTTGGCGTGAGCACAGCCCTTTCTCCATCAATTAGTACAATTCTTTCTCTGTATTTAACGATTATTCCTCCAGCTTCAATGTCCTGCATGCTGTTTTGTGATGTTCTTTTCAAAAGATTTTTTACTCTTGCCATTAGAATTCTCGGGCTGAAAGGTTTTGAAATGTATTCATCTGCACCGGAATTAAAGCCTGTTATTTCATCGGTCTCGGTGTCTCTTGCAGTTAGCATCAATATGGGAATATCAGAATTGTTTCTAATGTGAGATGCAACCTCATATCCGTCCTTTTTTGGCATCATTACATCAAGAATGACAAGTGAAAAATCCATTTCAGTGTCAAACTTTGCAATAGCTTCCGCTCCGTCAGCAGCCTCTGCAACATGAAATCCTTCTTTAATAAGATAACTTGCAACAAGTTTTCTTATGTTATCCTCGTCCTCGGCCAGCAATATTTTAATATCCATATTAATCCTCCATTTCAAAATTCATTTCAACATTTTCAAGCTCAAACCAGAACTCAACACCGTCATCTACATTTCCTACTCCGTATTTTTCACCGTGCATATCCATAACTGCTTTAACTATTGCAAGACCTAATCCATAGCTTCCCATGTTTTTCCTGGATTTGTCTGCTCTGTAGAAACTTAAGAAAATATTTTCTATGTCTTCATCTTCAATGTACTTGCCTGTATTAAATACTTTTATCCTGCACTTGTTTTCATGAACCAATGTTGAAACCTTCACTGTTCCTCCATCATTGCAGTACTTGATGGCATTTTCGTAAAGGTTTTGAAAAACCTGTTCTATTCTGAAATAATCTGCAAAAACAATGCTGTCATCACATATGTCTTGTTCAACATTCAGATTTTTTTCATCTGCAATTATTGAATTCTTCTTTACAGCATCTTTAATTATTTCATTTATGCTGAAGTTGGATTTTTCAAGTTTGATTATCCCTCCTTCAAGCTGGGAGAGCTTAAGAAGTTCCTGGACAAACTCGGACATCTTTCTTCCTTCGTTTATAATTATGTTCAAATAATCTAATTTAGTTTGTTCATCTATATCATCCATGTCAAGCAATGCTTCTGAGTAACTCATAATAAGCGTAAGGGGAGTCTTGAAGTCATGAGACACATTGGCTATGAGCTGCTTTGTCATCTTGTCTGCCTTTTCTTGTTTTATGAGGTCATCCTTTAGCTTTGTCACATATTCCTGCAGTCTATCTGCCATGTTGTTAATGCTCGATGACAAAAGTCCTATTTCATCATTTGACAGCACATCGCACCTTTGAGAAAAATTCAAATTTGCAATTTTATCTGCAGTCTGCTGTATTTGCCTTATAGGCTTTGTAGTTTTATCTGCAATTACATATATGATTGCAGCGCCTGCAAGAAGCGTGAATATTGAAAAATAAGTTGTATATTTTATTGCTGAGTCAGAAATGTCCTTTATGAATTGCTTGGGTGTCTGCATCAGAATATATTTGTTGTCTTCCATTTTTGCCAAAATTGAAATATTTTCAGGTCTTTTATCATTTTCCTCCTCGCTGTTTTCAATGAAGTATTTATTGTTATCAAGGCTTTGAAAGGCACCATCACTGTAAAGTTTTTCAATCAAGCGTACAATTTCATTGTCAAAGGGGTTTGTGGAAAAATATTTCTGCCTTGAAAAATATTCGATTTCGCCGGTTCCGTCTTCAGTATCTAAAGTGAACAAACATATGGTCATGTTCTGCATTTCGTAACTGATTATTTCATCGATTATCTTTTCTTTATCTCCCGACTTATATAATGAAGTTATGCTGTCAATCCCGCTTTTCAAATTTTTAATCTTATCGTTTGTATAAAGTTTGCCGAACATTGTGTTGCCGAGTATGGCTGACAAAATCACGTTGAATACCAGCACGCACAGTATTACCAGAAACAGTTTGTTTTTTAAACTGAATTTTACTTTCATTATTTTCTCCAGTATATTCGTATTTTTATATTAACAATAATATAGCACAAATGTGATAGACAAGTGAAGTTTTTTGCAATTTCATCAAATATTTTACTGTTGTAATTGAGCAATAAAAAAACAGGATTAACCTGTTTTTTTAGGGGAGAAATTCTATGAAAATTGGTTTTTTTTATAAATCTGCCGGTTTAGTCTTAAGTGTCATATTTACTTTTTGTTCATTGCCGTTTCTTATAAATGTTACTTCCACATTGTCGTCATTTTTATACTCATACAAGTTTCTTTTCAAATCAGACATGCTTTCAATTTTGTCACCGTCAATAGCTGTAATAACATCCCCAGGTTCCAGTCCTGAAACTGTAGCAGGTGAATTAGCCATTGTCTCTATGATTACAACTCCATAATCTGCTGCAACATCAACACCCAGAGCTTTTTCATATGTTTCTACATCCACGCCTGTGATGCCCACATATACTGTTGAAAATGACCCGTCATTTATTATTTGTTCAATAATAGGTTTAGCGATGTTTATTGGAATTGAAAATCCCAATCCTTCAGCTGTGCTCATTTTGGCTGTGTTTATACCTATTACTTGCCCTTTTGCATTAAACAATGGGCCGCCGCTGTTTCCTGAATTTATTGAAGCATCAGTCTGAATCAATGGCTCAATAACTGTTCCGTCTTCAAATGCTATTGATCTGTTAAGTCCGCTTATTATACCCTGTGTAACTGTTCTTTCAAGGTCCAGTGTCATAGGATTTCCTATTGCAACTGCAGGTTCGCCAACCAAAAGGGTGTCTGAATCTCCCAGTTCAACTGTAGGAAGTCCTGTTTTGTTAATTTTTACAATTGCCAGATCAAGAGTAGTGTCATACCACAATACTTCTCCCACTTCAGTTGAACCATCAATCAATGAAACTGTTATGTTTTCATACTTACCGTCACCAATTACATGGGCATTTGTAACAATGTATCCATTTGGATCAACTATGAATCCGGAACCCATGCTTTGTGATTTTTGAGTTTGTGGTCCAAAAAATGTGTTGTATTGCTGCACAACATCTGTTGTTATGCCAACTACTGTTTTTTGAGTTTTTTCTGCAACTGCTGCTGCAAAATATGTGTCATCAGACAAATTTATGTTTATATCCTGAGCTGTAATTCCTGTTTTTTCGCCGTTCTTGCTGCGTGCTATGTTTAGTTGACTTGTTGCAATATATCCGCCTGAAAGGCCTCCTACAAGAGCAGCGACCAATGCAACAGCCACATATCCGAAAAATGATTTTCTTTTACTTTTTTTCTTAGACTTTGGTTCATCGTATGACGGCATTACAAAATTAATGTCATTATATTGTTTTTCATTATTGTTCAATTCTCTGTTTTCATTGTTTTCATTCAATTCACTTTCATTGAATGTGTTTCTTTCATTATCGTCCATAATATTTCCTCCTATATTACTTAAATATTTTATATTGCTATGTTACCCGTGGAATGTGATAGAACTGTGAATATTATGTAAATTTTTTATGAAGATATTTTATTCTTCCACTTTCTTCATATATTATCATCATTTTCTTTACTGAAACTTAAATTATATTAATTTCAAAAAACAAAAATAGCACGTGAGTGCTATTTAAATTACACATTTAATCATACTGTTTTTCCGAATTATTTATGTCTTTTGGTCAATTCAACCTTTAAGTCGTCCATGGTTACCCCTTCGCTTACCATGAGCACCATAGAGTGATAAATCAAGTCGCACATTTCATAAACAAGCTCATCCTTGCTTTTATTTTTGGCTCCTATTATAACTTCGCTTGTTTCTTCTCCTACCTTCTTAAGTATTTTGTCAAGACCCTTGTCAAATAGGTAATTTGTGTAGGAACCTTCCTTTGGATTATTTCTTCTGTCAATTATCTGGTTGTAAAGACGGTTTAAAATTGCCTGGTCTGTTACATTGTCCTCATAAACCTTGTTGAAAAAGCATGAGTAAGCACCTGTATGACATGCATTTCCAATTTGTTCAACTTTCATAAGAATTGCATCTGCATCGCAGTCATAATACAGGCCTTTTAAATTCTGCCAATGACCTGAAGTTTCTCCTTTTCTCCAGAGGCTTTGCCTGCTTCTTGAATAATAGCATGCTCTTTTTTCATTTAAAGTTATTTCAAGAGCTTCCTTGTTCATGTATGCAACCATCAGCACTTCGTTTGTAATGTAATCCTGTGCAACAGCAACAACAAGGCCCTTATCATCAAATTTAACTTCATTTAATAAATTTTCCATTTCATATCCTTCTTTCAATAATTAATTTCATTCTATTGACTTTTTTAATGATTGAAATTTATATTTTTTTGACTCAGCGCTATTTTGTGGAATTGTACGAAAGAAGAAAAACAGTTTTGGCATACTTAGCGCAGCGGTTGTGTGCCTTTGTTTTTCGGATTGACGTTACAATTCCCAAAATGTCAGCAGGAAGAAAAATATTAATTTCATTTCATTAACTTTCTTCAAAATTATTGAAATTTATATTTTTTTGACTCAGCGCTATTTTGTGGAATTGTACGAAAGAAGAAAAACAGTTTTGGCATACTTAGCGCAGCGGATGTATGCCTTTGTTTTTCGGATTGATGTTACAATTCCCAAAATGTCAGCAGGAAGAAAAATATAAATTTCAACTATACTCTTACTTCAACACCATTTTCCTTCAAGTATTTCTTCAAATCACTTATTTTTATTTCTCCGAAATGAAACACCGAAGCAGCTAGAATTCCATCAGCATCTGCATACTTTACAGCTTGTAGAAAATGTTCCATCTTTCCGGCTCCTCCTGAAGCAATCACAGGAACATTGACTGCATCAGTGATTTTTTTCAAAAGCTCAAGGTCATAACCGTTTTTCATACCATCTTCATCGATGCTGTTTACAACAATTTCTCCTGCTCCAAGCTCTACGCCCTTCACAGCCCACTGAACTGCGTCAAGAGTTGTTTTTTCTCTTCCACCCTTCACATACACGCTCCATGAACCTTCTTCGTTTTTCTTGGCATCTATGGACAACACAACGCACTGATTTCCAAAACGCTCTGCTGCTTCCTTTATGAGATTTGGATTTCTTACAGCAGACGAATTTACTGATACTTTGTCTGCACCGCTTCTCAGGATGAACTTAAAATCATCAATAGTCGATACTCCTCCCCCCACAGAAAAAGGAATATTTATTTCATGAGCAACCTTTTTTACAAATTCAAGGGATGTCTTTCTTTCTTCATTTGAAGCTGTTATATCATAAAAAACAAGTTCGTCGGCTCCGGAATCGCTGTAATACTTTCCTAGTCTAGCCGGATCATCAACATCCTGTATGTCTTTAAAATTTTTACCCTTTACCACCCTTCCGTTTCTAACATCCAGGCAGGGTATTATTCTACGTGCAAGCATATTTACCTCCTTCTTTTGCTTAAGAATTAATTTATGTTGACGACTAATTAACTTTGGATCTCGTCATTCTGAGGGCACAGCCCGAAGAATCTCATACCTTCTATAAAGATGAGATCCTTCACTAACGTTCAGGATGACATAATCGGGATTTCAATAGTCTGAATTAGTTCTCATTCTTAACTCTTAACTCTTAATTCTTAATTGCTTTTAACGCTTCCTTGAAATCCAGCTTGTTGTCGTAAAGAGCCTTTCCTATTATTGCTCCATACGTGTTCATACTGTTCAGTCTTTTTATGTCATCAATTGATGTGACTCCTCCCGAAGCAATAATATTAAGTTTTGTCTTTCTGGACAGTTCTTCATAAATTTCGAAATTAGGCCCTGACAGCATTCCGTCTTTTGAAATGTCAGTGTAAACCAAAGTACTGATGCCTATACTTTCAAGAAATTTGCATATTTCTATGGAGTCCACATTTCCTACGTCCTGCCATCCTCTTGTGGCAACCTTGCCCTTGAATGCATCAATTGAAACTGCCAGATGCTCCTTGTAAATAGACGCAAGTTCAGTTAACAATTCCTGATTTTCTATTGCCATGGTTCCCACTATTGCTCTTTCAACACCTATATCAATGAGGTTTTTGATTCTTTCGCCGTTTCTTATTCCTCCGCCTGTCTGCATGGGTATTTTAATTGACTTTGCTATTTTTTCTATGGATTTTCTGTTATTGAATCCTTCATCCTTGGCTCCGTCAAGGTCTACAACGTGAAGATATTCTGCTCCTAAGCTCTCCCATTTTTTAGCCATTTCAACCGGATCATCAGAATACACATTCATCAGTTCAAATTTACCCTGGGTGAGCCTCACACACTTGTTGTCTTTTATGTCTATTGCCGGAAATAATATCATATTTTATTGACAGTAGTCACTGTCCTCTCCTTTTATTTTTCTATGATTTCTTTATATGCTCTAAGTATATTTTGTCCTGTTTCACCGCTTTTTTCAGGATGGAACTGAATTCCGTAAACATTGTTTTTCCTCACAATGGCAGGAACCCTTTTTTCATAGTCTGAATAGGCCACAAGCTCTTGATTGTCTGAAACAGCATAATAGGAATGAACAAAGTACACATACTCATCTTCCTTGATGTATTTTAAAATAGGATCCTGTTTGTTGAATTTCAAATTGTTCCATCCCATGTGTGGAACTTTAAGATTGACATCCAGGTATTCGATGTCACCCTTAATAAGGCCCAGGCCATCATATTCACCGTATTCATAACCCTTTTCATATAAAAGCTGCATTCCCAGGCATATTCCTAAGAGATATTTTCCTTTTGCAACCTCTTCTTTTATTACAGCGCTTAAACCTGATTCATCAAGAAGCTTTATAGCATCCCTGAATGCTCCTACTCCAGGAAGAATGAGGGATTTTGCATTTCTTAAGTCTTCTGTTTTGCTGCTTATTTTTACGTCTACTCCAAGTTTTTCAAATGCTCTTTCTACAGAGGCAAGATTTCCCATTCCGTAATCAATTATTACATGCATTACAAGGCCCCCTTTGTGGACATACAATTTTCTGAAGTGATGCGGCTTGCAGTCTTGAGAGCCCTTCCAAAGCCCTTAAACACAGCTTCAATTTTATGGTGGTCATTTTCTCCGTAAAGAACTTCAATGTGAAGAGTAGAAAAAGAATTGTTCACAAAACCTTTGAAAAATTCCTTGAAATCTTCCACAGCCATATTCCCAAGCATTTCCCTTCCAAGTCCTACATTGTATACAAGGGTGGGTCTGCCGCTTAAATCAACAGCAACTCTTGCCAGTGATTCATCCATGGGAAGGAACATGAAACCGTAGCGTTCAATTCCTTTTTTATCACCCAGGGCAATTTTAAAGGCTTCTCCCAAGGCAATTCCTATGTCTTCAGCTGTGTGATGGGAATCAACATCCAGGTCTCCTGTACATTTTACCTTAAGATCAAATCCGCCATGAAAACCAAGCAGCGTGAGCATGTGGTTTAAAAATCCTATTCCTGTATCAATGTCAGTCTTTCCGCTTCCATCAACATCAAGCTCGACATTTATTTCAGTTTCATACGTCTTTCTTTTTACAGTGCTTTTTCTCATTGTCTTCCTCCCATTATACTTTTTATTTCTTCTACAAGTATTTCATTTTCTTCCTTTGTTCCTATTGTAATGCGGTTGAAAACTTCTCCCCCGCAGTTGAATTTTCTGATAAGAACTCCACAGTCCATGAGTTTTTCAAATAAGTTTTCCACAGGAGCTTTCACAAATATGAAATTTGCACCGCTTTCATACACGGTAAAATTAAGCTCCCTGAGAGAAGAACTCAGTTCCTGCCTCATTTTTTTGACTCCTTCAATGTAAAATTTAACTCTTTCAATGTTGTCAAGTGCCTGTTCAGCAGCATACTGTGACAAAATGTTGATGTTGTATGGAACCTTTACCTTCCAAACATATTTTATAATTTCTTCCTTTGCAATCATTGCACCAACCCTAAGGCCTGCCAGGCCGAATGCCTTGGAAAGAGTGCGCATTACTATTAAATTTTCATAATTGTCAACCAGATCTACAACTGAGTTTTCTGAAAAATCCACATATGCTTCATCTAAAATTATCAAAGAAGCTTTAACATTTTCAAGAAGCTTTATAACTTCGGTCCTTGTGTACATGAATCCTGTGGGATTGTTTGGGTTGCATAGTATTACTATTTTAGGTTTGTTTTCTGTTGCCTCCTTAATCAGTCTGTCAATATTCTGTGTAAAATCCTTTTCTGGAGGGATTCCAATGTACTCAGCCCCGCAAAGATCACAATAAGTCTGGTACATGCTGAATGAAGGAACAAAGCTCATAACTTTTTCACCCTTGTCACAAAAGGCATTAATAACCATGTTTATCATTTCGCTTGATCCGTTGCCCACCATTATGTTTTCTGCTCTGCAGCCGTAATACACGGCCATCTTTTCCCTTAATACCCTGGAGTCGCTGTCAGGATAAAGATTTGGCTGAAAATTTTCTATTTTGAATCCATCTTGCAGGAGGTAGTTGCTTCCTTCATTTGCATCAAGCTTCACTCTGTAAGGAATGTCATTTACAAAATATGCCTGAAGTTTTTCTACGCTTGGTTTTAATTTGATCATATTTTCTCCTTCATAATCCTGTTATTTTAATACATAAACTACGCATATGTTCATAATTTTTTCTTTTAAAGCTTTCTGATTTTTACAGCATTTGCATGTCCCGTAAGTCCTTCATTTTCTGCAAAGCGCACTATGTCATCTTTGTTTTCTTTCAATGCTTCCCTGCTGTAATAAATGAGAGATGTCTTTTTTATAAAATCATCTACTGAAAGAGCAGATGAAAACTTGGCAGTAGAGCTTGTGGGAAGAGTGTGGTTCGGACCTGCAAAATAATCTCCCACAGGTTCAGGAGTGTATTCTCCCAAAAATATTGCTCCTGCATTTTTAATGCTCTTGTACAGTTCAAAGCAGTTTGAAGTGAGAAGTTCAAGGTGCTCAGGGGCTATTTCATTTGCCAGATCAATGCACTGCTTCATGCTGTCGGCAATGAGTATTGCTCCATGATTGTTTATGGATTTCTCAATTATTTCGCTTCTATCCAGTTCCTTTATCTGCCTGTCAAGTTCCTTTGAAACTTTTTCTGCAAGAGAAAGAGAATATGTTATCAATACAGAAGCTGCCATTTCGTCATGCTCGGCCTGTGAAATCATGTCTGCTGCAATGTAAGCAGGATTTGCCTTGTCATCAGCAACAATAAGAATTTCACTGGGACCTGCTATCATGTCTATTCCAACGAAGCCGGACACCCTTCTTTTTGCTGCTGCTACAAATATGTTGCCTGGCCCTGTTATTTTATAAACTCTTGGTATTGACTGTGTTCCATAGGCAAGAGCCGCAATTCCCTGAGCTCCGCCAACCTTGAATATTCTGTCAACTCCTGAAAGAGAAGCTGCAACCAATATTGAATCTTTTATCTTTCCGTCTTTTTGAGGAGGCGTAATCATTATTATTTCCTCCACACCGGCTATTATTGCAGGAATTGCATTCATAAGCACTGTCGAAGGATATGCTGCTTTTCCTCCGGGCACATATATGCCTGCTTTTTCTATGGGATTTATGAGCTGCCCTAAAAGAATATCTTTTCCTTCAGGCTTGAACTGGTAGCCTTTCCTCTTCTGGTTCATGTGGTATGTATATATATTTTCCTTGGCTTTTTTTATTGTTTCAAGAAGCTCAGGGTCAATTGTTGAAAAAGCTTCTTCGATTTCTTCAGGGGATACTTCAAGATTTTCAATATTTACTTTATCAAATTCCAACGTGTATTTTTTAAGAGCATCATCTTTGTTTATTCTTACATTTTCGAGTATTTCGTCTACTTTTTCATACACGTTGTTGTAGTCCTGGGCATTTCTTTTCTGAAGATCTTCTATAAAATCGGATATGTTTTCTTCTTTAATTATTTTCACCATATTTTTCATCCTCTTTTCTAATGAGTTCGATTATTTCCTTTATTTCTTTTCTCTTTAACTTGTAGCTTATTTTATTTGATATGACCATTGCTGTAATGGGGTACATGTCTTCAAAGACTTCAAGACCGTTGGCTTTAAGCGTATTTCCTGTTTCCACTATGTCCACTATTACATCTGAAAGCCCAAGTATGGGAGCAAGCTCTATAGAACCGTTAAGTTTTATTATTTTTATTTTTTGTCCCTTGCTGTTGAAATATTTTTTTGCGGTTTCAGGAAACTTTGTTGCAACTTTTATTATGGTGTCGTCTTTGAAAATTTTCTTTCCTTTTATTCCGGCTACTGATATCTTGCATTTTCCTATATTCATTTTGTAAAGCTCGTAAATGTCAGCGCTGTTTTCCATTATCATGTCTTTTCCTGAAATTCCAATGTCTGCAACTCCGTTTTCAACATATGTTATAATATCTGAATTCTTAAGAAGCATAAAGCGCAAGTTTCTTTGTTCATCATCGAAAACAAGTTTTCTTGATTTTTCATCGATGGATTCTCCTATTCCTGCAGCCTTTAACATGTCTATGGCCTGGCTTCCCAGCCTTCCCTTTGGTATTGCTATTGTTAAACTCATTACTGCTCCTCCTTGTAAAGAACTTTTATAAGTTCATCCAGTTCGACAGTAAAACCCATGGCAGGAATTTTGTATCCGTACTGCTCTGTGAATGAATCATATCTTCCGCCCTTGATGATAGCCTTGTTTGAACCTTCTATGTATCCCCTGAATATTGTTCCGTCGTAGTAGGAAAGTTCAGAAACCATGGAAAGGTCGTATGTTATTTTGTCTGTGATGTTTTTCATGTAATTGTCAATTTTCTTAAGTTCATCAAGCCCCTGCTTCATAAGGTCGTTCATGTAAAGCCCTTTCAGTTCTTCTGATATTTCATCAAATGTTCCTTCAAGGTCAAATATGTTCAAAAGCGTGCTCATGGGTTCCCTGTAAGGAAGCTTTGATAAATAATCTTTCAGCTCTTGTCTGTTTTTAAGATACAAAATATCCAGTATATTTTCATAATCTTCTTTTTTAAAGGAACAGGACTGCATTATTCCTTTTAAAAATTTGCTGTTTCCTATTTCAAACAAGTAATTGCTGCTGTATTTGGCAATTATTCTTGCAGATGTATTGAGTATATTTTCATCGGTGAAGTGATTTCTTTCTCCGATTATTTCAACTCCCATTTCTCTGTTTTCCTTAATTCCTACTCCGTTGTGCTTGTATGTCTTGCCGTAGTAGAAAATTTTAAGCAGTGAACTCATTTCCCACCTTGGCATAAATTTATTTACTATTCCTGTTGTAATGTCAGGAGTAAGAATTAAAATTTCACTGTTGTTGTCAAGAAGCTTCACGGTTGATTTTTTGTCTATTCTTGAATTAACTCCTATAAAATCATCATATCCTTCAAATATGGAGGGTTCTATATTCATATACCCTTCATCGAATAAAAAGTTCTCAATATCTTTTCTAAGCACATACATTTTTTGAAAAAATTTCATTTCATCTTCAATATTTAAAAAATTCATAAATCCTCCTTGAGATTGGGGTTAACCTATTTTATATTGCTGTTTGCTTTGACCTACCACGACTTACTTACTTTGGTTATCGCAGGGCATATCGCAGTTTCGTTCACCAATTTATCAGCTCCTTACGGTCGCATAAATTGGGAACTCATTGCGTTTGACCTACCAACCATTCTTGCTTCGCTATCGCTCGCAACAATGGGGTTAGGGCATAAAAAAGCCGCTTGACTTATATCAAGCGGCTTACGTCTCATTTATCTACCACAGATACAAGTCTAAATTCTAAACGACGAATAGAGCTTGTAACTGTGAATTTTCAAATTCACTTACAAACTCTGTATCTATGATGATGCAATTGTACGAATGTTGTGCATAATAATTTATTTTTCATATCACACCTCTAATAATTATTCCGATTATACTCCCATAAATATTAAATGTCAATAATACTTTTACATTTTTCTTAATAAAATATAAAATATGAAAAACATCCCTGAATATAAGTTGAAGATTTATAACAATAAAATGCAATGCATTTGCATAAACGTTGTATTTTTATATATTTAACTTATTCAAATTATCCATTATTTCTTTTCAAATTCCTTTTTTATTTCCTCAAGATTTTTATGATGTTTAAGTATGTCAAAAAGCTAAAAGCTAAAGCTTTGTTCCAATTAGTGTTCTTTCCATTGAAAAAAGATATTGATTCTTTTCAAAATTCAACCGTTTGACAACTAGACGTCCCTTCCGTCATTTTAAGATACGGATGGATGGTACCACTTGACTCAAATTGGCTATATCTGTAGAACCTGATTGTATTGTTTCTGCTATTGGAATTACTCTCATCTCTATCCTTAATGTGCTTCTTTGCGAAATGCTGTTAACAACAGTTCCTCCGTCAATTATTATACCATGAATTCTTACATCATCTATTAATTGTTGTCTTAAAGCACCAATATTTGTTTTCATGAGAACAGTAGCATCTAAAGATTTATACCTAAATAGTTTTGTTATGAAGCATGTGCTTCCTTTCCATGAAAAGTAAAATCAACTCCTCCTATAGCAAGAACCTCATGATTAAGGTATATCGTACTATCAGGATGTATCATCATTGCAACATCAATATTATTAAAAATTCCCTTACTAATTAGCTATGGTTTCCATTCTCCCAGTTCTTCTGCTTGTGTTCCTACTAATATTATTTTCCCTTTATATTTGTCCAAAGCCAAAAATGAAATTCTAGGACCATTCCCATTCTTTTTTTACTAACAAATGCAGTTGGCATTTCTTATTTTACTTCAAAGCCATCTTCTTTTATCATTTCAACTATCTTCTTAGAACTATTGAATTCATGCAAACCAACTTCAGGATTATTGTATATATTTCTCTATTTATAAAATTTTTTATTTACATCAATTGCTTCTTCTTCTATCCTACTCATATATCCCAAAAACATATTCTTGTAATATGGTTAGAATAAACTCAATATATTACCTGTATTCTGAGTAAATAAGAAGCTGAACAATAGAGTTAAATCTTATCGTACAGCCTCTTTTATCTATATTATTAAATATTATATAAAGCTATATCCTGTTTTAAATGATTTAGTATTTAGTTCTTCATATTTTTCTTTTTCTTTTTTCTTAAACATGTCATTCATTCCGTTTAGTCCTTCTTCTTCTGTAAAATCGCCTGAGATTTTTACTATAATGCCTGCCATTATAATATTAGCTCCTTGTGGATGATTTAATTCCTTTGCCATTGAAAGACATGGAACTTCAATAAAATTGACATCATCTCGTGTTTTTTCCTTTACAACCATATCGCTGTTTACTATTACTGTTCCTCCTGGTTTAACAAGGGGAAGAAATTTATTGTATGAAGGTGTATTCATTGCCAACAATATATCTGGTTCTTCTTGTGATGGATTATAAATATACTCTTTACCAAACTTTACTGTACAGTTTGCAGTACCACCTCTCATAGCTGATCCATACTGCGGAATCCATGTAGCATGAAATTTTTTGAAAACTGCAATTTGTGATATTAACAACCCGGATGTCAGAACACCTTGGCCGCCTGCACCTGAAAATATTATTTCTTTCATGTTATTTTACCTCCCTAGCTTTTAACTCACCTAATGGATAATAAGGTATTAATTCATCTGTTAACCTCTTCTTAGCATCTACAGGCGACATTCCCCAGTTAGTAGGACATGTTGAAAGAATTTCAACTACTGAGTAACCTTCTTTATTCATTTGAGCCTCTAAGGCATTTTTAATATATGTCCTTGTCTTATTTATTTGAGGAACCGTATTTATAGCTCCTCTTGCCACATAAGCAGCATTAAATTGAGATGCTACTATTTCAGGGAACTTCATAGGGTATCCTGTTATATCACAATTTCTTCCGTGAGGTGATGTAGTAGTTACCTGTCCAGGCATCGTTGTGTGGCTCATTTGTCCGCCTGTCATACCATAGTTTGTATTATTTATAATAAATACTGTTATATTTTCATTTCTGTATGCAGCTGCAGTAGTTTCTGCAAGACCAATACTGTATGCGTCTCCGTCTCCTTGATATGCAATAACTAAATTGTCAGGATTTACTCTCTTTACACCTGTACATACTGCACCCGCTCTGCCGTGTGAGCAGTGACGTCTGTCAGTTTCAAGTATACCACCTAACAAACTTGAGCATCCTACACCAATTCCGTATATAAGATTTTTATCTTGTTCTAATTCTTCAAGGCATTCTGCAATAAGTCTTATTGCTACTCCGTGACCACAACCTGGGCAAAACCCGTTTGCTGCTCTATCAATTGATTCTGGAAATTTTCTTGCTTTAGCCATTTTAATATACCTCCTTTAATTCGCCTGCAACAACTTTATGGTAATCTTCTTTAATTGACTTCATTGAAGGAATTCCATAAACATGTGGATTACAATAAACGGATATATCTGATTTCATAACTCTTTTAACAGTTAAAGCAACATCATCCACCATTTGACCTGTAGCATTAGCTTCTATAGATATAAATCCATTAACATTTGGATTAACTTCTTTGAATGCTTTATCAGGGAAAGGCCATGCAGTTATAGGTCTTATAAATCCTACTTTGTGTCCTTCATTTCTTAATTGTTCTACAGCTCCCATTGTTGATCTTCCTGGTAAACCGTATGATACAAACACATAATCTGCATCTTCAATGTATCCTGATTCCCACCTTTGTTCATTTTCTTTTACCTTGTTATATTTTTCATTTAACAAAACGGATTCTTTCATACTGTCTCTATCAAATATACCAATAAGCTTATTAGTATACTTACCATCAAATCCCCAGCTGTATCTTTTTGGTTCTTTCATCTCAGGTAATTCACATGGTTCCATCATTTGCCCAAGTGCTCCTTCTGACATTAAGACAGATACCATTCTATATTTTTCAGCTAAATCAAATGCTAATCCTACTAATTCAACCGCTTCTTGTATACTGCTTGGGCAAAGAACGATACATCTATAATCTCCATTTCCTCCGCCTCTTGTTTCTCTTAAATAGTCACATTGTGCTGTTAATAGTGTTCCAATTCCATTGCCATATCTAACCATATTTATAACAACTGCAGGCAATTCTTCATCAGACAATGTTGTCATACCTTCTTGCTTTAAGCTTATTCCAGGTCCTGAAGAAGCTGTAAATGCTCTTACTCCACATGAAGCGGCACCGATTACCATATTAATACCTGCTATTTCTGACTCTGCTTGAACAAATGATCCTCCAACTTCATCTAATCTATATGAAAGGTATTCCATTATTTCAGTTGAAGGAGTAATAGGATATCCTGCATAAAATCTTGCACCTGCTCTTATAGCAGCTTCAGCAATAGCCTCATTTCCTTTTATCATATCACCCATTTTTATCTTCCTCCATTAATTTATTTATCGCCTAATACTTCATAAACACCGTCAGGACAAACTACGTAACACGCTGCGCATCCGATGCAATTATCATAATTTATAATTGTATAGTTGCAGCCAGATGCATTTATATCATCTGAAAATGAAATTGATTTTGTAGGACACGCTGCGACACATAATCCGCACTGTTTACATCTGTTTGGTCTTGTTAATACTTTTTCCATTCTAACCTCCCATTTTCGAAACAATGTTCCGAAAATTATTTAATTTTCATTAAACTCTTTTTTTATTTCTATTAATCTATTGGAGTTTTTAAGTATTTCTAATCCTGTTAAAGCCAAAAGTTTTGCTCCAATAATTGTTTTTTCCTTTGCAAATTCTGATGCAGTTTCATCTAAGAATTCCTGTGTATGCAGTCCTGCATCTCCTTCAATCATCTTTAACCAAGGATGGATAGACGGCACCACCTGACTTACATTTCCCATATCTGTTGAACCTGTTTCATTGCATGGGTCTAATTTTATGTTAAATGCATCTAAATGTTGTTTATATATATCTAACATACTTTGATTAGCCTTAAGGCTGTCGCAATTTGGCTCAAAATGATTCCATTCAAGTCTGCAACCTGTTGCTAATGCTGCTGCTTCAGCACATTTTTTTACCTTTTCAATTAATTCAAGGAAATATTTTTGGTCTTTAGCTCTCATTTCCAATCTGACTTTACTTTTGTCAGGAATACTGTTAGCTGCACTTCCTGCTTCAATTATTATGCCGTGTACTCTTGCATCATCTCTCAATTGCTGTCGTAATGCATTAATATTGTTGAAAAATAAAATTACCGCATCTAATGCATTAACACCCATATAAGGATTAGCAGCCGCATGTGCAGCCTTTCCGTAAAAGTGAAAGTCAATGCCACCTATTGCCAGTACCGGAACATCTAAATAAGTTTTGCTGTTTGGATGTATCATCATTGCAACATCCACATCGTCAAATTCCCCCTGTTTAATTAAAAACGGTTTGCCTTCTCCTAACTCTTCAGCAGGAGTTCCCATAAGTATTACTTCGCCTGGGTACTCCTCTAATGCCTTAGATAAGGCAACAGCAGCGCCAAAACTCATAGCAGCTATAAGATTATGACCACAAGCATTTCCTATTCCAGGTAATGCATCGTACTCTGCCATCAATGCTATTACCGGCCCTTCACCGCTCTTTTTTCTGGCTACAAAAGCAGTAGGCATTTCTTTAAAGTCAAATTTAACTTCAAAGCCTTCCTTTTTTAACATTTCAACAAGCTTTTCTGAAGCTAAAAATTCCTTCAATCCTATTTCTGGATTGTTTCTTATATACAGAGATAAATCTAAGATTTTATCTCTGTATGCTTCAACTATATGTTCAATATTTATGCTCAAATTGATTCCCCCAATACTTAAAGACTTTCCTTAATAATTTCAGCTAATATTTTCATACCTGAAATTATTTTGTCATCCTCCATTGTTGAGAAGTTCAAACGCAATGAACTTTCACAATCATTTTGTGGGTAAAAAGATCCTCCAGGGACAAATGCAACTTTCCTTTCTACTGCCTTTTTCAATAGTTCTCTAGTATTCATATGTGGAGGAAGTTCAACCCATACAAACATCCCGCCCTCTGGGTAGTAGTATTTTGCCTCCTTTGGAAATTCTTCGTTAATAACACCAATCATTAAGTCTCTTCTTGCTTTATAAACCTTATTTATTTTTGCAAGATGCTCATCAAGATCATAGTTTTCTAAAAACTCTTCAACTTGCATTTGAGCAAGCTCTGCTGACTGCAAGTCGCATCCGTATTTAACAAGTTCAAATTTAGGTAAAAGCTTTTCATCAACACAAACCCATGCTACTCTAAGACCTGGAGAAAGAACTTTAGAAAATGACCCTAAATGAATTACTCTTCCTTCAGTATCAACTGACTTGATTGAAGGAACTCTTTCACCTTCAAATCTTACTTCACCATATGCATTATCTTCCATGATTATTAAATCATATTTGTTTGCAATATCAATAAGTTGTTTTCTCTTCTCTAATGACCATGTTCTTCCTGTTGGGTTTTGGAAATTTGGAATGACATATATCATTTTTACATTTGGAGTATTTTTTATTTTTTCTTCAAGTTCATACATAAACATTCCATCTTTGTCACCGTTAACACCAACATATTTTATTTCATAAGGATCAAAGGCTGCCAATGCGCCCAAGTAGCTTGGGTTTTCTGTTATAACAACATCTCCGGGGTTCAAGAAAACCATTGTTGTCAGTGTCAACCCTTGCTGTGAACCTGTAGTAATCATTATATTATCTGCTGTTACCTTAACCCCTTCTCTTGCCATTAATTCAGCCACTTTTTCTCTTAAAGAAGTTCTTCCTAATGTAAAACCATATTGAAGAGCAACTCCAGAATTATCAGTCAATATTTTGTTAGTAATTTTTGCGATTTCTTCACTTGGAAACAAAGCCGGATCCGGCAATCCACCAGCAAATGAAATTGTTCCTGGATTTTTAGCAATCAGTTTTCCAACTTCACGAATATCGGATGGCTTTAAATCGTTCATGCGTTTTGCTAATAACATTTCTATCCTCCATAAAATTTATTTTAAATCAAAGTATTTGCTTTGATTCATGGTCATTATTAATTAATTTTGTGTCAGTCTTCTTTAATAAACTGTAACCTAATATAGGCAAAATCATTCCTAACAATGGATTTAGCCAGTTGATAATCGCATAAGGTGCATACTGTGTTGCCGAAACCCCTAATGCTGCAAACATAACTGCTCCACATGTATTCCAAGGAATTAAGCTTGAAGTAAGAGTTCCTCCTTCTTCTAAACATCGAGAAAGCATCCTTGGCTGCAATCCAGCTTTTTCATAAGCACCTTTATAAAGCTCTCCTGTTACTACTATTGAAACATACTGTTCAGCCATTGTCAGGTTAACAGCTATACATGTTAAAATTGTTGCAGCCGGCAAATATTTTGGTTCTTTAATATATTCCATTATTTTTAATACTATCGAATTAAAAACACCTGTACCGCTTAATACACCGCCAAGAGCCAGAGCTATTACTGCCAGTGAAAATGTCCACATCATTGATTGAATTCCGCCTTTGGTTAATAAAGCATCAACCATTTCTATTCCGCTTTCACTCGCATAACCGTAATTCAAAGCATTAATAACATCTGCTAAGCTTGCATCCTGTATAAGCATTGATATTGGAATGCTAACTATAATGCCTGACATCATACCAGGTATTGCAGGAAACTTTAATAAACTTGCTGCTAAAACAACAATCAAAGGAATGAACACAATTATATTTATATTAAACATTCCTTCTATAGCATTTTGAATAAAATTTATGTTTTGATAATCCAAAGTTGCTACTGAATATTTTAAACCAAGTACTGTATATATGATTAAAGCTATGACATATGATGGAACAGTTGTATACAACATAGCACTGATATGTGAATATATGTTTGTTCCGGCTATTGCCGGTGCAAGGTTGGTGGTATCTGACAGCGGTGACATTTTGTCTCCAAAATAACTTCCTGAAACAATCATGCCTGCTGTAATGGGAGCCGGTATTCCAAGACCAGCCCCTATTCCCATCAATGCAATACCTACTGTGCCGGCAGTGCTCCATGAACTTCCTGTAGCCAAAGCAGTTATGCTGCAGATTATCAAACTCGTAGGCAGAAAAAATGTCGGATTAAGAATATTAAAACCATAACTTATCAATGCAGGAACTGTTCCGCTTAAAATCCAAGCACCTATTGCCATCCCAATGAGAAAGAAGAAGAACAATGTTTGCATTGCTTTATTAACCCCATTTGCCATACATTCTACAACATAATCCCATTTATAACCCATTCTTATAGCTGCAAAAGAAGCTATGATTATATCTGTAATTAACAATACATGCGGATCAACCTTTAAAAATATTAAGCCCCCCATTAGAGTTATAACAATTAAAATCATAACTAAAAACGCAAATCTAAACGTTGGTTGTTTTTGCTCGTTCATGGAAACACCTTCTTTATTGTAAAATTATTGTACTAAACTGATTCTATAGCATTTACATTTGAAACTTTATTTTTTTTCCTAACCTTTAAAACTGCAAATGCAGTGCCTAAGCCTATTGTTAATACTATTATTTGGTAAATAAACATGTAAGTATATCCTGTTTGTCCATGTGCATCCAACCAATTACCAAATAACAGAAACTGGAACAAGTCCGGTGAAAATCCCAAAGCTGCTGCTATGCCAATTGTTGAAGCAGTTCTATCCTTTCTGATGTTAAGCTCAGAAATAACTGCATAATAAGAACCTCTGCCCATATAGACAGCCAATGCCATAATTAATGTTAACGCAATTAAAGCAAATACTGGAGTTTCATTGCTTAAATTTAACATGACAAATAAGCTTATAATTCCTAATATCTCTACAAGAATCAGGACCTTTGAAGCAGATTTAACCTTATCAGTTAAGTATCCACCAATAGGAGCTCCTACTAATGTCATTACATAAGTTCTTATAATTGCAACAATACCTGAGAAAGTAACTGTCGCGCCTAATACATCTGTAAAGTATGGTGTGAAGTATGACATCGTTACCAGGAATGAATAAATAGAGAATATTGAAAGGGCAACCAACCAAGTTGAAGGATCTTTTAAAATTGCAACATATTCCTTTACTCCAAGCTTAACTTCAGGTTCTTTGCTTTCTTCTTTAACATCCTTTTTCTTTGGATTGTCAATAGCAAAGTATGCAGGAATTGTTAAAAGTATGGATAGAATGCTTAATCCTATAATAGCAGCTTTAATTCCTGCAACTCCTTGCAAGAAATAATTAAATAATAACATCATAGCTCCATTAAATATAATGTTGCCTATACCAACAGCTGTTTCGTTAAAACCAAATATTTTACCTTGGTCTTCATCGCTAACCAGATTTCTAATAATCTTTATATGTGCGGGGTAATTCATAACCAGACTAGTTATTGCAAAGCCTATCCACATAATAACTGCAACACTATATGTTGGTTTCATGACGAAAATAAGACCAAATACTCCGTTCAATAATACAGAACCCATATATAGTATTTTATAATTAAACCTGTCAGCAATCCATCCCCCTAAAGGACAACCGTAAAGATTTCCAAAGCCATAAATTGACATTAGGAGTCCAAGCTGTGCATTTGTTGCACCAAGCATTTCCTGAAATGGGTCGTAAAATACATATTGAATAAAAGGAATTAAATAAACTATTGACCAACACGAGCCTAGTACTAGAACTGAAAACATTAATTTAGATTTTGATTTATTATCCATATAGTCCTCCATATTTTTAATTTTATTGATTAGAAGTCAAACATGCCAATGCAATGGAATTTATTTTTACATCTGCAGTATCTGACCTTGAGCCAAGAATCACTGGACTTGACGCCCCAAGAATTATTCCTGCCCACTTAGCATTATTAAAATGTAGCCATGACTTGCCTAAAACGTTTCCAGTTTCAATATTAGGAAACATTAATAAGTCAACATCACCTGAAACTTTACTGTCAATTCCTTTATGCTTTGCAGCATTAGAATCGAATGCAACATCAAAAGCTATTGGACCTTCTATTATACAATTTGGTATCTCATTGTTTTTTACCATTTCTACCAACAATGCAGCATCTACAGTTGCTGGTATTTTGGAGTCTACAGTTTCATTAGATGTGAGAGCTGCAACCTTTGGCATCTCAAGTCCCATGGACTTCAATACCAACAATGAGTTTGTCAAAATGTCTTTTTTCTGTTCAATGGAAGGATTTACATTAACTCCGCTGTCTGTGCAATACAATAGCTTATGATAGCCAGGAAGTTCATACACAGCCAACAAACTTAACAATCTGCCTTTTCTTAATCCATGTTCCTTATTTAATACTGCTCTTAAATATACTGATGTGTTAACTAAACCCTTCATCAGTATTTTTGCCTCACCGCTTCTTACAACCTTTACTGCCTCTAAAGCAACATCATCTGAATTTTCAACATGGACTATTTCATATTTTTGTAATCCAACAACTTTTGCGTTTTCTTCAATCTTATTCTTATCACCTACTAATATCGGATTGATTAACCCCATATCTTCAGCAAGCTTGACAGCTCTTAAAACTTCCTGATCTTCTGCTTGAGCTACAGAAACCTTAGATACTCCACAGTTCCTTGCCTTAGCTAAAAGATCATCAAAATTTTTTAACATTAATACCTCCCTAATTATAAATTTTAGCCTTTTCTATATTTGTAAGAACTCTGTAAGCTCCTAAAGCTAACGCTTTCATTTCCATTTCACCTGGTATGATTTCCACTGGTGCAAGGTATGTTATTCTTTTTATAACTTCTTCCGTTATTAATTTAGAATGAGAAATCCCACCTGTTAATATAATTTTATCAACATTACCGCAAAGTGACGCTCCATACATTGCAATTTCTTTTGCCACCTTATATATAAATGCATGCAGTATTAATTTTGCTTTTTCATCTCCATTAGCTGCTCTGTTTTCAATTTCTATGATATCCTTAGTTCCAAGGTAATCATACATTCCACCAATATTACTTACTTTGTTAACCATTTCCTTGTAGGTATAATTGCCTGAATAGCATAGTTGAATCAATTGATATGTTGGTAATCCTCCACTTCTTTCTGGTGAAAATGGTCCATCTGTTCTTCCTCCACTTCCATCTATCATCCTGCCTTTTTTGTGAGCAGCTATAGAAATTCCTGAACCTAAATGAGCAACTATGAAATTAAAATCCCTATATTTACCACCCATTTTTTCAGCCGTTTTTCTACAAACAGCCTTTTGATTTAAAGCATGCATCCAGCTTGCTTTTTCTATATCAGAAATTCCAGTTATTCTAGATATATCTTCAAATTCATCTACTGAAACTGGATCCACAACATATGAAGGAACTCCTATTTGATCTCCAATATCCTTTGCTATTACAGCTCCTAAGTTTGATGGATGTTCGCCATTTACAGCATTTTTTAAATCATCAATCATTTTACCGTTTACAGCGTAGGTACCGCCTTCTATAGCTTTCATTAAACCGCCTCTGCCAACAATACAATTAAATAATTCGATTGGAAATTGATTATCACTTAATGTTTTGACTATTAGATCCTTTCTGTAGCTAAATTGTTCAAATACGTTTTTAAAATCTTTGAGATCTTCTTGTGTGTGAGTTATATTAGTTTTAAGCACTTCTTGCTCATCCTCAAACACTGATATCTTTGTTGAAGTTCCTCCGGGATTGATTGCTAAAATTCTCATTATACCTCCTATTTGTGGAACGCTGTTCCGACTTTTTGTTATAATATTTGGAACAATGTTCCGAACTATTTTTGTGGAACAATTGTTCCAAATATTCATAAATTACAAGTTTTTATTTCATATAAAAACTTATTTTATCAGCTATATTTTTAACCTTCAGTATTTTTTCATTAAAGTCGCCCATTCTCATTCTTGAGCTCGGGCCGGAAATACTTATTGCAGCTATAGCAAAACCATCTTTGTCCAAGATTGGTGCCCCTATGCATGTTAGTCCTATTTCTTGCTCTTCATCATCAATTGCATATCCTTGTTCTTTTACTCTTTTTAACACTTCAATTAATTCATCATAACCTGTAATAGTATGATCTGTAAACTTTATCATAGCTTGATTTTTAATTATTGCATAATCAATATTTTTTGCATATGCAAGCAAACACTTTCCTACGGAGGATGCATATGCAACTGTGGAAGAGCCAAGATTAGGATGTACTGAAAGCATTGCTTTTTCATCAAATTCCTTCAAAATAATCATACTCTTATATCCATTAGAAATATCTTTATCCAAGATTGAAACATTAACAACTTCTTTATATTCATTAAATAGTTCCTTTGCATATGGTCTTATCATATCAACTATAGATACCTTTTCGCCTACTAATAAACCTATTGCGAAAAGCTTGTTACCTAACCAATATCTATCATTTTCATGGTTTTTATAAACAAAGTTCTTATTTTCCAAAGTTACTAAAATTCTATGAACAGAACTTTTATGCAATCCTAATTCCCTACTCAGCTCAGTTATACCCATCTCTTTTCCATTATTGTATAATGCAAGTATAACATCTATAGCACGTTCAACAGAAACTATTGTTTCAGACATAATTTCCTCCAATATTGGAACAACGTTCCGAAATATACTTGTATTATATCACTTTAAATTTAAATGTCAATCGTTTTAGTATTACGCAATTTTAACATTTCAATTTCTAATTGTAGTTTTAAGCTTATGCTAATCCATAATATCTATTGTAATAACATACAATATGGTTTAATTTTAGTGAACCGTCAATTTGAATCACAAATTGCAAACAATGATTAAAATATGAAGCGGGTATAAATCACAGCTTGACTTATTATTACACCGTTGTTATAGTTAAATTAAGGAAAAGGAGGTGTGACATGATTGAAAAAATATTAAATTTTAGCCCCTTGACTTTGGCTCTTTTGGGAACAACCTTCACATTTCTGGCTACAGCTGCCGGAGCATCAATGGTTTATCTCATGAAAAAAGATGTGAATCCAAAAGTGCAGCATGCATTCTTGGGATTTGCTGCAGGTGTTATGATTGCAGCCTCTGTGTGGTCACTTTTAATACCGGCCATAGAAATGGCTGGGGAACAAGGCAGTACAGGCTGGATTCCTGCTGCAGGTGGATTTGTAATAGGTGGAGTTTTTTTATTCCTGCTTGATAAAATCCTTCCTCACCTTCACATTGACCAGGATAAGCCTGAAGGAATGAAAAGTTCATTTAAACGTACAACTATGCTTGTCTTGGCTGTAACCCTACACAATATTCCTGAAGGAATGGCTGTTGGTTTGTCATTCGGACTTGCAGGACAGATTAACTCACAGCCTGCACTTATGAGCGCCTTTGCCCTTGCTATTGGAATGGGAATTCAAAATTTCCCTGAAGGAGCAGCAATTTCATTGCCTCTGCAAAATGAGGGATTTTCAAAGAATAAATCTTTTATTTATGGAGCCCTTTCGGGAATAGTTGAACCCATTGCCGGAGTTGCAGGAGCACTGCTTGTATACAAAGTGGCCGGAATTATGCCATGGATGCTTGCATTTGCTGCAGGAGCCATGATTTATGTTGTTGTAGAAGAACTCATACCTGAATCACAGGCAGTTGAACATTCTCATGCAGGAACTATAGGAACAATGCTTGGATTTTTAATAATGATGGTACTTGATGTTGCGTTGGGGTAACAGGATAAAAAAAAGATGACATTGTCATCTTTTAATTTTTTATCTGCTTACCTTTACCAGGTATTTCTTCACCATGTGTGAAGGATGGTATGACTGCTTTGCTTTTCTAAGTCCTTCGTTTCCGGTATCTTCCTGTCTGTTCACAAAAATCGTGTCTGAAAAACTTTCATTCAGAAATTTCTTGTTTAAAAATGCATAAACCCCTTTGAAAGTTGTCTCTCCTCTTTCAACATGTATTACAGCCAATCTTTCATTGACTAGTTCCCCAACAGCAAAACCGGCAAGCTCCCCATCTACGTATATTGCTATTGACTGCAGATCAAAAAAATGAAGCTCTCTGAACAAATCCTTTATTGCGTCTATTTCCATAAGCATTTCCTTGTCTACTGTAACAGCAACTTCCTCATGCCACTTGTGAAGAAGGTTCATGCAGTCATTTATAACTTGCTGGTTGTCGATTTTTTTTATTTCATAACTATATGATTTTTCAAAACTGTTAACATGATTTTTTTTGCCATGGTACTTCTTGCCCTTAAGCTCTATTAAATCCTGAGTACTATACACATATTCGAAATCATCCACATCCTCAACTGCTTCAATTTTGAAATCAGTGTATTTGTTTAAATCTTCCAGGAAATTTTCATCCACATCCCCGAACAGATAATCCCTGTCTGTAAAATCAGCATTTCTTTCAAGGAGTTCATCAACTATACTGATTAAATTTTCTTTTTTATAACCATAGGGTTGAGCGTAAAATGTTCCTTTTCCTTCTTCATTTTTTTCTATTACAAGTGCATGGTCTATTATGGCATATTTAACACTGTTCAGCTTTCTCCACATATAAAGCGATGAAAATAAATATTCATACGAATCCAGCTGATTTTTATCAACATATTTTTCGATTATTTCCTTGTCATCTAATGCAAGGCATTTAAAACTTAAAATGTCAATCATCTCCTAAACTATGTGCTAATGCACATTTAATACTCAATTATTTCATACACTATACTACCACATTTGAAAAAATTTTCAACTATTGCTTGTTTATTTTTTAAAGTGACTTGACAATATGAAGTTACTATGATATGTTTATGTAAAACAATCCAGGAGGTTCCATTGGGAAGATTAGATTTTACTAATGTAAGTTTTTTGCTTGTGTTTATGGAAGGTTTATTGTCATTTTTTTCTCCTTGCGTACTTCCGCTAATACCGGTGTACATAAGTTATCTGGCAGGTAACGGAAAAATAACAGGGGAAGATGGAATCATATATTACCAGCGAAAAAAAGTATTTGTAAATACATTATTTTTTACAGCAGGAATATCAAGCGTATTTTTTCTCCTTGGTCTTTCATTTTCAGCTCTGGGCACATTCTTCAACCAGCACAGAATGTTGTTCAGCCGCATTGGCGGAGCAATAATAATTATAATGGGACTTGTGCAGCTTGATATAATACATCTTGATTTTCTTAAAATGGAAAAGAGATTTCACCTGGAGCTTGAAACAGGCAAAATGAATCCCATAGTTGCATATGTAATGGGATTTACATTCAGTTTTGCATGGACACCATGTGTGGGACCTGCTCTTTCTTCAGTGTTAATTCTTGCATCCAGCACAGGAAGCTCTATTTTTGGAAATATACTTGTACTTGTGTACTCCTTAGGTTTTGTAATACCATTTATAATTCTTGGTATGTTTACGTCGGAAGCTTTGAACTTCCTCAAGGAAAAAAGAAAATTAGTTAAGTATACAATCAAAATCGGCGGTATCATTCTTATAATAATTGGTATAATGACTTTTACAGGAACATTTTCTACACTCAGCAGATACCTGGCATTTTAAATACATTATATAATAAATTATATAATAAATAATGCTAATAATTATTTATAGTAACGAGGAGATAAAATGAAAATCCAATACAATTTGCCCTGCAACATAGCTCAGACGCTGAACATCATAGGTGACAAATGGTCTCTTTTGATTCTTCATCAGCTGCTTATTGGACGTGAAACTTATAAGGAGATTCAGGACGGACTTGAGGGAATACCCACAAATTTACTTTCGGAACGCCTTAAATCCATGGAAACTGATGAGCTTATTTTAAGAGAACTATATCAGTCTCATCCTCCAAGGTACAAGTACACACTTACAGATAAAGGATTTGATCTGGTTGATGTTTTTAACAGCCTTATGATGTGGGGAGAAAAACATTTGAATAAATGCTATAAAACAGTGGTTCACAAAAATTGCGGCGGAAAAGTTGAGCACAGATACTATTGCCCTGAGTGCGGTAATTATATTAATTCTGATGAGCTATCCGTTACAAATTCAATAAAGGACAGTGAGGTTAAAAATGGTTGATGTTATCATAATCGGCGCAGGACCAGCAGGACTTTCTGCTGCAGTCAATGCAATGACTAGAGGAAAGACAGTTCGTATTTTCTCAAACAAGGAAAATTATTTGTCAAAGGCAGAAAGAGTTGACAATCACCTTGGTTTTTACAATGTGAGCGGTAAAGAGCTCATGGATAAATTCAAGGAACATGCAGAAGCTATGAACATAAAAATCGAAGATGGCAAGGTAGTAAACATACTTCCCATGGGTGAAAGTTTTATGGTCAATATAAATGGCGATATAGCCGAAGCAAAAAAAATTATTTTGTCAATGGGAATTTCAAAAATGAAAGAAATACCAGGAGAATCAAGACTGCTTGGATCTGGAGTAAGCTACTGTGCAACCTGTGATGGTATGCTTTACAGAAATAAAAATGCAGTAGTGTGGGATCAGTCAAAAGAAGCTTTGGAAGAAGCAAACTATCTGCAGAGCATAGGAGTCAACGTAACATTTGTTTCAAAAAAAGAACGCTCTGAGCATTTAAACAGCAATATAAAATATATCAACGGAACACTGACAGAAGTAATTGGCGAAGATGTTGTAAAATCCGTGAAAGCAGGCGATGTTGTTATTGATACAGATGCAGTGTTCATGCTGAGAGATGCAGTTGCCCCAACAGCTTTAATAGACGGTTTAAAAACAGACGGAAACTTCATAGCTGTTGACAGAAACATGGAAACTAACATTGAAGGTGTCTATGCTGCCGGTGATATAACAGGAAAGCCACTGCAGCTTTCAAAGGCAGTAAGCGAAGGTTTAATAGCTGCACAACATGCAGCATTACAAATAGATAAAATTAAGGAGAATTAAAATGACAGAAAAAATAACATATGTAAAAAGCACAAGCGAGTTTGATGAGCTATTGGCAAAGGAACAATTTGTACTGGTGGATTTCTGGGCTACATGGTGTGCACCGTGCAGAATGATTGCACCTGTAATAGAACAAATAGCAGACAAATATGACGGGAAAGTAACCGTAGCAAAGGTTGATGTTGATGAAAACCAGGAACTATCCATTCGTTATGGAATTCAAAGCATCCCGACTGTTGTACTTTTCAAAGATGGTAAAGTTGAAGCAAAGGAAATAGGTGTTAAGCCTCTTTCTTCATTTACGAAAATGCTCGACAAGCACACAGCGTAATGCAATTAAGAATTAAGAGTTAATAATTAAGAATAAAAAGATTCTTCATCTTGAAATTTCTGAATTTCAAAGTTGAAGAATCTTTTATTTTATCTGTTTAACCATTCATTTTTAAGTAATCCGTAAAGATATAAATCATATCTTTCATTATTTCTCAATACAAATTCCCTGTATATTCCTTCTTTTACAAAGCCTGCTCTCTTATACAAAGCTATGGCTCTTTCGTTGAATGATAAAACGTTTAGTTGTATTCTGTGAAAACCCTCATTGTTGAAGCCATAGTCCAGCAGAAGCTCTAAAGCTTCCCTGCCATACCCTTTTCCCCTTAAGTCGTTTCTTCCTATTCCTATGAAAAGAGTTGCAACCTTGTTTTCCTTTATTATGTCGTCATATCCTGCAACGCCTATTATTTGACCGCTTTCTTTAAGCCTTATTGCAAAAATAAATGATCTTTCATTGTTTTCATAATACTTCATATTTTTGTCGACTTCATCTTTTGACTGAGGAACAGGAGGATAATAATCATAAAATTTTAAAAATTCACTGTCATTAAACCATGAATATAAATATTCCTTATCTTTTTCTTCAATTTTTGATAAAAACAAATTTTCAACCATCATAAACTCCTTTTCATGCAAAAATAATTATTCCAATGATTGTCATAAGTCCTGTAACACCAATGGCAAGTCCACTGGCTGCACCTGTCTCCTCATTAATTTCAACTGCTTTAGATGTTCCCAGAGCATGTGAAGATGACCCAATGCCTATTCCTTTTGCCACATTGCTTTTTATTTTTCCAAACTTCATTACAGCAGGAGCAACAGCTGCCCCTACAATTCCTGTTATTACAACTGATGCAATTGTAATTGCTTCATTGCCTCCCAGAAGTTTTGTAGACTCCACTGCCATTGGATTTGTAATTGACTTTGACAACAGCGACAATAATATTGTGTTTTCTATTTTAAACAACCGGCACAAAATTATTACAGAAGCAAATGATGTTATTATACTAGCAACAACACCACCAGCAATGGGAATAAGGTTTTTCCTAAGTTCATATCTGTTCTTGTAAAGTGGTATTGCAAGAACCACTACAATTGGTCCCAGGGCATTTGAAATTATCTTACCACCCTTGCTGTATTCCGCATATGGTATTTTAAATAAGCTTAAAAATATTCCTATGGAAAGAGCTGCAAATATTATTGGATTTAATGCAGTAATTTTATACTTCTTGTTAATTTTGAATCCGGCAGCAAAAAATATTACAGTAATAATTATGTAAAAAAAAGATGTCAGTATTTCTTTAATCATTTGTACTTCCTTCCATACTAGATATTAAAATATCAGTTACCTTGCTGGAAACGAACATTACCAGGATACAGGATACCGTCAATATTATCAGTATTTGAACAATGCTGTCAGCAATTAGCTTGTATGATTCCATTAGCCCTGCAATGAGCGGCACAAAGAAAAATCCCATGTATTTCAGCATAAAATTTCCTGTTTCTTCTATAAGGGATAGTTTCATTGCATTTGTTGATAATAATATAAGCAAAATAACCATGCCTATAATATTTCCCGGAATAACAATGAAATCTGATATGAGTCTGCTTATAAAATTTCCGGCAAAATAAATTGCACATATTATGAGAACTTGAAATGCTATTTTTAATACTTTTTTAATCATATTGCCTCCTAATCTTTTTAACATTATAACTGATGTTAATTGAAAAACCAAATATTTTTTAGAATTAGACCTAATAAAAGCACAATATGTATTGATTTTAACAAGTACGTGTTATAAACTATTTAAGTTCGTTTAATTATATATCGGGAGGCATCATGAATCAGCAAAAGTATAGTCTTACAACAACCATTGCAATGATAGTTGGAATAGTAATAGGTTCTGGAATATTTTTCAAGAGCGACAACGTATTGATTTTCACACAAGGAAATATATTTCTTGGAATTTTAGTCTTCATTATAGCTGCTTTCAGCATTATTTTCGGAAGTCTGTCCATTTCAGAGCTTGCATCACGCACAGATGAAGCAGGGGGCATAATTAATTACTCAGAAAAGTACTGGAATAAAAAAACAGCCTGCGCTTATGGATGGTTTCAGACATTTATTTATTATCCAACCATAATATGCGTTGTAGCCTGGGTATGCGGAATTTATATAACAATGCTTTTTGGGTATAAATCAACCCTTGAAGTTCAAGTATTCATTGGTACTTTGGTCATTACATCATTGTACTTCATAAACATATTTTCCTATAGACTGGGAGGATACATTCAAAATGCATCAACTGTAATAAAATTGATCCCTCTCGCACTGATTGCAGCTGCAGGTATTTTTTTAGGAGATCCGATGCCGGTTCTAAGCAGCAATTTTAGTTCAGCTTCCTCTGCAGGACTTGGATGGATTGCAGCAGTAGGTCCCATTGCATTTTCATTCGACGGATGGATTATTGCAACTTCAATAGGTCATGAAATAAAAAACAGCAAAAGAAATCTTCCTCTTGCATTGATTATTTCACCTATTATAATTCTTTGTGTATACATTTTGTACTTTGTTGGAATATCAGCTTTCATGGGTGCAGATACTGTAATGAAAATGGGAGATTCACACGTTAATGAAGCTGCCATAAGGCTTTTTGGTTCTCTGGGAGCCAGAATGATATTGACATTTGTAGTAATATCAGTGCTGGGAACAGTCAATGGTGTGATTATTGGAATTATGAGACTTCCTTATTCCCTGGCAATCAGAGACATGTTTCCATCCAGCGAAAAATTTGTCAAGATCTCAGAAAAATACAGTATTCCATTAAACTCGGGAATATTATCATATTTTATTTGTATATTCTGGATGCTGGCACATTACATTACCCAGAAGTTCAACATACTTCCAAACTCTGATGTTTCAGAAATATCAATAGTTATAAACTATATTGGCTTTATTTTAATGTATGTAGCAGTTATAAAATTAAAAATAAACGGAGAAATAAAAAGCAGCGTTAAAGGCTACCTCTTTCCTCTCCTGGCAATTGCAGGTTCTTTGTTCATTCTATACGGAGGAATGCAAAATCCCCTGTTCATATACTATGCAGCATTCTGTTCAGCTGTAATCATAGCTTCATTGTTTTATTACAATAAGATACAATAAAAAAGACAAGGTATCCTTGTCATACAATTGGCAATAAAACAAGATACCTATCCTATTAATTACAAATTTATTAAACTCTGTAGGGGAGGGTCTCGTGCCCTCCCGTAGATTTTTTTTGTATTAATAACATCGGGCGG
>DehalE1_100026_pt1 | contig 34301 bp, 29 predicted proteins | sample DehspE1_FD_43922 | JGI IMG/M metagenome (IMG submission 43922) | reverse complement strand
CCCGGGTGTGTGGCCGAAAAGGAGAACCGTCCCCTTATCGGCCGAGGAACTCCCGCCAGCGCGGGACCTCCCGTCCGGCCTGGGCGAGCCCGGCATCGAAGCTGGCCTGCAGCCGGGCCACGTCGCGCGTGCCGTTGCTGACGCTCATCCGGTCGGGGACGAACAGCAGCGCGTCCCCGGAACTCTCCAGGTCGAACAGCTCCTCGCGGGTGGCGTTGTAGTTGCGGTGCCGGACGTCGAGGGCGTCCACGACGGCCGGGTAACGGCGGAACCAGCGCCGGTAGAGACCGGGGGAGCGGGTCGGGGTCTTGAGGTAGTCGCGCTCCTGGGTGAGTACGACGAAGAAGCGGGTGAAGCCGTCGGCCTTCGCCGCGTCCAGTGCGATACCGCCGGACGGGCCGAGCGCTCCGTCTACGTAGACGTGCCCGTCCAGGTGCACCGGGGGCATGATCATCGGCATCGTCGAGGACGCCCGCACCCGTCGCATCAGGTCGGGCAGGGTGGCGAGGTCGTCCTGGGTCCAGTAGACGGCGCGGCCGGTGTCGCACTCGAACGACCCGATCCGGACGGACGCCGGGTTCGCGCGGAACCGCTCGTAGTCGAACGGCAGCGCCTGGTCGGGGCCGGCGGTCTGCTCGTAGATGTAGGCGGCGTTGAACAGCCCCTGTCCGCGCAGGAAGGTGGCGATGTTGCCGAACCGCGGGTCGGCGGCGAACTCCACGAAGGACGCCCGGGCGCGCTCCGGGTCGCGGGACAGGTAGTTCACCGTGTTGCTGGCGCCCGCGGAGATGCCGGCTACCCAGCCGAAGTGGATGCCTTCGGCGAGCAGCGTGGCCACCACGGCCGAGGTGTAGCTGGCCCGCATCCCGCCGCCCTCGAACACGAGCGCGACGTCGTGCACGTTGCTGGTCAGCGCCTCCGGCACGCCCGTCCTCCTCTCGTCCCGGCTCGCACGATAGCCGTACGACCTCCGTTACGGCGCGCTCCCGCCGCCGCACGGACGCCGGCCGGCCCCGGCCAGACGACAAGAGGCAACACGATCACCGGGACGCCGGTTTGATGGCAGGATTCCCCGTGATGTTCCGGCGCCCATTGATCCCGTTCACCGCGCTGCTGTGGGGGCTCCAGTTCTCCTTCCTCAGCCCGGCGCTGGCGCTGATCCTGGTCAGCCTGTACCACGCGACGCCGGTCGAGGTGGGCTGGGTGCTGGCGATCTACAACGCGGCGGGGTTCGTCGCGGCGCTGTGGATCCCGGCCCGGGCGGACCGGCGGGGCGAGTACCTGCCGTCGCTGCTGGTCGCCGCAGGAATGACGGTGGCCCTTGCCGCTGCGCTGGCCCTGGCGACCAGCCTGCCGCTGGCGGTGGTCGCCCTGGTGGTGTTCGGCGCCCCCGCGGGTGTGGGCAGCTCGCTGCTCTTCGCGCACCTGCGTGCCACGGGCGCCGGGCCGCGGGACGTGATCAACACCCGCGCGGTGTTCTCGTTCGCGTGGGTGGCGGGGCCACCGGTCGCGACGGCGCTGATGGGCTGGTTCGGCAACGCTTCGGTGCTCCTTGCCATCGGGGGCATCGCGGTCGCGAACGTGGCCACGACCGTCGCGATGAACGTGAAGGCGAAGCGGACGGCGCGCGCGGAGCCCGATCTAGAGGCCGCAGCCGCCGCGCCGCGCACGAGCGGCGTTGCCCGCGGACGGGTGGCGGTGATCGTCGTCGCCTTCGTACTGGCACAGGCGACCAACGCCGCCGCCGTCGCGGTGATGACCCTGTTTGTCACCGAGGCGCTGAGGCTGCCGGTCTGGTGGGCGGGCATCGCCCTCGGCGCCGCGGCCGCCCTGGAGATCCCCGCGCTGATGTCCCTGGGCCGGCTCAGCACCCGCTTCCCGCTGACCGGCCTGATGGTCGTGGGCTGCGTGGCCGGGGTGGCCTACTACGCCGGCATGGTGCTGGTCACCGAACCGATCGTGCTGATCGCCCTGCAGGCACTGAATGCGATCTTCTTCGCCGCGGTCGCCGGGGTCGGACTCACGCTCTTCCAGGAACTCATCCCCGGCCCGGGCATGGCGACCGGACTCAACACGAACACCCGCCGGATCGGCACGATCGTCGCCGGCCCGATCATCGGGCTCGCCGCCGGCCCGTGGGGTTACCACGGTGTGTACGTCGCCTGCGCGGCGTTGACCGTCGTCGCGGGCGTGGCGATCGGCCTGGCTGGACGGCGTCCCGCAGCCTCGGGTCCAGCCGCCTGAGGCTCACTCCGGAACGCGCAGGGCGATCCGCGTCTGGGTCTGCGCGGCGCCGGCCTCCTTCTTGAGGCGACGCAGCAGCTGGTCGAGTTCGCCGGTGTCGCGGACGTGCGCCCGCACCAGGTAGTCGTACGGGCCGGTGAGATGGACGGCCTCGCTGATCGCCCGGTCGGTGCCGGTCCAGGCGAGGAACACCTCGGAGTCGCGACCATCGGCCAGGCGGACGTCGATGAACGCCTCCAGCCCGCCGCGGGCGACCGGGGCGTCCCCGGCGAGCACGGCGCGGTAGCCCAGGATCGCCCCGGAAGCCTCCAGGCGGCGCACGCGGGCCGCGGCAGCGTTCGTGCTGAGGCCCACCCGGCGTCCGAGCTCACTGAACGAAATGCGGCCCTCGGCACCGAGAATGCCGAGAATCATCTCGTCAACGCGGTCCATGCAGACAATCTAGCCGTCCTGCGGCGTGATTCTCCGTTGCCCGCCGCAGCCTGGGGCAGGCTTCTCGCTCATGGACATCCTCGCGATGCTGGCCCGCGGCGCGCTCGCCGGGCTCGGCGTTGCCATGCCGCTCGGCGCGATCGGCGTCCTGCTGCTCGGCGAGGGGATCAGCAGGGGCTTCCGCCGCGGTGCTCCCGCCGCGGTCGCCGTCGGAGTCATCGACACCCTCTACAGCGCTGCCGCCGTGCTCTTCGGCGCGGTCGCGGCCCCGGTGATCGGCGGCTGGGGGAGCTGGCCCGCGGTGATCGGCGGAGGGGTCCTGGTCGGGATCGCCACCCTCGGATTGTGGCGGTTGGCCGCCCGTCCGGCTGCCGACGGCCCGGCCCCGGAACCGGCCGGGAGCGGCTGGCAGCGCTTCGTCCTCTTCCTCGGCCTGACCGCGGTGAATCCGGCGACGCTGGTCTACTTCGCGGCGATCACGGTCGGGCTGACCGGACGGCTGGGCACGACCGCCACGGCGTCGGCGTTCGTGATCGGGGTGGGACTCGCGTCCGTGTCGTGGCAGCTCGTGGTGGTCGGGACGGGCGCGATCCTGCGGCACCGGATCACCGAGCGCGCGCGCCGGCTGAGCGTGCTCGCCGGCAACCTGGTGGTCGCCGGCCTGGGTGTGGCGATGCTGGTCGGCGCGCTGCGTTGACCGACCCCGGAGGCTCTCGCTGTCTCCTGAGCGCCCGGACGCTCCCCGGGTCTGGGCACGGCACGGTCGCGGTGCGATCATGGTCGGTATGCGCCAGTTCTCCCCCCGCTGGTTCGCCAGTCTCGCGTCCGTCCCGCTCGCCGTCGCGCTGGCCCTCGGACCCGCCGTCACGCCCTCCGTCGCGTCGATTCCGGCCGATGGGACCACCCCGGTCGTCGCGACCGCAGCGGAGGCCGCTGCACCGCTGCCCGACCCGGTCGTCCTGGCGACCAAGCTGAAGAAGGTCTCCACGAAGGGCATCGGCACGGTCGGGCTCCTGGTCACAACCACGGACGGTACGGTGCTGGCCGATCGGGCCGCCGATGTGCCGCTCACCCCCGCGTCCACGATGAAGGTGCTCACCACGATGGCCGCGCTGGACGCGCTCGGGCCGGAGCGCACCTTCGCCACCCGGGTGCTGGGCTCCGCGTCGAGCCGGATCTACCTGGTCGGCGGCGGCGACCCCCTGCTGACCGACAAGACGTCCACCTCGTCGTACAAGCCGGCCTCGCTGCAGAAGCTGGCGAAGGCGACCGTCGCAGCGCTGAAGGCGGCCGGACGCACCAGCGTGCGGGTGCGTTACGACGCGTCCCTGTTCACCGGGCCGACCTGGAGCAGCCACTGGAAGTCGAAGTGGAAGGGCTGGGAGGCGAAGGTCGCAGCGCTCGAGATCGACTCGGGCAAGCTCAGCTCGGGTCGGGCCGCGTCCAACCCGGCGAAGACCGCGGCCACGGCCTTTGCGAAGCGGCTCAAGGCTGCCGGGATCAAGGTCATCTCGGTTGCCTCCGGCACGGCGCCGGCGGACGGCCCCGAACTCGCCCGGGTCACGTCCACCACGGTGAGCCGGATCATCCATCGCACGCTGCTGATCAGCGACAACGTGGCTGCGGAGACGCTGTCCCGGCACGCCGCGATCGCCAGGGGTGCCGACCCGAGCTTCACCGGCGCGGCGGGCGCCGTACAGGCGTGGCTCGCCGGGCGCGGGCTGTGGACGTCCGGTATGAGGATCCTCGACGGCAGCGGCCTTGCGCCGGCCAGCAAGCTGACCCCGACGGTGCTCGCTTCGGCGATCCGACTGGCACTGGCCGAGCCGGAATTCGCGCCGGTTGTCGGAGGACTGCCCGTCGCCGGAAAGAGCGGCACCCTCAAGCACCGCTTCGACGACGCATCCGAGAAGGCCGGACGCCAGGTCGTGCACGCGAAGACCGGGACGCTGAGCGGCCTGGCCGCCCTGGCCGGCTACGTGACCACCGCGGACGGCGCGGTGCTGGTGTTCGCCGAGATCGGCAACGACTCCTACAGCTACTACCGCGTCTACGACTGGCTCGACCGCGAGGCTGCGGTGCTGGCCGGATGCGGGTGTCGCTGAATCGCCGGGCTCCGGCGCCGGCTCAGCCGTAGCGTTCGACGAGCAGGGCGGACGCGCGCGCGGAGCCGTCCGCCCAGTCCTTGATCGACTCGGCGTAGGCGGCGGCCCGCTCTCGCGCCGTGTCGTCGGCGAGGAGTTCGGCGATCGCGGACTGGACCTCGCTGACCAGCTTGGTCCGGTTGCGTGACTTCCCCACTCTCCGCGCGAATCCCTTGCGGACCAGGCAGGAGATGTTCGCGACCTGCTCGGGTTGCATCCCGACGCCGACCACGGGACGGCCAGCGAGCGCGGCGGTGAGGACGGTGCCGATACCGCCGTGGATCAGCGCGAGGTCGGCGCGGCGATTCATCTCCAGGGCCGGCAGCCAGTCGGTGACCAGGACGTTCGGGGGCACGTCCACGTGCTGGTCGGCGATCAGGGCCTTCACCGGGGCGACCACCTGGTAGGGCGTGTCGCGGAAGCTCTCGAGCAGGTCGGCGACCACGTGGCCCACGCCGGAGGATCCCATCGCGAAGTAGATCAGGGGCCGATCGTGGGGCAGCGCATCCACCTGCGGGGGCAGGGAGAACTCGCCGGTGGGCAGCAGTGCCCCGATCGGGAAGTGGTCCTCCGGCAACGGGATGTCGGTGAAGCCGGGCGGCTCGGCTACCAGCGAGGTGTGCCCGTGGAAGTAGCTGAGGACGGGCCGGAAGCCCGGTACACGGTAGTGCCGGGACGCCTGGTTCACCGGGTGGATGAAGCCGTACCACATCCAGGCGCGGAACAGCGGGTAGAGGAGGGCGTCGACGAGCCGTTTCAGCGCCGGTGGGCGGAGGTCGTCGGTGGTGCCCGCACCGGTGGCGAAGAACCCGGGCAACCAGGTGGACTGGACGGCCCACACGACCGGGATGCCGCGCAGTCGGCACGACAGGGGCATGCTCAGGTAGGAGCCGGTCACGACCGCGACCGGGTGCAGCCGGTCCAGGACGACCAGGTCGCCGGCCACCTTCTCGATCATCTCCGCACCGGAGTAGGCCGGGGCGAACTTCTCCTCGTCGTTGACGGCGAACACGTGCGCGATCTTCTCCGGGGTGAGCTGCGGTTCGACCCGCTCGAGCGGGAAGTGGTTGTCCTCGATCAGGGACTCGAAGTCGCCGCCCTCGGAGATGAAGCGGATCTCGAACCGCTGCGACGCCACCGGATCACGGGCCACGCCCTTGGCGATCTCGACCATCCGGGAGGTCTCGGCGAGGCTGAAGGCCGCCGGCGCGAACAGCAGGACCTTGCGGTTCATCGCGTCCCCCCGCCCGGGCCGGCGTCCTTCGGGATCTCGTCCAGGATTCGATCCACAATCCCGCTCGCCTCGGTGAGGAAGCCGCGCCAGGCGGTGAAGCGCTCGATGAGGACGCGGTTGTCGTCGGTGCCGGCCTGCGCCAGCCCGAGCCCGGTGGCTCGCTGGAGGATCTCGAGTTCGGGCACGAGGGACGTCCGGAGCCAGGTCTCGACCACTGCCCACGGCGAGTCGGACACCGTGTAGAAGCTGCGCCGGTCGGTGCCGGTCGGCAGCCTCCGCGCAAGCCGGGCATCGACCAGGCGACGCAGGGTGATGCTGGCGCCGCTCTTCGCCAGCCCGGCGCGGTCGGCGAGCTCCTCCAGGGACAGCGGCCGGTCGGAGAACCAGAGCAGAGTCCACAGGCGTCCGGCACTGGGTGTGCCGCCCGTGAGCTCCGCGAGGCGAGCCAGGTCCTCACTGACCGGGGTGGACACGGCTGATTCGGAATCATTCACATCATTCACAATAAGATGAACGATGGGTACGGTCAAGCGTCTGAGTCCTGGTGGCCCGGCTTCCGAACCGCTGCGGAGGGTCCGTTCAGCGCCGTCGCGCCTCGATCGTGACCGCTCCGGATGCGCGGCGGCTGCCGCGGTGGACCCGCTTGTCGACTAGGCTGAAAGTGCTCTCAGGAGTGGTCAAAGGAGATCAGAGAGATGAACACGACAGTCAAGCAGATGGTTGAGGCGGCCGACGCCGTCGTACCCCGAATCAGCCCGGCGCAGGCGAAGGAGATCATCGCGCGCGGGGACGCCCTCGTGGTGGATGTACGGGATGCCAGTGAGGTGGCGAAGGAGGGCAAGGTCGCCGGTGCGATCAATGTCTCCCGTGGGCTGCTGGAGTTCAAGGCCGATCCGTTCGCTGCGGGTTACGACCCCCAGTTCCACAAGGACCATCCGGTCATCGTGTACTGCGCATCCGGTGGACGCTCGGCGCTGAGCGGCAAGGCCCTGAAGGAACTCGGCTTCAGCGAGGTCTACAACCTCGGCGGCTTCAAGGACTGGGTCGCCGCCGGCGGCGAGATCGATCCACCGACGGCCTGATCCGGTGGGCCCCGGCGTGGTGCCGGGTCAGTCGCTGGGCGCCGCGATCCTGCGGCCGACGACGTACCCGTAGCCGAGCACGCCGCGGCCACGCCGGAGCAGCGCTTCCCATCCGGCCAGGTCGCGGACCAGCCCCGGCCGGGCCAGCAGCTTCCCGGTGAGCCGTGCGACCCCGGCGACGCCGAGATCCTTCACGAACGTGCGGCCCAGGTGCTCCATCCGGTCGGAGAAGTCCTCGACGTGGGTCACCTCGAAGCCGTTCGCGACGAACAGGTCGCGCCAGCCGTCCAGCGGCATGGTGGTGAACCCGCCCCAGGCCTCGCGCAGGTCGGCGTCGAGCCCTGGCGGTGGCGTGGCGCGGTAGGTCATCTCCAGGTCGCCGAGGTAGCCACCGGCGGTCAGGACGCGCCGGAGCTCGGGGAACGCCCGGGCCCGGTCGAGCATCGTGGTGACGCACTCGATCAGGACCGCGTCGAAGCAGCCGGACGCGAACGGCAACGCGTGGGCATCCGCCTGGACGACGCTCACCTGGTCCTGCAGGCCGCGCTCGTGCACGAGGCGCAGGGCGGCATCGACCATGTCCGGTGAGGTGTCGATCGCCACCACGTCGCAGCCATAGGTGTGGGCGAGGTAGCAGGCGGTCGTGCCGCGTCCCCCGCCGAGGTCGAGGACCCGGCTGCCCGGGCCCACCTGGCAGGCGCGAGCCATCTCGTCGGTCTTGTCGCGACCGCCGGGGTGCAGAACCTCCACGCCGCACTCGTACATCACCCGATCGGCGTCCGAGACGGTCATCCTGCACCTCCGGGGGCTGCGCCGCGGCGAGTGAGGGCTGCGGCGGCGAAGCGCAGATTCCTGGGCGATTCGCCCACGCGGCGGACGGCGTAGGGGAACCAGTCGGTGCCGAAGGGGAGGTAGACCCGCACCCGGTAGCCGCGTCGGGCCAGTTCGCGCTGCAGGTCGGGACGGACGCCGTAGAGCATTTCGAACTCGAAGGCGTCTGCGGGCCAGCCCTGCGCCTCGGCCTGGGTGATGATCTCCTCGATGAGGCGGTGGTCGTGGGTGGCAAAGGACGGATACACGCCGGCCTCGCGCGCGGCGCGTCCGAGCAACTGGGACGCGCACCGGCGGTAGCGGGAGTCACGGTCGACCGCGCTGCGCACGGCGATGTCGGCGGGCTCGGCGAAGGCGCCCTTGACCAGCCGCACCCAGGCGCCGGCGGTGATCAGCCGGCCGAGATCGGCCGGGGTGCGGTGCAGGTAGGCCTGGATCGTGATGGCGGTGGGCAGATCCTCAGCGCGCAGCGACCAGTACAGGTCGATGGTGGCGTCGGTGACGCTCGCGTCCTCCATGTCGATGATCAGCGCGTCGTGGCCGACCCGTGGCTGGGTGGCGGCGGCCCGCACGGCGCGGGCGAGGTCGAGGGCGTTGGACGTGCAGGTCTGCGCGTCCACCATCAGGCCGATCTGCGTGGGGTCGACGGAGACGCAGACGTCGAGGGACGCCTCCGCGGTGGCGGTGATCGCGGCCTCCAGCTCGGTGAGCGTGGTGGAGATCAGCTCCGGGTCGCTGACGTACTCGCCGAGGTAGAACAGCGTGGCCGTGATGCCGTCTCCGGCAAGTTCGGCGGCGCTGCTGCGGGCCTGCGTGATGGTCGCGCCGCCGACGAATCGGTCCGCGAGCCCGGTGGGCCAGGGCTGGCGCTGGGCGAACGCCGTGACCTGCTCGGAGCGGGCCAGCCGGATCATGCCCTCCTGCCAGATGGTCATGCCCCTGAGACTAGAGGACGGGGAGCGCGTCGGCGGCGGGGAGCGGGCACCGACCCCGGCCCGGACGCAGTCGGCCCGCAGGCATAGGCTCCTTCGCGTGATGCACGAGGTGGTGGACTCGATCCCGGTGCTCCTCGCCCGTCCGGAGCCGGCGGCGGACCGGCACCGGCTGGCGGTCTGGCTGCCGTACTTCACGGGCACGAAGGAGGCGATGGCGCCGACGCTCGAGCGCCTCGCCAGCCGCGGGTTCACCGCGCTCAGCCTCGACCCGTGGCAGCACGGCGAGCGGGGCACGGAGACCGGCGACGAACTCAGCAGGCGGGTCTTCGCGGCCTTCCGGCGCGGTATGTGGCCGATCCTCGGGCAGACCACGCTGGACGCGATCCGGGTCCTCGACTGGGCGCTCGAGCGCTTCGACGTCTCGGCAGATGTCGTGGCGGGCGGCATCTCGATGGGCGGGGACATCAGCGTCGCGCTGGCCGGAGCCGACCACCGGGTGCGCCGGGTGGCCGCGGTCGTCGCTACGCCGGACTGGACGCGTCCGGGGATGGCGAGCATCGACGACGCGTCCGAGGTGATCGACCAGGGAGAGCCGTCCGGCTATGCCGCGTGGCTGTACCGGGCGCTCGACCCGATGACGAACCTGGCTCGCTTCGCGCACGGCCCGGCGATCCGGTTCGAGCTGGGCGCCGCCGACACCCACGTCCCGCCGGGTTCGGCCTTCGCCTTCGTGGACGCGCTGCGCACTGTCGCGCCCGAAGCAGCGAAGCGCGTTCAGGTGATCGCCCACGACGGCCTGGGTCACCTCGATGCGGCCCGGGACGAGGCCGTTCTGGATGCCGCCATCACCTGGCTGGCGGAGTAGCCCGCTCTGCTGGTCAGCCTGTCGACCCGGCCGGTCAGTGCTGCATGTCGACGAAGCGGCTGTAGTGACCCTGGAAGGCGACGGTGACGGTCTTGGTCTGGCCGTTGCGGTGCTTGGCCACGATGAAGTCGGCCTCTCCGGAACGCTCGGAGGCGTTGTTGTACATGTCGTCGCGGTGCAGCAGGATCACCACGTCCGCGTCCTGCTCCAGGGAGCCGGACTCGCGCAGGTCGGACAGCATCGGCTTCTTGTCGGTGCGCTGCTCGGGGCCACGGTTCAGCTGCGACAGCGCCACCACGGGCACGTCCAGCTCCTTGGCCAGGAGCTTCATCTGCCGGGAGAACTCCGAGACCTCCAGCTGGCGGCTCTCCACTCGCTTGCCCGAACTCATCAGCTGCATGTAGTCGACGATCACCAGCTTCAGGTCGTTGCGCTGCTTCAGCCGCCGCGCCTTCGCCCGGATCTCCATCATGGTCAGGTTCGGCGAGTCGTCGATGAACAGCGGCGCGCTCGACACGTCCGCGGTCTTGCGTGCGATCCGGGCCCAGTTCTCGTCGCTCATGTGGCCCTTGCGGATGTCCTGCAGCGGCACCTGCGCCTCGGCGGAGATCAGGCGCATCACGATCTCGGTCTTGGTCATTTCCAGGCTGAAGAACGCCGAGCACAGGCCGTGCTGGATGGAGGCTGCCCGGGCCAGGTCGAGCCCCAGCGTCGACTTGCCGACACCGGGACGCGCCGCGACGATCACCATCTGCCCCGGGTGCAGCCCGTTCGTCAGCTCATCGAGCTCGATGAACCCCGTCGGGACGCCCGCCATGATGCCGTGCGCGCTCAGCGCCTCGATCTCGTCGAGGGTGGACTCCATCAGCGCGCTGAGCGGCTCGTAGTCCTCGCTCGCCTTGCCCTCGGCCACCTCGTAGATGGCCTGCTGGGCGGCGTCGACGATGCCCGCCACGTCGCCCTGGCCCGCGTAGCCCAGCTGGCTGATCTTGATGGACGCCTCCACCAGTCGGCGCAGGATCGCCTTCTCGCGGACGATCTCGGCGTAGTAGGAGGCGTTGGAGGCGATCGACACCGTGGAGAGCAGGTCGTGGAGGTAGATGTGGCCGCCGACCCGGCCCAGTTCGCCGCGCTTGCTCAGTTCGTCGGCGACGGTGATCGCATCGGCCGGCTCGCCGCGCCCGTAGAGGTTGAGGATCGCCTCGAAGATCGTCTCGTGCGCGGGACGGTAGAAGTCGCGGCCCTTGACGAGTTCGGCCACGTCGCCGATCGCGTCCTTGCTGAGCAGCATCGCGCCGAGCACGCTCTGCTCTGCGGCGACGTCCTGAGGCGGGGTGCGATCCGGCCCCGCGTACTCGGCCTCGCTGTCGTAGGGTACGACCTCCGCGAGTGACACGTGTTGCTCCCTCCAAGGCTCGTCTGACCGGGGTTCGTCATGAACCCTAGGACGGGCCTCCGACACTGCCGGGTGGAGGGCTTCGGCGACCTCGGCACTGCATCCCGACCGGGGCAAAACTAGACCCATCCGGGACTGGTCTCAATGACGGTATCCACAGGCCCTGTGGATGACGTGGGGACAAGTCCGGAGGCGCGCCGGAGGGCCTGTGCACGACGCGGTGTTGTCGCTGTGGATGCGAAGAATGAAACGCGTTCATTTCCGGCTTGGCTAGGTGAAACACCTTCGTACACCTGTGGACGCGAAGAAGTCGGCCACGAATTCTTCGGCCTGTCGGCCCACTTGACACGCCACGCTGAGGGGGGTGTATAGCGCCCCGGGCGTGGCCGTTATGCACACGGTTTCCACACCCTCCCTCGTTTGTGCGAGATACCCTTGGGGGGTATCGTGGCAAGGGTTGATGGAGGTTGCAATGCACCACGAGGAACAGTTGTCACACGAGTCCGGCTGTGCCCACGACCAGGGTCATGGCTACCTCGACCACAAGGCCGAGTACCTGCGCCGCCTGAAGCGCATCGAAGGCCAGGCGCGCGGCCTGCAGCGGATGGTCGAGGAGGAGCAGTACTGCATCGACATCCTCACCCAGGTCTCGGCCATGACGAAGGCCCTCGAATCCCTCGCCCTGGCCATGCTCGACGAGCACCTCAGCCACTGCGTGGTCCGCGCCGCGCGGGCCGGCGGCGAGGAGTCCGAGGAGAAGATCCGGGAAGCCTCGGCGGCGATCGCCCGTCTCGTCCGCTCCTAGAAACCAAAACGAAAGGAAAGCCCCATGATCACCAGCTACACCGTCACCGGGATGACCTGCAACCACTGCGTGCACGCCATCAAGGAGGAGGTATCGGCCGTGCCGGGTGTCACCGGCGTCGAACTCACCCTCGAGGACGCGAAGCTCAACGTCAGCTCTGAGTCCCCGGTCGACTTCGACCGCATCGTCGAGGCCGTCTACGAGGCCGGCGAGCAGTACAGCGTCGCCTGAACCAGCGTCCATGACCACGCAGCAGCGGGAATCCGTCGAACTCGACATCTCCGGGATGACCTGTGCCTCGTGCGCAGCCCGGATCGAGAAGAAGCTGAACAAGCTGGACGGGGTGCAGGCGTCGGTCAACTACGCCACCGAGAAGGCCCTGGTGCTGTTCCCGACGGCGATCCCCGTGGACGACCTGATCCAGGTGGTCGAGAACACCGGCTACGGGGCCGCGCCGCACAGCGACGACTCCGAGCCGGTCGACCACGCCGCAACCCTGCGCACGCGCCTGGTGGGGGCGGCCCTGTTCGGCGTCCCGGTGATCGCGTTGTCGATGGTGCCGGCCTGGCAGTTCCCCGGCTGGCAGTGGGTGAGTCTGGCCCTCTCCGTCCCGCTGTACGCGTGGGCGGCCTGGCCGTTCCACCGCTCGGCGTTCGTCAACGCCCGGCACGGGGCGACCACGATGGACACGCTGATCAGCCTGGGCACCACCGCTGCGTTCTTCTGGTCGCTGTACGCGCTGTTCTTCACCCCTGCCGGACAGCTCGGCTACACCCACCCGTTCGAGTTCACCCTGATCCGCGGCCACGGCGCGGCGAGCGTCTACTTCGAGGCGGTCGCAGGCATCGTCATGTTCCTGCTGCTGGGCCGTTTCATCGAAGCCCGCTCGAAGGCCGCCGCGGGTGAGGCCGTCCGCGCCCTGCTCCACCTCGGTGCCACCGAGGCCACCCTGCTGAAGGACGGCAGGGAGAGCCTGGTCCCGATCGACTTCCTCAAGGTCGGGGACACGTTCGTGGTGAAGCCGGGGGAGAAGGTCGCCACCGACGGCGAGGTGGTCGAGGGCTTCTCCGCGGTCGACAACTCCCTGGTCACCGGCGAGTCCGTGCCGGTCGACGTGGTTGCGGGGGACGCCGTGATCGGCGCCACCCTGAACACCACCGGACGCATCGTCGTGCGCGCCACCCGCGTGGGCAGGGACACCCAGCTCGCCCACATCGCCCGGCTCGTCGAGGAGGCGCAGACCGGCAAGGCCCAGGTGCAGGCGCTCGCGGACCGGATCTCGGCGATCTTCGTGCCGACCGTGATCACCTTGTCGGTGCTCACCTTCTGCGGCTGGCTGCTGGCGGGGGAGAGCCTGTTCTTCGCCGTCGCCGCCGGGGTGGCGGTGCTGATCATCGCCTGCCCGTGCGCCCTCGGGCTGGCCACTCCCACCGCCCTGCTGGTGGGTACCGGCCGTGGCGCCCAGCTCGGGATCGTGATCCGCGGCGCCGAGGCGCTGGAACGGGCCCGCAACGTCGAGGTCATCGTTCTCGACAAGACCGGCACGGTGACGACCGGCGAGATGGCCGTCGCAGCCGTCCACCCGGAGGGCACCACCGAGGCGGAGCTGCTGCGCTACGCGGGCGCCGCCGAGTCCGGCTCAGAGCATCCGATCGCCCGCGCCATCGCTGCGCGGGCCGCCAGCGACCTGACCGTCAGCTCGCTCACCAACACCCCCGGGCAGGGCATCCGCGCCCTCGTCAACGGTCGCGAAGTCCTCGCCGGGCGTCCCGACTGGGTGCGTGACGCGATTCGTCCCTCCGACCCGTCCCAGACTCCTCAACAGTCACATCCGCAGCCTTCGGCGGCCGAATCGCGACAGGTCAGCACAGTCGCGATCGCCTGGGACGGGCAGGTCCGCGGCACCATCGAGGTCGCCGACACCGTCAAGCCCGGCTCCGCCGAGGCCGTCCGCCGCTTCCGTGCGCTCGGCCTGACCCCGATCCTGCTCACCGGCGACAACCGGGCGACCGCCGAGGCCGTCGCCGCAGAGGTCGGCATCGACGAGGTCGTCGCCGAGGTGCTGCCGCAGGACAAGGTCGCAGAGATCAGGCGGCTCCAGGAGCAGGGACGGACCGTGGCGATGGTCGGCGACGGCGTGAACGACTCCGCCGCGCTCGCCCAGGCCGATCTCGGCATCGCGCTCGGCACCGGCACGGACGCGGCGATCCAGGCGGCCGACCTCACCCTGATGCGCGGCGACCTCCGGCTGGCCGCGGACGCGATCCGGCTCTCCCGGGCCACCCTCGGCCGGATCCGGAGCAACCTGTTCTGGGCGTTCGCGTACAACGTTGCGGCCATCCCGCTCGCCGCCCTGGGCTTCCTCAACCCGATGATCGCGGGCGCAGCGATGGCGTTCTCCAGCGTCTTCGTGGTGCTGAACAGCCTGCGCCTGCGCGGCTTCACCGCCTCCTGAATCCCGGCTCGGGGCCGGCGGCGGTCGCCTGCCGTTCCTCGTGTCCCTCGCCCAGCACGCGTCCTCTAGACTCCCGGGCATCCGGCGCGAGGAGGCGAGGGAATGGACCGGCCCACACTCTCGGAGCGGCTGCGATACGCCTTCGACGGCTGGATGTCCCGCGGCGCGATCGCCCTGATCGGACTGCTCGGGCTGGCCACGGTGGCCCTGGTCGTGGTGGTCGGGACGCTGGCCTGGGTCTTCCACGCCTTCCCCGGCGACGCGACCGACGGCGACATCTTCGACCTGTGGTGGGGCGGCCTGATGCGCACCCTCGACCCGGGCACGATGGGCAGCGACAGCGGCTGGGGCTTTCGCCTCTTCATGCTCGTGATCACGATCGGCGGGCTGATCATCGTGGCCAGCCTGATCGGCATCATCTCCGGAGCGTTCGACGACCGCATCGCACAGCTCCGCAAGGGTCACTCCCGGGTGCTGGAGCATGATCACACCCTGATCCTGGGCTGGAGCAACAAGGTGCCGGCGATCGTGCGCGAGCTGGTGATCGCCAACGCGTCCCGCCGCAGTGCCGTCATCGTGGTGCTGGCGAAACGCGACAAGGTGGCGATGGAGGACGAGCTCCGGGTGCGCTGCGGCGACCTGGGCAACACGACGGTGATCTGCCGCAGCGGGGATCCGAAGGTGCGCGCCGACCTGGCGCTCGGCAGCCCGCAGTGGGCGCGCAGCATCATCCTGCTGGCTGCCGACGACGCGCCCGATCCGGACGCCGACGTGATCAAGACCGCCCTCGCGCTGACCACCGACCCCTCTGTCGACGGTGCCGGGAAGCACATCGTCGCCGAGCTGTGCGACCCCGCGAGCGCCGTGGCCGCCCACCTCGTCGGACGCGACCGGGTGCGCTGGGTGCTCGGGCCCGAGGTGATCGGACGGATCGCCGTGCAGAGCTGCCGGCAGTCCGGCATGTCGGTGGTGTGGCAGGAACTGCTCGACTTCGAGGGCGACGAGATCTACTTCACTGCTCAGCCGAGCCTGGCCGGCCGCACCTACTTCGAGGCCCAGCTGGCCTTCGCGACCTGCACGGTCGTGGGCCTGGTCATGGGCGGGGTGCCGGTGCTGAACCCCCCGTCCGGGATCGTGGTGGGCGAGGACGATCAGCTGATCGTGATCGCACCCGACGACAGCGAGATCGAACCGGGCGACGCACCCTCCACGATCGACCAGGCCCCGATCGTCTCGGACGCGCGGCAGCAGGCCGGGCCCGAGCGGGTGCTGGTGCTCGGCACCAACGCCGTGCTGCCCGTGTTGGTGAGCGAGCTCGACGCCTACGTTGCGCCGGGGTCCGAGGCGGTGCTGGTCGCGCCCGGCGAGCCCCCCGAGCTGCCCACGCTGAACCACCTCAGCGTCAGCTTCGTCGACGGGTATCCCGCACGTCGGGCGGTGCTCGACCGGCTGGACGTGGGCGGCTTCGACCACATCATCCTGCTGGCCGATCCGGCCGGCGGCGATGCGGAGCAGGTCGACAGCCGCACCCTGGTGACCCTGCTCCACCTGCGCGACCTCGCCGAGCGGAACGACCTGCAGCTGAGCATCGTCAGCGAGATGCTGAATGACTCCAACCGCGAGCTGGCCGAGGTGGCCCGGGTCGACGACCTGATCGTGAGCGACAAGCTGGTGGCACTGATGCTCGCCCAGATCTCGGAGAACAGCGGCCTGGACGCGGTGTTCGGCATCCTGTTCTCCGCGGAGGGCAACGAGGTGTACCTGCGCCCGGCGAACTGGTACGTGACCGAGGGCGCGGAGGTGGACTTCTACACGGTGCTGGAGGCGGCGCGCCAGCACGAGGAGACCGCGATCGGCTACCGCCTCATCGGGCCGGACGGCGGCGTCGTGATCAATCCCGACAAGCGGGACCGGGTCCGGTTCGGTGCCGGCGACCGGCTGATCGTGATCGCCGAGGAATGAGCGTGGATCACTCCGGCGGGTCGTACTCCGCGGTCACCGTGCGACCCGGGAACACCCGGCGTCCGTAGTCGGGCTCGAGCCCCTCGGTGAGCGGGACGGGCCGTCCGGCGGCGAGCGCCTCGTAGATCTCGACGAACTCCTTCGACTGGTTGGCGATCGTCCAGCGGGCGGCCATCTCCCTGCTCCGCGCGCTCGCGGACGCGGCGAAGGCCGGGTCCTTCAGGGCGTTCAGCATGCTGACCATCGCGCCCGCCAGCGAGACCGGGTTCGGCCGGGCGAGCACGGCGTTCACGCCCGGGTCGATGACCAGCCGCAGCTCGTGGTCGACCATCACGAACGGCAGGCCGGCGTGGGCTGCCTCGTGCAGGACGAGTGCCTGGGTGTCGGTGAGTGAGGCGAACACGAACGCGTCCCCGGAGGCGTAGTAGGCGCCGAGCTTCTCCCGCGGGATCTGGCCGGGCAGCTTCACCCCGCCGAACCGGGCGGCCCGCTGCAGCCGCCGTCGCAGCTTCTGCGGGGTCTCCCTCCAGTCGCCGACGATCATCAGTTCGGCGTCGGGGATCTGGTCGCGGACCAGTTCGAACGCCTCGAGCATCAGCCCGATCCCCTTCTCCAGCGAGATCCGGCCCACATAGATCAGCCGGGGGCCGCGTCCCTTCGAGATCGGGGGCAGCTCGGGCAGGGCGTCCGTCCCGTTCGGCACCACCCGCACCTTCGCCGACGGCGCGATCTCCAGCACCCGCTTGGCGGTCTTGCCCGACGGTGTGGTGACCAGGTCGGCGTCGGTGAGCATGTTCGCGGCGAGGGTGAGCAGCTCCACCTGGGCGCGGCCGCGGCGGGGGGGCTTCAGCTTCATCTTCTTGACTTGCGCCCAGCTCTTCTCCAGGTGCATCGCGTACACCTTGTAGGCCGCGTTCAGGAACGGCACCACGTGCCAGTAGTGCTCGGCGTACGCCTCCAGGTCGGTGTGCCAGGTGATCACCAGCGGCTTGCCCGTGCGTTGCGCCGCCCACATGCCCAGCAGGCCGATCGCGCCCATGCCGTGCACGTGGATGATGTCCGGCGGGTTCGCGACCAGCTGAGCCAGCCGGTAGTCGAAGTCCTGGCCCATGCTGAGCCGGATCTGCGTGCCAGGGATCGGCACGCTGGGCAGCCGGATCTCGCGGCGGTTCGGGTTGCTCGCGTGCGGATTGGGCCCCTTCGCCTCCGGCGCGACCAGCAGCACCTTGTGGCCCGCGGCCAGCACCTGCTCCTCGAGGAACTGGACGGCGTAGAGCAGCCCACTGTGCGCGGGGCCGTAGTTGTCGGTGAACTCCGCGATCGTCAGCGGCTTCGTTCGTTTGACCGGCTCTGTGGCCGGGACGACATCGTCCTGCAGTTCCTGCGTCATGCTGCCTGGGGTGACCTTCCTGAGCGGCGAACCACGTTCACTGTAGTGGCGAACTGGCCGGACCCGAAGGACAGGCCGGACCAAGTTGGGGACGGTTCCGAACCCGGTCCACCTCAGGCGGGTACCGTCCCGCGGGTCGCTCCGGCCGCCAGCAGCCCGGCGACCACGCGCCCGGCGTCATCGCCGACGCCGCCGAGCAGCTGGGACGCGAGCCGCGTCTGGAACGGCATGCCGACGAAGCCGAGCCCGGGCACCCCGTCCACGAGCCCGAACGGGGCGATCGGGTAGCCGCGTGCGTCGAGCGCCAGGCCGGGCACGTCGAGCCAGCCGAAGTCGCCATGGAAGCCGGTGCACCACACGATGGTGTCGACGGCGAGCGGCTCGCCATCGGCGGCCGGCTGCCCGTCGATCGTCGTCTCGATCCTGCCCACCACCCGGACGCCGGCCCCGCGCACGTCGCGCGGCGAGATGCCGATCAGCGGTGCTCCGTGCCCGACCACCTGCGGGGCCATCCGCCGACCGATCGGCGTGGTGCGGCTGAACACCCGGGTGAGCAGCTGCCACCACACGTCTCCGGCGACCGCGAGCAGTGGCCCGGGCACCACCGGGGTGGGCCGCCCGGCGAGGACGACCTGCCGTCCGGCCTGGGCCAGTTCGATGGCGATCTCGGCGCCCGAGGTGCCGAACCCGACCACCAGCGCGCGGGCACCGGGGACGCCTGCGGGGTTGCGGTAGTCACAGGAGTGCAGCTGGGTGATCCCGGGGTCGCAGTCCGCCGCGAGAGCGGGGACGCGCGGTGTGACGTCCGCGCCCGTGGCCACAATGACGCCGGGGGCGTGGAACTCGCCGGTGTCCGTGCCCACGACGAACCCGGACCCGTTCCGCGAGACCCTGACGACGCGGGTCGAGGCCTGGACCGGAAGGCGCCACGTCGCGACGTAGTCGGCGAGGTAGTCCGCGGTCTCATCCTTCGTCGGACGGTCGTTCCCGGGGCGCTGCCACGGTGAGCCCGGCAGCGAGGAGTGTTTGGCGGGAGTGAACAGGCGCAGGGAGTCCCAGCGGCGCCGCCACTGGTCGCCGGTCCGGGACTCGGCGTCCAGGATGACGAACTCGGTACCTGCCCGGGCCAGGTGGTAGCCGGCGGCGAGGCCCGCCTGCCCTCCTCCGATCACGATCACCTGCGGCTTCGCTGAGGACATCGTGCACCTCCCGATGGCACTTCTTGGAATCACGTTCTAGTATTTGGAATGCTATTCTATTGCCGTGCCCCCGAACAATGGACCGAAGTACGCATCCGACACGGCTCATGCCCGGCACACCGCCAGCACCCGGGCACGCATTGTCGAGGCTGCCGCCGAGCTGATGGTGCGCGACGGGTACGTGGGCACGTCGATCCAGGCGATCGCCCGGCACTCGCGCGTGGCGATCCAGACGGTATACAACACGGTGGGTTCGAAGCGGGACGTCCTGGACGCGGTGCTCGACCGCGCGGCGTCCGGCCCCCAGGCGCCGCGCCCGGTACCCGAGTTCATGTCCGAGCGCGGGGACGCGGTCACGACCGCGGCGCAGTTCGTCGGCGTTCTGGCCGACTGGTTCGCCGACGCGCACCCCCGGGTCGCCCCCGTCCTGCGCCTGATCCACCAGGCCGCGGGGGTCGACGACGGTGTGGCCGAACTGGAGCAGGAGCGGGCGTCCCGACGGCTCGCGAACTACCACCTCGCCGCGCGCCAGCTCGCCGCCAAGCCGGGCGCACGGGAGCTTCCCGAGGACGCTGTGGCCGCGACGATCTGGAGCCTCGGCCACCCGCAGGTCTACACCCAACTCGTCGACGTCGAGGGCTGGAGCGTCCCGGCCTACCGTGACTGGCTGGACGCAGCGCTGCGCGCCGCCCTGGTGGAGTGATCCCGCCCGCTGTGGACCGGGTTCGGAACCGTCCCCAACTCGGTCCGGACCGTATCGGGGACGGTTCCGAATCCGGTCCAGGCTCAGCCGCGCAGCGAACCGTAGGTGGACTTCGCCCGCTCGAGGGCGGAGACGTAACCGGCCCGGGCGCTCGCCGTGGGGTCGGTGTCGGCGGGGACGGCGAGCAGGCCGCGGAAGTCGGCGACCGAGCCGAACTCCTTGCGCAGCATCCAGTCGTCGAGCCCGTCGATCAGCCTGCGGGCGTAGCTGGCGCCGTGCCGGACCAGTGAGGACGTGGTCATCACCACGTCGGCCCCGGCGAGCAGGTAGGCGGCCACGTCGTCAGCGGTCTCCACGCCCGACGTTGCGGCCAGCGAGGCCGAAGTCCGGTTGCGCAGGGTGGCGATCCAAGTGCGCGGCACCCTCGCGTCCGCCGGTGAGGACAGGCTCACGCCCGGCACGACGGACAGCTGTTCGGTGTCCACCGAAGGCTGCAGGAACCGGTTGAACAGCACCAGCCCGTCCGCCCCGGCCTCGACCAGCTGCAGCGCGAAGTTGCCGACGCTGGAGAAGAACGGTGACAGCTTCACCGCCACCGGGATGTCCACGGCCTGCTTCACCGCGGCAACGATCTCGAGGTGCCGGGCTTCCACATCGGTCCCGGGCAGGGTCACGTCGCCGGGCACGAAGTAGATGTTCAGTTCCAGGGCGGACGCACCGGCGTCCGCCAGCTGCCGGGCGAAGCCGACCCAGCTGCCGGTGCCGGAGGCGTTCAGGCTCGCGATCAGCGGGACGTCGATCGCTGCCGCGGCCCGCTCGACCAGGCTGAGGTAGGCCTGCGCAGGGCTGGTCGCCTCCGGGTCGACGATGTCGGGAAAGTAGCTGGTGGCCTCGGGGAACGATTCGGAGTTGAGTTCCTCCAGCAGCGTGTCCCGTTCGGCCTGGGCCAGCACCTGCTCCTCGAACAGCGAGTAGAGCACCACGGCTCCCATGCCGGTGTCGGCGAGCTCCCGCACCCCGTCCACGGTCTGCGAGAGCGGCCCCGCAGAAGCCACCAGCGGACTGCGCAGCTCCATCCCGAGGTAGGTCGTGTCCATGTCAGCCTCCTGCCACCTCGGCGAACCGCTCCGCGCCGCGGGTCGCCATCTCTTCGTACTCCGCCCACCGCCGGTTGACCTGCTCCTGCCCGAGGGTGAGCAGCTGCTCTGCCGCCTCGGGGTCGGAGTTCATCAGCATCCGGAAGCGCAGTTCCTTGACGTGGTAGTCGCGCAGCGGCATCCGGGGACGCGGCGAGTCCAGCAGGAACGGGTTCTTGCCGGCAGCCCGCAGCACCGGGTTGTAGCGCATCAGCGGCCAGTGGCCGGAGGCCACCGCGGCGTACTGCTGGTCGAGGCCCTTGCGCATGTCGATGCCGTGGGCAATGCAGTGGCTGTAGGCCAGGATCAGGCTCGGCCCGTCGTACGCCTCGGCCTCGCGGAACGCCTTCAGCGTCTGCTGCGGGTCGGCGCCCATCGCCACCCGGGCGACGTACACGTTGCCGTAGGCGGTCGCCTGCAGGGCCATGTCCTTCTTGTTGGTCGGCTTGCCGGCCGCAGCGAACTTCGCCACCGCGCCGAGCGGGGTCGACTTGGACGCCTGCCCGCCGGTGTTGGAGTACACCTCGGTGTCCAGCACGAGCACGTTCACGTTGCGCCCGGACGCCAGCACGTGGTCGACGCCCGCCGACCCGATGTCGTAGGCCCAGCCGTCCCCGCCGACGATCCACACGCTGCGGCGCAGCAGGTGGTCGGCCACCGAGCGCAGGTCCTCCACGCCCGGGCCGGACATGGTGTCGAGCAGTGCCTTCAGCGCGTCCACCCGGGCCCGCTGCTGGCTCAGCTCCGACTCATACTGCTGCGGGGCGTTCAGGATCGCGTCCACGGTCTCGTCGCCCAGCTCGTCGCGCAGTTCCTCCAGCCGTTGCCGGGCGGTGGCCGTGTGCAGGTCGGCGGCCAGCCGCAGGCCCAGCCCGAACTCGGCGTTGTCCTCGAACAGCGAGTTCGACCACGCCGGACCGCGACCGTACTTGTTGGACGACCAAGGGGTGGTCGGCAGGTTGCCGCCGTAGATGGAGGAGCAGCCGGTCGCGTTCGCCACGGTGGCCCGGCCACCGAACAGCTGGGTGAGCAGCTTCAGGTACGGGGTCTCGCCGCAGCCCGAGCAGGCGCCGGAGAACTCGAACAGCGGCTCCAGGAACTGGGCGCCGCGCACGTTCGCGAAGTCGATCCGCGAGCGACGGTTCACCGGGATCGACTCGAAGAAGCTGACGTTCTCGATCTGCTTGCTGCGCTCGAGCACCGGGGCCAGGTTGATCGCCTTGCGCGAGCCGCCCGAACCGAGCGGCTTCACCGGGCACGCCTCCACGCACAGCCCGCAGCCGGTGCAGTCCTCCGCGTACACCTGCAGGGTGTAGCGCGAACCGGGGAAGCCGGCCGCGTTGAGCGGCGCGGACTGGAAGCTCTCGGGCGCGCCGTCCAGCGCGGAGTCGCTGTAGTACTTGGCCCGCAGCACGGCGTGCGGACAGACGAACGCGCAGTTGCCGCACTGGATGCAGGCGTCCGGATCCCACTCGGCGATGATGTCGGAGATGTTCCGCTTCTCGTACTTCGTGGTGCCGGAGGGGTAGGTGCCGTCCACGGGCAGCGCACTGACCGGCAGGCTGTCGCCCGTGCCGAGCAGCATGGACGCGGTCACGTCCCTCACGAAGTCGGGCGCCTTCGCCGGCACCGGCGGGATCATCTCCTTCGCCCCGACCGGGGCCGCCGGCACCTCGATCCGGTGCAGGTTCTCGACCGACGCGTCCACGGCGGCCTCGTTCTTGGCCACCACGTCGGCGCCCTTGCGTCCGTAGGTCTTGCGGATGGTCCGCTTGACCTCCTCGATCGCCTCCTCCCGCGGCAGCACCTTGCTGATCGCGAAGAAGCAGGTCTGCAGCACCGTGTTCGTGCGCCGGCCCATGCCCGCCTTGCGGGCGACCAGGTTCGCGTCGATCGCCCACAGCTCGATGCCCAGGTCGATGATCCTGCGCTGCATCGGGACGGGCAGGTGAGCGAACACCTGGTCCGGCTCGTAGGGGGTGTTGATCAGCAGGACGGTGCCGGGGCGCGCGAACTCGAGCACGTCCACCCGCTCCAGGATCGACCACTGGTGGCAGCCGATGAAGCCGGCCTGGCTGACCAGGTAGGGCGCCTCGATCGGGTGCGGCCCGAAGCGCAGGTGCGACACCGTGCGGGAGCCGGACTTCTTGGAGTCGTAGACGTAGTAGCCCTGCGCGTAGGTGTTCTCGATCGCGCCGATGATCTTGACCGAGTTCTTGTTCGCGCCCACGGTGCCGTCCGAGCCGAGGCCGTAGAAGACCGCGCGCAGCGTGGCTGGGTCCTCCAGGTCGAGGGTCGGGTCGTAGGGCAGGCTCAGCATGGTCACGTCGTCGTTGATGCCGATCGTGAACCGCGGCCGGGGCGAGGGCAGCGCCAGTTCGTCGAAGATGCCGACGACCATTGCCGGGGTGAATTCCTTGCTGCTCAGGCCGTAGCGGCCGCCGACCAGCAGGGGGAGCTTCTGGCGCCGGCCCGCCGCGGAGGCCTCGCCGATCGCGGCGGCGACGTCGAGGAACAGCGGCTCGCCGCCGGAGCCCGGCTCCTTGGTGCGGTCCAGCACCGCGACCACCCGGGCGGTGGACGGGATCGCGGCGAGGATCTGCTCGGTCGGCAGCGGCCGGTACAGCCGCAGCTGGACGACGCCGACCTTGTGGCCGTGCTCGTTGAGGTAGCTCACGGTTGAGCGGACGGTTTGGGCTCCCGAGCCCATGATCACGACCACCCGGTCGGCCTCGGGGTCGCCGTGGTACTCGACCAGGGAGTAGCTGCGTCCGCTGATCGCGGCGAACTCCTCCATGGCGGTCGCGACGATCGCCGGTACCTCGTTGTAGTACGGGTTGGAGGCCTCCCGGCCCTGGAAGTAGGTGTCGGGGTTCTGCGCGGTGCCACGGATGTAGGGGTGCTCCGGCGACAACGCCCTGCGGCGGTGCGCACGGACCAGTTCCTTGGGCACGAAGGCCGCCAGCTGCTCGTCGCTCAGCAGTTCGACCGAGTTCTCCTCGTGGCTGGTGCGGAAGCCGTCGAAGAAGTGCACGAACGGCACCCGCGAGCGCAGCGTGGCGAGCTGGGCGATCGCCGCCGTGTCGTGGGCCTCCTGGACGCTGGACGAACTGATCATCGCGAAGCCGGTCTGCCGCACGGCCATCACGTCCTGGTGGTCGCCGTAGATGCTCAGGCCCTGTGCGGCCAGCGAGCGGGCGGCCACGTGCAGCACGGTGGAGGTGAGCTCGCCGGCGATCTTGTACATGTTCGGGATCATCAGCAGCAGGCCCTGCGACGCGGTGAACGTCGTGCTCAGCGCGCCGCCCTGCAGCGCACCGTGGAGCGCCCCGGCCGCACCGCCCTCGGACTGCATCTCGATGACCGAGGGGACGGTGCCGTAGACGTTCCGGCGACCCTTCGCCGACCACTCGTCGGCAAGCTCGGCCATGGTGGAGCTGGGCGTGATCGGGTAGATGCTGCAGAGCTCGTTGAGCCGGTACGCAGCTGACGCCGCGGCCTCGTTGCCGTCCATGATGATGCGGCCCATCAGTTCTCCTCCACCATCTCGATGGCGTGCACGGGGCACTGTTCGTAGCAGGTGGCGCACCCGGTGCACTTGTCGTAGTCGAAGCGGTAGCGGAAGCCCTTGCCGAGCTTGATCACCGCGTCCTCGGGACAGGAGCCGAGGCAGCCGTCGCACTCGAAGCAGTTGCCGCAGGACAGGCAGCGGGCCGCTTCAGTGTGCGCCTGCTCGTCGGACAGCCCGCCGACGATCTCGTCGAAGTCGGTGATCCGCTCCGATGGCTCCAGCTCGGGCTGGGTGCTGCGGCGAGCGTCGCCGAAGTACCACAGGTGCAGCTTGTCGAAGCTGGCCAGTTCGTGCTTGGGCCGGCCCGGTGCGTCGCGATGGCCGAGCCAGGCGTCGATCTGGGTGGCGGCCCGCTTGCCGTGACCGACGCCGACCGTGACTGTGCGCTCCGAGGGCACCGCGTCGCCGCCGGCGAAGATGCCGTCGACGTCCGTCATCAGGGTGCGCGGATCGACCCGCACCACGTCGTGCTCGAAGTGCATGCCGGGGATTCGGCGCAGGAAGTTGGAGTCGGTCTCCTGACCGAGCGCAAGGATCACGGTGTCGGCCTCGAGCTTCTCGAAGCGCCCGGTGCCGTGGGCCTTGCCGTTCTCGTCGAGCTCCATGATCTCGACGGTCAGGTCGGACTCCTCCATCGAACTGATCGTGCGCAGCCAGTTCATCTTCACGCCCTCGCGCAGGGCGCCCTCACGCTCCTCGGCGTGCGCAGGCATCTGGTCCTCGGTGCGGCGGTAGACGATGATCGACTCCTCCGCGCCCAGCCGTCGGGCCACGCGCGCCGCGTCCATGGCGGTGTTGCCGCCGCCGTAGATGGCGACCTTGCGTCCGATCATCGGGCGTTCACCGGACGCGACGTCGCGCAGGAAGCTGACCGCGTCCACGATCTTCGATGCGTCGCGGTTGGGGATGTCGACCCGCTTCGAGAGGTGCGCACCGATCGCAACGAAGGTGGCCTCGAAGCCGCCCTCGGCCTGGTCGGCCATCAGGTCCTTGACCGTGTAGTTGTTCACGATCCGCACACCCAGGTCGAGCAGGCGGGCGATCTCCGCGTCCAGAATGTTGCGCGGCAGCCGGTACTCCGGGATGCCGTAGCGCATCATGCCGCCGGGAAGGTCGGAGGAGTCGCGGATCTCCACCTCGTGGCCCATCCGGGCCAGCTGGTAGGCGGCGCTCAGGCCGGACGGCCCGGCGCCGATGATCAGCACGCGGCGCCCTGAGGTGAACCGCGGCTTGGTGAACGTCCAGCCCTTCTCGATGGCCAGGTCGCCGAGGTAGCGCTCGACGGAGTGGATGGATACGGCGCCGTCCAGCTCGATCCGGTTGCAGGCCGTCTCGCACGGGTGGTAGCAGACCCGTCCGTGGATGGCGGGGAACGGGTTGTTCTTCACCAGTTCGCGCCAGGCGGCCTCCTCCTGGCCGGCCTTCACCAGCCGGAGCCACTCCTGGATGTTCTCGCCCGCGGGACAGGCGTTGTTGCACGGGGGGAGCAGGTCGACGTAGACGGGCATCCGGGTGCGGACGGGGGCGACGCGGCCACCCTCCACAGCCAGGTCGGGAAGACCGGTGATATCGCGGGCCATGGGCACGCCCTTCAGGTGGGATTCTGGCTTTCGGCAGCAATCTACCCCCGCCCGCACTCCCGTGCTGACAAGGTCATTTATGTAACCCGGAGGGTCCGTTAATACCGGCTGGGGTATTTGTCAGGATGTCCGATCATGCCCCTGGCGGCCGAAAGCCTCCGCTCCGGCCGAACGCCTGCACCGGGGCACGGGCGTTGGCCGGAACGGAGGCTCTCACTGAGATGGGGTCAGGACAGCGCCTTCGCCTTGAGCGCGGCGTACTCCTCCGTGGTGATGGTGCCGGCGTCGAGCAGGGCCTTGGCCCGGGCGATCTCGTCGGCGGGGCTGCCGGCGACCGAACGGATGTACTCGTCCGTCACGGCCTTCGACTGGCGAACCTGTGCCTCTGCGCGGGCCGCCATGCCGCCACCACGGGCGATCAGGTAGACCAGCGCCGTGAGGAACGGGAGGAAGATCAGGAAGAAGATCCACAGTGCCTTCCAGCCACCGCTCAGCTCACGGTCGCGGAACAGGTCTCCGATGATCGCGAAGATCGCGAACAGGTAGGAGATGAAGATGATGATCGTCAGGGTGTACCAGATGATGCTGCCCAGATTGACGAAGAAGTCGGGCACTTCGAGCCTTTCGTTGGCGGATAGGGCTGCGGGCGGACTACCCGCCCGCGCAGCGGAGCATAGCGAGGCAACCTCAAGGGATCGCCAAGGCACGTTCAGGTGTCGTTAAGCAGCCTGCCGCCGGTGGCGCCTCTGGTGCTAGCCTCCCGGCAGTCGGAGAGATCGGGAACCGCACATGACCGCCATCCAGCCGGGCCACACCGCCTGGTTCCGCCGCCGGTTGCGGCTGGGCCCTCCGCCGCGACGGACACCCCACCCCGCACAGGACCGTGCCTCAGCCGTGGCCCGGTTCGAGGAGCTGGCCGCGCTCGACGACGGCATCCCCGAGGCCACCCGGTCGCGGCTGTTCGAACCGGACGGCGCCGCCATCGCCACGCTGGTGATCTGGCACGGGTTCACCAACGCGCCGTCCCAGTTCACGGCGATCGCCGAACGCCTGCGGACGCTGGGCTACCGGGTGCTCGTCCCCCGCATGCCGTACCACGGCGAGGCCGACACCCTCACCCGCGACCTGGCGAAGCTCACCCCCGAGATCCTGGTCGACCACGTCGGCACCTGCGTGGACATCGCCGCCGGATTCGGCGACGCGGTCTGGGCGATCGGCCTTTCCGCCGGCGCGACGATGGCGGGCTGGGCCGCTGCCACGCGTCCGGAGGTCGCCCGGCTGGTGGTCGCCGCCCCGCTGGTCGCCCCGGTCGGATTCCCCGAGCCGCTGGTCCGGCTGTTCGTGAAGTCCCCGCGGATCGTGCCGGCGATCTACTGGTGGTGGGACCCTCGGGTGAAGGCGAAGATCACCGGCAGCCCGCACGCCTACCCCGGCTTCCCGCTGCGCGGCATCATGCCGTTCCTGCACCTGTCGGAATGGCTCTACGACGGGTCGGTGGCGGTCGGCCACCAACTCGAACGAACGGTGCTGGTCACGAATCCCGGCGACTTCGCGATCCGCAAGGACGTCGCCCGGAGCTTCGCTGATCGGGTCTTCGCGCTCGCCTCGATCCGCTTCGGCGAGGCTCTCGTCGACCCGGAGCTGAAGTGGATGCACGACTTCGTCGATCCGCTCTCCCCGAGCACCGGCACGACCGAACAGGTCACCGCCGTGCTGCTCGCCGGGCTCGGCACGGGCGAACCGACCGCGACGGGCGTCCTGGTCGAGCCGCTGGTGAACGAGCAGCAGGCGGACTGATCAGCGGGTGGACCGGGTTCGGAACCGTCCCCGATCCGGTCCGGCGAGAGCTCAGGCCCGCGCGCAGTCGGTGCAGGTGCCGTAGAACTCCAGCTCGTGCTCGACCTGGGCGAAGCCCTGCTCGGCAGCGAGCGCGCGGATCAGGGTCTCAAGGGAAGGGATGCTCACCTCGACCGTGCGTCCGCAGGAACGGCAGATCAGGTGGTGGTGGTGGCCGGGCGAACAGGTCCGGTAGGCGACCTGGCCGTCGGGGGTGCGGATGGCGTCCAGCTCTCCCGCTGCCGCCAATCCCTGCAGCGTCCGGTACACGGTGGCCAGGCCGACGCCGGAGCCGTCGTGCCGCAGCCGGTCGTGGATCTCCTGGGCGGTGGCGAAGGTCTCCTGGTCCTCCACGGCCTGCCGGATCTCGGTGCGCTGGCGGGTGTGCCGCGGGCTCCCCGGACGGTCAGTGCTCGTCATAGTGGTCCTCGTGGGCGGCATGGCGGTGGCCGTCGTGGATGTAGTCGGTGTGCCCGGCGTGCTCCACGGCGAGGTGCCCGCAGTCGGCGTCGTGGACGTGCGGGTGCGTCTCGGCGAGTTCGTGGACGGCGGGAGCGCTGTCGTCCGGCAACTCGACCACAGGACGGTGCCGCCGCTGCAGGGCCCGCGACACCGGCCAGCTGAGCGCGAACACGGCGATCGCGATCACGACGATCAGCGAGCCGGGGGCTGTGTTCAGGTAGTAGGAGCCCACTGTGCCGCTGAGCGCGGCGACCGCGCCCAGCCCCATCGCGGCGAACAGGCCGTTCCGGAAGCCGACCACCACGTGGTTGGCTGTGGCCACCGGCACGACCATCAGCGCGCTGACCAGCAACAGCCCGACGGTGCGCATCGACACGGTCACCGTGACCGCGGCGAGGCTCACCACGACGACGTTGAGCAACCGAACCCGCAGCCCGATCGAACGGGCGAACGGCTCGTCCGCGCTGACCGCGAACAGCTGTGGCAGCAGGCCGATGGTGACCGCCAGCACGATCGCCCCGAGGATGGTGATGTACCACAGGTCGGCCGCGCTGATCGTGAGCAGCGAACCGAACAGGTAGGCCGACAGCGTCCCGGTGCCCTGGCCGGCCAGCCCGGCCAGCAGCAGGCCGGCGGACAGGCCGCCGTAGAAGAGGATCGCCAGGCCCACGTCGCCGCTGGCCCGACCCGATTCGCGGAGCAACTCGATGCCGATCGACCCGGCCACGCAGATCGCGACGGCGAGCGGCAGCGGGGCGGTGCCGGTGAGGAGGGCGAGCCCGACGCCGGCCACCGCGAGGTGGCCCAGGCCGTCCCCGAGCAGGCTCAGCCGGCGCTGGACAAGGAAGGTGCCGATGGCCGGTGCCGTGACGCCGGTGATCAGGGCGGCGAGCAGCGCCCGCTGCATGAACGCGAGGGAGAACCAGTCCATCAGCTCACCTCCTCCAGTCCGGTGTGGGTCGTGCGCGGGCGTTCGAGCTCCCCGGTCTCGTGGCCGCCGTGCACGGCGCGGTGGTCGTGGTCGGAGTGGTCGTGGCCGGGTTGGTCCTCGTGGCCGTGGTCGTGCTCGTGGTGGCTGTAGCCGGGCGGCATCACGCGCCCGTCGGCGAGCACGATGGTGCGGTCGATCAGTGGACGGAAGCAGCCCAGCTCGTGCAGCACCATCACGATCGTCGCGCCGCGCTGTTTCAGCCGGGCCGCGACGCCGGCGAGCAGTTCCTGGGTGTTGCGGTCGACGCCAGCCAGCGGCTCGTCCCAGACCATCAGGTCGGCGCCGGTGGCGAGGGCCCGCGCGATCAGCACCCGCTGCTGCTGGCCCCCGGACAGCCGGACGAACGGGTAGCCGGCCCGGTCGTCCAGGCCGACCTCGGCGAGCGCCGCGTCCACGGCCTTGCGGTCGGCCGCGGAGGCCGGAAGGAACGGACGCCGGGTGCCGAGGCGTCCGCTCGCCACCACTTCGCGCGCGGTGGCCTGCTGCACCAGGATGCCGCCCCGCTGGGGCACGTAGCCGAGCCGGCTCCAGTCGGTGAAGTCATCCAGCGGGGTGCCGAACAGGGAGATCTCCCCCTGGTGCGGGATCAGCCCGAGCAGTGCCCGCATCAGGGTGGTCTTGCCGGAGCCGTTGTTGCCGAGGATCGCGACCATCTCGCCTGGCCGGATCTCCAGCGAGGCTCCGCGGACGATCGGGACGCCGTTCAGGACGACGTCGACGGACGCGGCCTCAACCACCGCGTCCGTCGAAGCGGGAGCCTCGGTCAGGAGCACTGGTTGGCCTTGTGCAGAGCTGTGCCGTTGGATGCCATGACCTCAAGGTAGTTGGTGCCGCGCGAGTCCGCGGTGATCCCTTCCAGGGGATCGAGCACGTCGGTCTTCAGGCCGAGGTCGTTGGCGATCGACTCCGAGACGACCGGCGAGACCAGGGTCTCGAAGAAGATCGTGGTGACGTGGTTGGCCTCGGCGATCTTCTGCACCTCGGCGATCCGGGCAGCGCTCGGCTCGACGTCCGGTTCGACGCCGTTGATGCCCACCTGGGTGAGGCCATACCGCTTGGCGAAGTAGCCGAAGGCTGCATGCGAGGTGATGAACGGCGTGATCGCGCAGTTGGTGAGCTCGGACTTCAGTGCTGCGTCCAGGCGGTTGAGATCGTCGACGAGCCTGGTGGTGTTGTCGGCGAAGACCTGGGCGTCCGCCGGGCGGGCCTGGGCGAGCGCGTCCCGGACGTGCTCGGCGATCGTGACCATGTTGGTCGGGTCGAGCCAGGTGTGGGGGTCCTCGGCGCTGGTGCTGCTGCCGGTGTCCGCGCCGTCCTGGCTCGCCTTCATCATGGTGAGGAAGGACGCGGTGTCGATCGTCTGCTTCGGCTGCGCCTGCTGGACGGCGGTGTCGACGGCGGGCTGGAAGCCGGACTGGTACACGACCAGGTCGACCGTGGACAGCGAGGCCACCTGTTGCGGGGTGAGCTCGAGGTCGTGCGGTTCGGCGCCCGGCGCGGTCAGGTTCTCGACGGCCACCTGGTCGCCGCCGACGCGGTCGACCACGAACTCGAACGGGTAGAACGCGACCGCGACCTGCAGCTTCGTCGCGTCGGTGCTGCCGGACGCGCTCGCCGCGGGTGCATCGGAGTAGGCGGAGCAGGCGGACAGGCTGAGCAGGCAGCCGGCAGCAAGCACGGCGAGTGGTTTCCCCCAAATCTTCATGGGAATCATTCTCATCTACGACTCCCAGGCTGTCAAATCGCCGAACGTCACCCGACGCCGAGGGCTCGACCCTGGGGACGAGCCCTCGACGTGTGGGCGGGCTGTCCGCGACGCACAGCGGGCCCGCAGCCCCACTAGGCTCTGGCCAGCACCGCACCCGGAGGCGACCGTGACCGTGAACGGCCAGATCTCGTTCTGGTGGCACCAGTTGGGTACGCCACCGCAGCGGCCCGCGCTGCCCGGCTCGATGGACGCCGACGTCTGCATCGTTGGCGGCGGTTTCACCGGACTGTGGACCGCGTACTACCTCAAGCGGCTCCAGCCGGATCTCCGGGTGGTCGTGCTTGAGCAGCGCTTCGCGGGCTTCGGCGCATCCGGACGCAACGGCGGCTGGTGCGTGAACTCGATCACGGGCGGACGGGAGCGCTACGCGGCCACCCACGGCCGCGAGGCCGTGGTCCGGTTCCAGGCCGCCATGAACGACACGGTCGCCGAGGTCACGCGGGTCGCCGCCGCCGAGGGGATCGACGCCGACCTCCGGCCTGGCGGGGAGTTCTGCATCGCCCGTACCCCGGCCCAGGCTGCCCGGATGCGTGAGTTCCACGACAGCGAGGCGCGCTGGCCCGGCACGGACGTCGAGCTGCTCTCTGCCTCGCAGGTGGCCGAACGGCTCGCGGTGGACGGCGCGCTCGGCGCCACCTGGCAGCCGCACTGCGCGACCCTGCATCCGGCCAAGCTCGTCCGCGGCCTCGCCACGGCGGCCGAGCGCCTCGGCGTACGGATCCACGAAGGCACCGCCGTCCGTGAGATCTCCCCGGGCGTGGTGCGCACCGACTTCGGGGACGTGCGGGCGGCCGCGATCCTCCGCGCCACGGAGGGATTCACCGCCAACCTCCGTGGCGAACACCGCACCTGGCTGCCGATGAACTCCTCCATGATCGTGACCGAGCCGCTGCCGGCCGGGGTGTGGGAACGGATCGGCTGGGCTGAGGGCGAGGCTCTCGGTGACTACGCACACGTCTACATGTATGCCCAGCGCACCGCGGACGACCGGATCGCCTTCGGCGGAAGGGGCGTCCCGTACCGCTACGGATCGAGGGTCGACACCGACGGGGTGACCCAGGCGCGCACGATCGACGGGCTCACCGCGCTGCTGCGGGAGTTCTTCCCCGCGGCCGCGGACGCCGCCATCGACCATGCCTGGGCCGGCGTGCTCGGGGTGCCCAGGGACTGGACGGCGACCGTCGGGTTCGACCAAGCGTCCGGGCTGGGCTGGGCAGGTGGCTACGTCGGCACCGGCGTCGCGGCCACCAATCTCGCCGGACGCACGCTGGCCGATCTCGTGCTGCGCCGGGACTCCGACCTGGCCGGCCTGCCCTGGGTGGGGCGCAGGGTGCGCCGCTGGGAGCCCGAGCCGTTGCGCTGGCTCGGCGTCCAGGCCATCTACGCCGCCTACCGCGCAGCCGACCGCCAGGAGGCCGCGGGGCGTTCCACCACCGCGCCGGTGGCGCATCTCGCGGACCTGATCTCCGGCCACTGAGACCGGGGTCAGGCCAGGCTCACCACCCGGTCGCAGCGGGCGACCAGGTCCGGGTCGTGGGTGATCACGAGGACGGGCGAGCCGGAGCTCGTCGTCCAGATGTCGTCGATCAGGGCCCTGGCCGTGGCGGCGTCCAGGTGCTCGGTGGGCTCGTCCAGCAGCAGGACCTGGTAGTGGCCGACCAGCAGCCGGGACAGGGCGACCCGCCGCGCCTCCCCACCGGAGAGCGCCTCGCCACCTTCGCCGACGATCCGCCGGGGGTCGAGGTCGAGCCCGGCCCTGGCCATCGCCTCGACCACCTCGGCCGTGGTGGCGTCGCGGTTCCCGATCCGGACGTTCTCCTCGATGGTGGTGGTGAAGATGTGGGCGTCCTGGGCGAGGTAGCCGATCCGTCCGTCCACCTCGATCGAGCCCGCGCGCGGGGGAATCAGCCCGAGCACCGTCGCGGCAACCGTGGTCTTGCCGATGCCGCTGGGTCCGACCAGGGCCACCTTTTCGCCCGCGTGCACCTCGAGATCGAGCCCTTCGACCACCGACGACGCGCCCGGCCAGCCCGCCGACAGGCTCCGCACGATCAGGCTCGGCTCCTCGACCGGACGGCCCGCGTCGGTCACGTCGCCGGAGCCGACCGGCTCGGCGTCCAGCACCTCCTCGACCCGACGCAGCGCGGCGCGGGCCCGGGTGCGGGTCTGGGCGGACGCGATCAGCGTCGACAGGGCCTCGTGCAAAGCCAGCGGTGTGAGCACGGCGACCGCCAGCATCACCGGCGCCATGGTGTGCCCGGCCACCTGGTTACCGCCGATCACCAGGGCCCCGATCACCGAGAGTCCTGCGGCGATCACCTGGGCGGCCGTGCCGATCCCGCGCACCCAGGCCGAGCGAGCGGACGCAACGCGCAGCTTCTCGTCGATCGCGGTGAACCGTTCGAGCCGGTCGGTGTCCGCCCCGTAGGCGACCAGGTCGGCGGCCGTGCGGGACAACTCGCGGGCGGAATCGGCGAGCTCCCCTCGCAACGGGATGCCGGCCGCGTCCGCGCGGGAGGAGGCGAGCCGGGCCAGCCACGGCACGACCGCAGCGGCGACCACCGAGGTGACCAGCAGGACGAGCGCGGAGCCGGGCGAGAAGAAGGCGATCGCGAACGCGGTCGCGAGCAGGACGGCCGCGGAGGAGCTGAACGGGATCCAGACCCGCACGACCAGGTCCTGGATCGCTTCGACATCGGCGATCACGCGGGTCAGCAGGTCGCCGCGGCGGGTGCCGAGCAGGGTCGTCCGGGCCAGCTTCGCGTAGGTCTCCAGCCGCAACGCGGACTGCAGCTTCAGCGCCACGTCGTGGCTGGCCATCCGCTCGGTGTAGCGGAACGCCCCCCGCGAGATGCCGAAGAAGCGGACGCCGACCGCCGCGGCCTCCAGGTACATCACGGGCGGGTGCTCGGCGGCCCGGGAGAGCAGCCACGCCGAAACGGCCATCAGTGCCACGGACGCCGCGGTCGCGCAGAACGCCAGCAGCGCCGAGCCGGTCAGCCGGAGCCTCGAGTGCGGCACGGCGTCCATCAGACGACGCAGGAGCGGTCGCCCGTCCGCGGGCGGTGGCCCTTCGGTTTCGGCGAGCGCGGCGATGCGCCCTTCCGCCGGCCGTTCCGCCTGCGTTGTTCCGGCGGACGCGGAGGTCGACCCGCTGGCGGTCACGCTGGTGGCGCTCGCCGCTGGTGCCGCGGGGATCCCGGAGTCCTCCGGGACGACCGGGGCGGACACGGGGAGGGGTGATGCGGCCGGCTCGATCCGCACCACGCGGTCGGCCTCG
>DehalE1_100024_pt1 | contig 35585 bp, 34 predicted proteins | sample DehspE1_FD_43922 | JGI IMG/M metagenome (IMG submission 43922) | reverse complement strand
CCGACTCCTGTGCCGGTGCCCGCGCCCGAGGGCGGCTGGCCCTGGTGGGCCTGGCTGCTGGTCGCGATCGTTGCGGCCGCGGCCGCCGCGGTGGTCTGGCTGCTGCTGCGTCCCGGACGCGAGTGGGAACGCCGGTTCACCCACGCGAAGGACCAGCTCGACTGGACCGAGCGCGAGCTGATCCCGCGGGTGCTCGAGTGCGCGAGCGCGGAGGAGGCGTCCGCAACCTGGCAGGCCGGGCGGGCCCGCGTCCAGGCCACCGAGGACGAGCTGCGTGCCCTGGCCAGGGCACAGACGAACGAGAACCGGCTGGATCGCGCCCGGCGGCTGCAGCGCCTGGTCGCCGCCCTGACCATGACCATGGACACCGAGACCTCCGTGGCCGCGACCGCGGACGCGGGGAGCCTGCGGGCATCCCGGGCGAGGGTGGCGCAGGCGCGGACGGAACTGCGCGTCGCACTCGATGCGGACGGCAGGCCCGAGCAGCAGTAGCGGAACAGTCAGGCGCGGCGGCGCCGCGGTGAGAACCCCGGAGCGGTGGCGACCAGGGAGGGGCTCGGTCGCCACCGCCTACCTATGGGGGACCAAGGCGTCCAATGGGGACCAGACGACGATGGCTGTACGAATCCTCTCAGGTGAAGACCCGAACACTCAGTAGCCGCGCGACGTGTCGGCGGACGCCAACTCCCCGGCCAGCGCCGCGGTGAACTCCGCGGTGGTGATCGGCTTGGAGAACATCGGGTAGTCGAACTTGATCGCGTTCGCGTGTTCCTCCAGCGAGGTGGCCCCCACGGCGTCAGTGAGGGTGTACACCTCGAAGCCCTTCTCGTACGCAGAGCGCATGGTCGACTCGACGCAGCAGTTGGTCAGGAAGCCGGCCAGGACGATCGTCGCGATGCCCTTGCTGCGCAGGATGAAGTCCAGGTTCGTGGACGCGAAGGCGTCCAGCCCCCGCTTGCCCTCCAGCACGATGTCCTCTCCGGACGGCGCCACGTCACCGACGATCTCGCAACCCCACGTCCCCTTCACGAACGACGTCGAGTCGACGACGCCCTTGAGGATGCCGTAGGGGTGGGAGCTGATCTCGTAGTAGCCCGGCTGGAACGAGATCGGGCTGTGGATCACGGTGGCACCCGCTGCGTGCGCCGCCTCCAGGGCGGTCTTCGCGTTGGCCAGGGTGCCGGTGGCCTCCATCACCTCGGAGACCGCGCCGTGGAGCGTCCCGCCCTCGCTGGTGAAGTCGTTCTGGAACTCGATCAGCACGAGCGCTGTCGTCCTGGGATCCATCTGTTGCTCCTTTGCTCGCTACCGGATGAGGACGGTCGCCCCCGACGGATTCCCGTCGGGGGCGACCGGTGTACCGCTGTCTCCAACTCTGGCCGCTCAAGGTCGCCTATCCAAGAGCCTGCTCCGCCAAAAGCTCGAGGACGTGTCGGTACTCCTTACCCGTCGCCCTGGTCATGCCCAGTTCGCAGGTGCGGTTGCAGCTGGCGTGGGCAGCTGCATCGAGCCTGGCGACTTCGGCGGCCTCGGGCCGGGTGGCGGACGCGGTCAGTTCGGGGTGCAGCATGCCGCGGTCCCCGGCGAAGGCGCAGCAGCCCGCGTCCACCGGAACGTTGACCGTTTCGGCGACCGCCCCCGCGACCGCGACCAGGTCGGAATTGAGCCCCATCTGGGTCGACGAGCAGGTGGGGTGGATCGTCACCGACTCGAGCTTGCGGTACTCCCCGAGGACGGGCAGCACATGCCGGGCCACGAACGCCACCGCGTCGATGACCTCGACGTGCAGGTCGGGATCGGTCTCGATCATGTGCCGGAAGCCTTCGGTGCAGCTGGACGCGTCGCACACCACGGGCAGCCGCCCGTTGTCGGTGGCCTTGCGGATCGCCGGTAGCACCGCCGCCCGCATCGCCTCGTAGCCCTCCGGGATGCCCTTGCTCGACCACGGCGTGCCGCAGCACAGCGAGCTGATCTCCTCCGGCACGAACAGGGTGAGGCCGGCCTTCTCGCAGAGCGCCTCGAAGCTGAGCTGGACGCCGACCCCGCCGTCCGCGGGCCCGAACATGACGTTCACGCACGCGGGCAGGAAGACCGCATCGATCGTCTTCTCCGGCGCGGGCGCCGGACGCTCCCTGGACGCGCCTCCGCCGGGCAGCTCGCGCGACCACAGCGGGACGTTGTCCTGGCCGAGCATCCCCCGGCCGAGCTTGTTCACCCCGATCAGGGCGGACTCCAGCGGACCGGGCAGCGCGTCGGTGATCCCCATCACCGTGGAGAACGTGCCCGTGGTGCCCTTCCAGTGCTTCGCGAGAGTGGTCCAGACCGCCTTCGTCGCCTTCGGCGTGGTCTGCTCGCGGCGCAGCTTCTTCACGAACAAGCCGGTGTTGATCAGGACCGGGCAGGCTGTGCCGCACATGCCGTCCACCGCACAGGTGTGCACGGCCGCGTAGGTGTAGCCCGCCTCCAGCTCGTCGGCCAGAGCGGTGTCTCCGGCTGCGTCGGCGTTGGCGATCTCGCGCTGCAGGGCGATCCGCTGCCGCGGCGTCAGGGTGAGGTCGCGGGACGGGCAGACCGGTTCGCAGTACCCGCACTCCACGCAGCGGTCGATCTCCGCGTCGATCGAGGGCGGCAGCTTGATGTGCTTGAGGTGCAGTTCCGGGTCGTCGGTGATCACCGAACCCACGTTCAACAGCCGGGAGGGGTCGAACAGGTCCTTGATCCCCACCATCACCTCGTACAGCTCGTCGCCGTACTGGCGCCGCACGTAGGGCGACATGACCCGCCCGGTGCCGTGCTCGGCCTTCAACGACCCGTCGTTGGCCAGGACGAGCGCCACCATGTCCTCGGTGAACCCGGTGTAGCGGTCCATCTGCTCATCGGACTCGAACCGGTCGGTGAGCATGAAGTGGATGTTGCCGTCCTTGGCGTGCCCGAAGATCACCGAGTCGCGGTAGGAGTACTTCTCGAACAGCACCGCGAGGTCGCTGCAGGTGTCGGCCAGCTTCGCCACCGGCACCACCACATCCTCGAGCAGGGCCGTGGTGCCGGACGTCCGGGCGCCGGCCACCGAGGTGTACAGGCCCTTGCGCAGCTTCCACAGCTTGCCGCGCACTACCCGATCCTCGGTGAGCTCGACCGGGCCCACGGGCAACTGGTCGAGGGTGGGACGCGCGCCCGTGGCGAGGTGCTCCAGCTCCGCGCGGGTGGTGGCCTGGTACTCGACGAGCAGCGCCGCCTGCTTCTCGACCCGGAGCTCCTTGATCATCGCCGGGGTGTCGGGGAAGGCCTGGCCGACCCGCAGCGACGTGGCGTCCATCAGTTCGAGGGTGGCCGCGCCGGTGGCGACCAGTGCGGGCAGCGACGCGTTCGCCGCGTAGAGATCGTCGAAGACCAGCAGCGCCGAGGTGGTCTGCGTGCGCAACTCGATCGTGCGGAAGGTCGCGGACGCGAGGAACGCCAGCGTCCCCTCGCTGCCGACCAGCAGGTGGGTGAGGATCTCCGGCACCGTCTGGTAGTCGACCAGAGCGTTGATGCCGTAGCCCATCGTGTTCTTCATCGAGAACTGCTGGGCGATCTTCGCCACGGAGGCGGGGTTGGAGACGACCCGCTCGCGCAGCTTCAGCAGACCTTCGTGGAGCTTCGGTTCGAGCGCGCGCAGCTTCGCGTCCGCGTCCGGCGCCCCGGTGTCGATCACCGTGCCGGACGGCAGCACCGCGACCACCGATTCGATGGTCCGGTAGCTGTTCTCCACGGTGCCGCAGGCCATCCCCGAGGAGTTGTTGGCGACGACGCCGCCGATGGTGCACGCGGCCTCGCTGGCCGGGTCGGGGCCGAACTTGCGTCCGTACGGGGCGAGGTGGGCGTTCAGCTGCTTCACCGTCACACCGGGCTGTACCCGCACCCGCGCGCCGTCGTCCAGCACCTCGACGCCCTTGAAGTGGCGGCGCACGTCCGCGAGGACGCCGTCCGTCCCGGCCTGGCCCGAAAGGCTGGTGCCGCCGGAGCGGAAGGTGAGCGGGACCCCGGCGGCTGCGGTGGCCCGGAGCAACCGGGCCACCTCATCGGCGTCGCGCGGGGCGACGACGGCCGAGGGCAGCAGCAGGAAGTGGGACGCGTCGTGCGCCATGGCACGACGGTCCAACTCCGAGGTACGGATCTGGGAGGCGTCCGCGACGCAGCCGGCCAGCAGCCCGGCCAGGTTGTCGCGGACTTCGGAAGTGCTCACGGAACCGGCACCATCCCGATCAGGACGGTGGATTGCAGCACCACGAGGACGGCGAAGATCGCCAGCAGCAGGATCGACCAGCCGACGACCTTGCGGAAGATCTCCCCCTCCTGGTTGAGCATGCCGGTGGCCGCGGCTGCGACCGAGAGGCTCTGCGGGGAGATCATCTTGCCCATCACACCACCTGTGGAGTTGGAAGTCGCCATGAGGATCTCATGGGCCAGTGAACCGGGCCAGACCCCCTTCGCCGCGGCGACCTGCATGCCGCCGAACAGGGCGTTCGAGGAGGTGTCGGAGCCGGTGATCGCGACGCCGAGCCAGCCGAGCACCGGTGACAGGGCGGCGAAGGCCGCACCGGCCGCGGCGAGGGCGGAGCCGAGCGAGATGGTCATGCCGGAGCCGTTCATGATGTAGGCGATCGCCAGCACGGACGAGACGGTGACGATGGTGAAGGCGAGGCTCTTCACGGTCTTTCCGAACACGCCGGCCGTCTCCTTCGGGCCCATCCGGTACACGGCTGCGGTGATCAGGCCGGCGATGAACAGGAACGTTCCGGTGGCGAGCACCGAGTACAGGTTCACCTGCCCGAGGCTGCAGCTGGTCAGCGTCCCTGCCTTGGCCTGACCGGCGGTGACGATCCCGCAGAAGTCGAGCGCCTGGGGCACGACCGCCCCCTTCGCGTCCTTCGCGAAGTTCGCCGACTGCAGGCCGGGCCAGTTGAAGACGAACGTGAACGTGCTGGCCAGCCAGCTCTTGATCGCCGGGATCTGGCTGAGCGCGAACACGGTCACCACGATCACGTAGGGAGCGATGGCACCCCAGACCCGGGCTGCGCCGGTGGCGGAGGCGGCCTTGAGGTGGCTCTCGACGGTCACCTTGGTGGCCACGTGGTCAGCGTGGGTGTTGCCGTCCTTGCGGAACCGCAGCAGGACGACGATCACGACGATGGTGACCACGGACGCGATCACGTCGGTCACCTCGTAGGCGATGAAGTTGGACGCGACGAACTGGCAGGTCGCGAACACGGCACCGGCGGTGAGCGCGACGCCCCAGGTCTGCTTGAGCCCGCGGACGCCGTCCACGAGCGCGACCAGGAACAGCGGGATGAACAGCGCCATGATCGGCGACTGGCGGCCGGCCATGTGGCCGTAGGTGATGGAGGCCTGGGCGGCGTTGGCGAAGGCGCCCTGGGTGAGGATCGGGAAGGTCGTGGTGCCGAGCACGGTGATCGGGGCACCCATGGCGCCGAACGCGACCGGCGCGGTGTTGGCGACCATGCAGACCACGGCGGCCCGGATCGGCTTCATGCCGGCTGCCACCAGCATCGCCGCGGTGATCGCGACGGGCGAGCCGAAGCCGGCGAGCGCCTCGAGCAGCGCACCGAAGCAGAAGGCGATCAGGATGGCCAGCACGCGCATGTCCGTCGAGATCGACTGGAGCAGCTCGCCGAGCACCTTGTCCCAGCCGTGGGCGACGGAGAGGTTGTACAGGAAGATCGCACTGACCAGGATCCACATGATCTGGAACAAGCCGATGAAGACACCCTGGAAGGTGGTGGTCGCCGCGGTCACGAACGGCATCCCCCACACGGCGACGGCGAGGATGAAGCCGAGGGTCACCGCGACGAGTGCGGACTTCCACGCGGCGATCTTGAACACCCCGAGCATCACGAACAGCGTGATCAGCGGGACGGCCGCGACGAGGGCGGAAAGGGCAGCACTCCCGCCGACCGGCGCTAGGGGCTGGATGAACAGAGCAGTCACCGTGTATCTCCTCACTGAGATTTGACCGACAGGTAGGATTGTCGGACAAGTAGACCAACTCTGCAAGAGGTCTGGGGCAACTTGTTGGCGTAGAATTCGGCAACAAGGCGACCGGAGGTGGGGACTTGGTCCGGAATATCGTGGTGACCTCGGTGATCGATGCGGTGGTCGATGACCTCAAGGAGCAGGTGCTCTCCCGGGAACTCGTGCCGGACAGCCCGCTCACCGAGGCCGACGTGGCTGCCCGCTACGACGTCGCGCGGGCGACGGCGAAAGCCGCCATCGAACGCCTGGTCGCCGAGAAGGTCCTCGTGCGCAGGAACCACAAGACCGCCCGCGTCGTGAAGCTCGGGCCCACCGACGTCCGCGACATCTACAACACCCGGATCTACCTGGAGTCCGAGGTGCTGCGACGGCTCGCCGAGCGCGGCACCGTCCCCGACGACGCACGCGCGGCCAACGCGGAGATCGCAGCACTGTGGCAGCAGGGCAGCTGGAACACCGTCGGTCCCGACATGCGGTTCCACACTGCCCTGATCGACTCGCTCCACAGCGCCCGGACCAGTTCGGCGTACGCGTCCCTCGCCTTCGAGGTGAAACTCTGCATGGCCCAGTTGCAGGGCAGCCAGCGGCTCAGCCCCGAGATCATCTTCGCCGAGCATGCGAAGCTGCTCGACCTGATCACCTCCGGTGAGGCCGGTTCGGCCGCGGCGCTGCTTGACGAACACCTGTCCCGCGCCCGCGAGCTCCTCGCCGGCGCGCTCGGCGGCGAGCCCGGCCCGGAGGCCTACCTGCCGTCCTCGGCCCTGCCGACTCCCGCGAACGCCTGATCTTCTGCCGCGATGGACGAGAAGGGGACGGTTCTCCTTTTCGTCCACTGAAGCGCTACGCGAACGGCCAGGGATTCGGCGTGCAACCCTTCAGGTCGCCCTCCTGCGACATCATCACCGGCGCGGGCCTGCCCTGCTTCGAACAGCCCTGGTGGCTCTCCCCCAGCAGGTGGCCGAGCGCGTGGTTGACCAGGTACGCCTGCCACTGCGCACGGCTCGGGTAATCGGGCGGCGGGCGCAGCCAGTAGGACGCATCGATCACCGGATCGCCGCTGCTGATGCAGGTGCTCGGCTCAGGCTTGCACATGCCCTTCGCCGTGGCCGGTGCCGCGATCACGATGGTGAAATTGGCCTTGGCCGGGTCGGCGACCAGCGCGAAGCGGACGTTACCGCTGCCCGCCCAGCTACGCGGATCGTTCAGCACTCCGGCGATCTGGGTGCCGACCTTGTCGGCCTTCAGCTTCGTCGACGTCTCGACCTGCACGGCGTAGCGCTGCAGCTTGCCCGATGAGCCGGACGCGCCCACCGACACCCCGGCGGTGTCGAACTTCCCGGACGCCTTGATCGTGGGACCGGCGCTCGGTGTCGGTCCGGATTCGGTGGGCTCCGGGCTCGCCGACTGCGTCCCCGTGGTCGCGGGCGTCTGGGTCGGGACCGCGGCGGTGGTTGGTGCCGGCAGTGGCGACACCGAGGCGGTCGGGCGTCCTTCGCGGTGCACGGGGACGGTCAGGGCGTTCACCCAGACCGCGAGCGCAGCCACGAGCACGATCCCGCCCAGCACGGAGGCGAGCACCAGGGGGTTGAACCGCGAGCCCTTCAGCCGGCCTCGCAATGACGTCCAGCGGCTCTGCGGGGTGGGCTCGGTCACCCGTCCAGACTAGGCGACGACAGAGCCGTCCCGGCGGCCGCGACCCGCCCTGCACGGCAATGGGGACGGTTCCTCGTCCCGTCCAGCCGGGACGCAGAAGCGCCGGCCACCCGAAGGTGACCGGCGCTCCGGACGGACGCGACTCAGGCGGCGACGACACCCAGCTGGATGTGCGCGATCACGCCGGAGGTCAGCTTGATGCCCACGGTGTGGGTACCCACCACCTTGATCGGCTTGGCGATCTCCACCGAGCGCTTGTCGATGGCGGGGCCACCGGCCCTCTTCACCGCGAGCGCGACATCGGCCGGGGTGATCGCACCGAACAGCTTGCCGGCCTCACCGGCGCGCGCGGGCAGGGACACCTCGAGCGCCTCGAGCTGCTCGCGGATCTGGGTGGCGTGCTCGACTCCACGGATCTCGCGGGCGTCACGGGCCCGCTTGATGCCGTCGATCTGCTTCTCCGCTCCGCGGGTCCACTTGATCGCGAAGCTACGCGGGAGCAGGTAGTTGCGGCCGTAGCCGTCCTTCACCTCGACGATGTCACCGGGCACGCCCAGGTGGTCGACGGGGGCGGTCAGAATCAGCTTCATCTGCGTTCCCCCTGATCAGCGTGCGGTCGAGGCGTAGGGCAGCAGGGCGAGCTCGCGCGCGTTCTTCACGGCGATCGCGACCTTGCGCTGCTCCTGCACCGACAGTCCGGTTACCCGACGAGCGCGGATCTTGCCCCGCTCGGAGATGAACTTCCGCAGCGTGGCGGTGTCCTTGTAGTCGATGTGGCCGATGCGAATGCTCTTCGCCGGCGCCACCTTCTTCGATTTCATTGGCTTGCGCGGTGAGGCCATTGTGGTGCTCTCCTTGGTTTCGAAAGCCCGGCTACTGCCGGAATGACGTGGATGTTGCGCCGCTCAGACGGCGGCGGGTTTGGGTCAGAACGGGGGTTCCTCGCTCTGGGCGGACGCCCAGGGGTCGGCACCACCGGACTGCTGCGATCCGCCCGACGACTGGCCCCAGGAGGAGCCGCCACCGGACGAGCCGCCACCGGAGTACGAACCGCCGCCACCACCGGTTGAGCGGGTGACCTTGGCAGTCGCGTACTTCAATGCAGGACCGATCTCCTCGACGTCCACCTCGAAAACGGTGCGCTTCTCACCTTCCCGGGTCTCGTAGCTGCGCGAGCGCAGGCGGCCCTGAACGATGACCCGCATCCCCTTGGTGAGGGACTCGGCCACGTTCTCGGCAGCCTGGCGCCAGACGGCGCAGTTGAGGAACATGGCGTCGCCGTCCTTCCACTCATTCGTGGTGCGGTCGAACGTGCGTGGCGTGGAGGCGACGGTGAAGTTCGCCACGGGAGCCCCGGACGGGGTGAAGCGCAATTCCGGGTCGGCGGTCAGGTTCCCGACCAGGGTGATGATGGTTTCGCCAGCCATGTGTGGATGTCTTTCGGATCGGACGTGGGCTTGATGACCGTCCCAGCCTGTCAGTTGGCACTGACACCCGGCTAGAGGTCAGCAGGCAATCAGTGCAGGTCGGGGCGGATCACCTTGGTCCGCATGATCTGCTCGTTCAGGGTGAACTGGCGATCCAGTTCCTTCACCACGGCCGGCTCAGCGGTCACGTTGATGACGGCGTAGATGCCCTCGGACTTCTTGCGGATGTCGTAGGCCAGGCGACGCCGGCCCCACACATCAATGTTGTCCACGGTGCCGCCGGCCTTGGTCAGTCCGGCCAGTGGCTTGTCCAGCAAGCCGCTCACCTGGCGGTCGTCGACGTCGGGATCGATGATCACCACGACTTCGTACTTGCGCATACGCGAACTCCACCTCCTCTGGTCTCGAGCGGCCATGGGCGGTTCCCATGGCAGGAGGGCGTAGCAACGGCCACCACAGGGACGGCCGAAGGGCAAGACTACCGGTCGTGGAGCGTCCAGGGCCAATTGCCGGCCGGGTACCTGCGATAGTGTCGACGTCCCCGCTGCGTGTCGTCGTTCATCCCCAACCCACCGGACGACGCGACGCTCCCCGGTCACCGACGCGGCCCGGGGCGCCCGTCCTCTAGCATTCCGCGCAGACAGGGTACGAAGGAGTAACCGTGCGCCGACCGTTGTCCGCTGCCATCGCCACGCTCACCGCACTGACCGTGCTCTGGACGGTGCCCGCACCGGCGGCCACGGCGAAGACGCCACCGCCGCCCGAATCGCTGGCCACCAACACCATCGACGCCCACCTCGGCTACATGGCGCAGTCCACCTGCTCTCCATCGGCGAAGCCCGGCACGACCGCCGTGCTGAAGCTCCTGATCGCGACCTGGGGCGGCGGCTCGCTGGGTATCTCGCGGGGCTGCAGCGTCGGCACCACGTCCGAGCACAAGGAGGGACGCGCCCTCGACTGGCACATGGATGTCAAGTACTCCAGCCAGCGCAAGCGGGTGGACCAGGCACTGGCCTGGCTGACCGCGAACAACGGCGAGGTGGCCTACCGGCTCGGCGTGATGTACATCATCTGGAACCAGCACATCTGGTCGCTCTACTACCCGGGACTCGGCTGGCGGAAGATGGCCAACCGGGGGTCCTACACGGCCAACCACAAGAACCACGTGCACATCTCGCTGTCCTGGGACGGCGCGATGAAGCAGACGTCGTGGTGGACGGGCGTGCCGATCACCTCCCCGCTGAACAGCAAGTGCGGCGTGGGCGGAGCGCGTGCCTGCCTGCCCACGATCCCGCGGACGTCGCTGTCGTGGCCCTACCAGCACACCGACGTGCCGGCGTCCTTCCTTCCGGCCCCCTGGACCCGTCCCGGCATCGGCGGCGACCCCCAGGTGGGCAGGACGCTGACCGTGGTGCCCGGCACCTGGGTGCCAGAAGGCGCCACCCTCGCGTACCAGTGGACAGCCAACTCCCACGACATCGCCGGCGCCACCGGGTCGACCTATGAGGTCACCGCTGCCGACGTCGGCAAGGGCATCCGGGTGAGGGTGGCAGCGGCCACCGCGTCCGGCACCGTCACGAAGACCTCGGACGTGATGACCGAGGTGCTGAAGGCCCGGTTCACGACCACGCCGAGACCGGGCATCACCGGAACCATCGCCACCGACCAGGTGGTGGACGTGAACGTGGACGGGTGGCTTCCCGCCCCGGACAGCCTCACGATCACCTGGAAGCGGAACGGCAAGGCGATCAAGGGCGCCTCCGGGGTGGGCCTGACCAGCTACACCCTCACCCCGTCCGACACGGGCAACAAGCTCTCGGTGACGTTGACGGCACGCCGGGCCGGCTTCTACACGGTCTCGCAGACGTCGGCGAGTGTGAAGGTCGCGAAGGCGGAGTTCACCACGGCTCCCGTCCCGCTCATCTCGGGGGACGCGGTCGTGGGCGGCACCCTCACCGCCGCCGCGGGCACCTGGGAGCCGACTCCGACCAAGCTCGCCTGGCAGTGGTACGTGGACGGCGCGAAGGTGAAGGGGGCTACGGCGTCCTCGTTCGTCGTCGGTGCGAGCCGGCTCGGCAAGGCGGTCCAGGTGAAGGTGCGGGCGACCCGGGCCGGCTACACGACCCGCTACGTGCTCTCTGAACCGGTGACCGTCACCGCCGCCGGCTGAGGTCCGCGGCCGAAAAGGGGACGGTTCCTTTCCCGTCCACCGAACGGCCGTTGGACGAAAAGGAGAACCGTCCCCTTTCCGGCCACATCGTCGGGACGGGCCCGACCAGGGATCGTCAGCCGCCGGCCAGCAGCCGGAGCACGACCACGGCGAGCGCGATGACCAGGACGCCCAGGACGGCGGTCGCGGCCTGCCAGCGCGCCAGCGCCCGGTGTTCGGCCTCGTCGGCCCTCCCGGCCCGGGTGAAGTACTCGTCCGAGGCGGCGACGAACTCCCGCTCCGCATCGGTGAGCAGCCGCTTGCTGCTGTTGCGGTCGAGCCAGGGTGCGAACAGACCGAGCCTTCGCACCGGGACGAGGGCGGCCGGGTCCCGGTCGGAGGACACCCACACCTCCGCGGCGTTGCGGAGCTTCTCCAGGACCGCGAGGTCGTCGCGGTGTTCGGCCAGCCACTCCTGCAGCCGTCGCCAGTGGCTGAGCAGCGCCTGGTGGCTGATCCGAACCTCGCCCTCGACCGTGGTGAGCATCCGGGCAGCAACGAACGCGTCCATCGCCGGACGCGTGCTCGCGTCCACCTCGGACAGGGGCAGGGTCTCCCGGACCAGTGAGTCGCCGCTGACCCGGACCAGCCGCAGGAACATCCGCTCCGCCGCCGCCTTCTGGGCCGGCTCGAGGGAGAGGTAGACCTGCTCGGCGAGCCGCTCCACGGCCCGCGCGATGCCGCCCGCGGTGTGGTGGTCGGCCAGGGTCAGCCGCCGGCCGTTGCTGACCGCCCAGATCAGCAGCAGCGCGTTCGACAGCAGGGGCAGCGCGCCCGGAGCGACGCGGTCGTCGGGCCCTGGCGCGAGTTCGGCCAGCAGCACCCGCAGCAGGTCGTCGTCCACGGCGATCCCCATCGACTCCGCCGGGCGGAGGATGACGTCACGCAGGTCTTCCAGGCCCGGCGGAGGAAGCAGAATCGGGGCAGCCATCGCCGCAGCGAGGACCGGCTCGGACCCCGCCGTTCCGAACGCCTCCGAACGGACGCCGAGTACGACGACCGCCCGACCCGCCAGCGCGGCCAGCGCATCGAGGAACTGCTGCCGGGGTGCGGCAGGCAGGGCGAGCGCCTCCTCGACCTGGTCAACGACCACCAGCTGGTGCGGAGGCTCGCCGGGCAGCTCGGGACGCGGCGTCGCGAGCAGCCGGATCACCGGGATCGCGGTGGCGTGCCACCCCACCAGAGCTCCCTCACTCACCTCGTGCCCGAGCACGCCGGCGGCCAGCAGGGAGGACTTGCCGCTGCCCGAGGGCCCGACCACGGCCAGCATGCCGTGCCCGTCCCGCTCGGCCAGCTCGACCGCGGCGGACGCGATCTGCGCGCTGAGCGCCTCTCGTCCGAAGAACAGGGCCTGGTCGGCGACGCGGAACGGGCGCAGGCCGAGGTACGGCGAACGCCCGCTCTTCAGCGCCGGTTCCACCCCGCCCCAGGTGAGGTCCCACAGGTCACGCGGGACGGCGTCGGCGAGGTCGAGGTGGTCGAGCAGCTTGAGGTAGTTGCCGCGCAGGGCGGGCGTCGGGAAGTGCTTGCCGTTCAGCCAACCCTGCGCTGTCGTGGCAGGCACCTCGGCGATCCTGGCGACAGCGCGGATCGACAGATGCTGACGGCGCCTGGCGTCATTCACCAGTGCCGCGAACTCCTGGCGACTGGCGGGGGCGGGCATGCCTGGATTGTCTCAGCGCCCGCCTGAGAACCGAGGCCTATTCGGAAATCCGTCGGTCGGCGAGATCGTCCAGCCACAGGGCGGGATGGAGTTGGTCGGACAGGTCGAGCGCCTCCACGAGCAACAGGAACTTGGGACGCAGGGCTGGTGTCGGAAAGTGCCTCCCCGCGAGCCATCCCTGGGCGGTCGCTGCAGGGACGCCCGCGATCCGCGCGGCCGACCGGATGGAAATGTGCCGGTCCAGCCTGGCCTGGTTGATCATTCGGGCTAGTTCGGATCGGGTGGGCCGGTATTGCACAAGGCTCCTGTCGGGGGTGGGCCGGTGTGTGCGCACACCGACGCGGACAGACGAATGCACAGGCAGGCACCAGGGAAATGAGCGTTTCACCACACCAACGTCTGACCGCGATCACCGCCATGACCGCATGTCCCCTCTGAAGCTGACCGGGTGAAACCAGCGCCCCCCAGCCCTGGTGTCCGTGCCTGCGCTACCTAGTGAACCGCTCCGACATGGGCAAAACGGGCTCAGTCCACCGAGTTCGTACAGACTCATACACCTTCGGCGTGTTTGGGATCCCCCCGGGCGGGCTAAATGCGTGCCCAGGTGCGATATCCACCATCCAGATTGCGCACGTGGCGGCCATGCTGGGCCAGAGTTCGTGCGGCCAGATAGCCGCGCAGGCCCACCTGGCAGTGCACGATCACGTCGTCAGCCACCTCGTCCAGTCGGGCCCGCAGGTCATCCACCGGGATGTTCACCGCGCCGTCGACCGTTCCGCGCGCATACTCCGAGGGAGTACGGACGTCGATCAGCTGGACGCCCTTGGCCACCTCGTCGGCCACCTCGTGCCACTGGATGGTCTCGGTGAGCCCGTCCCGCAGGTTCTCCGCGATGTACCCCAGCATGTTCACCGGGTCCTTCGCCGAGCCGAACTGCGGCGCATAGCTGAGCTCGAGGTCGGTCAGCTCGGATGCGGTGATGCCGCCCCGCATCGCGGTGGCGATCACGTCGATGCGCTTGTCCACGCCGACGCCGCCGACGCCCTGGGCGCCGAGGATGGCGTCGGTGTCGGCGTCCACCACGAGCTTCAGGGACATGCCCTGCGCGCCCGGGTAGTAGCCGGCGTGGTTGGCCGGGTGGGTGTGGATCACGCGGATGTTCCGGCCCGCGGCGCGGGCGCGCTTCTCGGTCCAGCCGGTGGCGCCTGCGATCTGCCCGAACGCGCCCACGATGGCCGTGCCGAGGACAGGGGCCGCCGCGACCGGGCGTCCGGCGATCACGTCGGCGACCAGCCGTCCGTGACGGTTCGCCGGTCCGGCCAACGGCACCAGCGCCTGGTTGCCGGTGAGCGCGTCCCGCTTCACCACGGCGTCGCCGACGGCGTAGATCGAGGGATCGGAGGTGCGCTGGTGCTCGTCGACCAGAATGCCGCCGCGCTCCCCCAGCTCGAGACCGGCGGCCTCGGCCAGCCCGGTCTCGGGCCGCACCCCGATCGCCGCAATGACCAGGCTCGCCGAGAGGGTCTGCCCGGTGGAGAGGGTGACGGTGTCGGCCTCGACCGAGGTCACCGAGGCACCGGTGATCACAGTGACGCCGTTCTTGACCAGGTTCTTCTCGACCAGGGTCGCCATCTCCACGTCCAGCGGCGCCATGATCTGGTCGGCCAGCTCGACGATGGTGGTCTTCAGGCCACGGTCGGTGAGGTTCTCTGCGAGCTCGACGCCGATGAAGCCGCCGCCCATGATCACGGCGGTGGGAGTGGTGTCGGCGACGTCCTCGTCGACGGCGGCGCGGACGCGCTCCCGCTCGGCCTTCGCGAGGATCTCGTCGACGATCGCGGCCATCTTGTCGGTGTCGGGGATGTTGCGCAGCACGAGGGCACGCTCGACGCCCGGGATCGGCGGCACGAACGGGGCGGCGCCGGGAGCCAGGACGAGGCTGTCGTAGCTCTCCGTGTACTCCGCCCCGGTGCCGAGGTTGCGGACGCTGACGGTCTTCGCCGCGCGATCGATCGAGGTCACCTCGGAGTCGACGCGCACGTCGATACCGAACCGGGCCTGCAGGCTCTGCGGGGTCTGCAGGAGCAGGGCTGTGCGCTGCTGGATCACCCCGCCCACGTAGTAGGGCAGGCCACAGTTCGCGAAGGAGACGTGGCCGGACCGCTCCAGCACCACGATCTCGGCCTTCTCGTCCAGCCTGCGCAACCTCGTCGCTGCGGACATACCGCCCGCGACACCACCGACAATCACCGTCTTCATGCCTGGCACCATACCCCCCGGGGTATTCGTCTGAGAAATCCGGAACATTCTCAGCCAACCACGCCGGACCTCGGCGCGGGCGGAATTCCGGCAAGCGGGCGCAGGATCGCCTACCCGGTCACTTCTTCGACTTGCCCGTGCGGGCGTACATCTCCTCGACGATCTGCGCGAAGCGGCGCTCGACCTCCTTGCGCTTCACCTTCAAGGTGGGCGTGAGCAGGCCGTTCTCCTGGGTGAACTCCTCCACGAGCAGGCGGAGGTCGCGGATCTGCTCGTGCGCGGCCAGCTTGGCGGTCAGCTCCCCGGCGCGGCGACGCAACTCCTCCAGGACCGCCGGATGGGAGAGCAGTTCGTCGCGTTGGGCCCAGGTGAGCTGCAACTGGCGTCCGATGTCCTCCAGGTGCGGCAGTGACGGGGCGACCAGCAGGGTCAGGTAGGGACGGTTGTCGCCGAGCAGCAGGGTGTACTCGAACAGCGGGTCAGCGGCCAGCAGTGCCTCGATCGGGGACGGTGCCACGTTCTTGCCGTTGCTGGTGACGATCAGGTCCTTGATCCGGTCGGTGATGTAGAGGAAACCGTCGTCGTCGAGGTGGCCGATATCTCCGGTGTGGAGCCAGCCGTCGACGAGGACGGCGGCGGTCTCGTCCGGCTTGTTCCAGTAGCCGAGCATCACGTTCGGGCCGCGGTAGCAGATCTCGCCCTCCTCGGTGAGCCGCAACTCGCCGCCGTCCACGACCCGACCGACCGAGCCGAACCGGTAGCCGGAAGGGGAGGGGAAGCTCGCCAGCGGGGACGCCTCGGTGAGTCCGTAGCCCGAGTGCAGGAGCAGGCCGCAGGCGAAGAAGAACTCCTGGATGTCCGCCCGCAGGGGCGCTCCGCCACAGGCCAGCACCTTCTTGCGCCCGCCCATCGCGTCCCTGATGCTGCTCAGGACCAGCTTGTCGGCCAGCTTGAACCGCACGATCAGCGACCTGCTGCGGGGCCGGTTCTCCGCGACCGCGGTGTGGAACTCGGTGCCCACCCGCAGCGCCCAGGCCATCAGCTTCTGCTTGAGCGGGGAGTCCGCGACCTTGTCCGAGGCGGCGGCGTACACCTTCTCGTACAGCCGCGGCACGCTGACCAGCAGGCTCGCGCGGGCCCGGACCATCGCCTCGGCGACCGTGCGCGGGTCGGGCACATAGGTGTTCATGGCTCCGTTGCTGAGCACGACGTAGGTCCAGGCGCGCTCGAGAGCGTGGCTGAGCGGCAGGAAGCACAGCGAGGAGTCGGTGTCGGTGATCGCGAAGTACTGGTTCAGCACGTCCACCTGGAAGCTGAAGCCGCGATGGGTGAGCATCACGCCCTTCGGCTCGCCGGTCGTGCCCGAGGTGTAGATGATCGTGGCCAGATCGTCGGCGGCCGCGACGGCGAGACGGTCGTCGACAGCCGCGGTGTCACCGCCTGCGGCGAGCTCGTCGGCCAGGCTCGTCGCTCCCGGGCCGGCCGGGCCATCGAACACCACCACCCGCTCGAGCATGGGGAGCTGTGCGCGGACCGCGTCCAGCCTCGCCAACTCGGTCTCACCGGCGACGAACGCGACCCGGCAGCCGGAGTCGGCCAGGATGTGCGCGGCCTGGTCAGCGGTGCTGGTGGCGTACAGCGGTACCGAGACCAGCGTCGCGGAGGCACAGGCAAGGTCGACCAGCGTCCATTCGGGCCGGTTGGTGGAGAAGATCGCGACCCGCTCGCCCGGCTCGAGGCCGAGGCTGATCAGGCGCGCCGCCAGCCGGCGGACGTCGTCCAGCAACTCCGCGTAGGTGCGGACCGCCCACTCCTCGCCGGCGGCGATCCGGGTGGCCGGTCGCCGCGCGTGGAGCGCTGCCGACTCTGCGAACCTGACGGCCAGGTGTCCGGCGTCCATCGGCGCTCCTTCGCGGCGTGCTGTCAGTCCCAACCTACTCCACCGTAGGTAGCTTTCGCAGCGCCGTGAAAGGGGCAGACTGGGGCTGAGGAGGTCTTGCGATGAACGACCCGGGATTGCGCGACCTGGACGAACTGCTGCGACGACTGGAGCCGGTCCTGCGTCCGGGTGAATTCGTGGTGGTGAGCACGACCAGCGAGGTCACGCTGCCGGCGCTCGCGACCGTGGACGAGGACGAGGGAAGGACGCTGGTGCTCGAGCGGCACGAGGCGGACGCGTTCCGCCTGGGCCACGTCGGCACCTTCGCCTGGATCACCCTCACCGTGCACTCCTCGCTCGAGGCGGTCGGGCTGACCGCGGCCGTGGCCAGGGCGCTCGCCGACCGCGACATCCCCTGCAACGTGCTGGCCGGCTTCCACCACGACCACCTGCTGGTACCCAGTGATCGCGCCAACGAGGCGATCGCCGCGCTGCGGGACCTGTCCGCGTCCGCGTCCGACGCCGGAGGCCAGCCGTAGCACCTGGGGGCTCACCCCCTGGCAGCGGCCCACGGTGGGCGAGGACGGCGTCAGCGCCGCTGCCTACACTGCTGCCCATGGTGTTGATGGGCGGGCATGTCGACCAGGAGGATCCGATCGCCGAGGCGCAGGCGCGCGAGGCGGGACTGAGCCAGTTCTTCCTGGGCGATCCCCAGGCGTGGAAGGGGCCCAAGGTCGCCTACCCGGGCGGGGCCGCGGCCCTGCGGCGCGACGCGGAGGACGCGGGCGTCGCGCTCTACGTTCATGCGCCGTACGTTCTGAACCTCGCCTCGACGAACAACCGGATCCGGATCCCGAGCCGCCAGCACCTGCAGAAGCAGCTCACCGCCGCCGCGGAGATCGGGGCGGCCGGGGTGATCGTGCACGGCGGGCACGTGCTCGCCTCGGACGACCCCGCGGTGGGGTTCGACAACTGGCGCAAGGCGATCGACGGGCTCACCATCGACGTTCCGCTGCTGATCGAGAACACCGCGGGCGGCGCCAACGCGATGGCCCGCGAGCTCGACCGGATCGCGCGCCTGTGGGAGGCGATCTCGGCCTCACCGAACGCCGACCGGGTGGGTTTCTGCCTCGACACCTGCCACGCGCACGCCGGCGGGATCGAGTTGGCCGGACTGGTGGACAGGATCCGGGCGATCACCGGACGGATCGACCTCATCCACGCCAACGACTCCCGCGACGCCTTCGACTCCGGCGCCGACCGACACACCAACTTCGGTCAGGGCAACTGCGATCCGCAGGGAGTGGCAGAGGTGGTCGCGACCGCGGGCGCTCCGATCGTGGTCGAGACCCCCGGCGGGGTGGACGGCCAGCGCGCCGACCTGGACTGGCTGCGCGCGCACATGGGCTGAGCCGCGAACGCGGCAATTCCTTGCGCCAGGGTTCGACAGATGGACCGTTGAATCGTTTTAACGCGCGCTGGTCAATCCGTCCCCGCAAGCGGCGATAGCCTGACCTTCGTGAGCAACAGCATCTACGTCGCCGCACCGGAGGGGCGCACTGGCAAGTCCATGGTGGCCGTCGGCATGATCGAGGCCCTGACCCGCACGGTGAGTTCGGTCGGCGTGTTCCGTCCGGTCGTGGCCAGCGGGAGCGAGGACGCCATCCTGCACACGCTGATCAGCCAGCCGGGCGTCGAGCAGACCTACGACGAGGCCGTCGGCGTCACCTACGAGCAGGTTCATGACGACCCCGACGCCGCGCTGCACGTCCTGGTCGAGAAGTACGCGCTGATCAAGGAGCGCTACGAGTCGGTGGTGATCCTCGGCTCGGACTACACCGCGACCACCTCCCCGACCGAGCTGACCTTCAACGCGCGGGTGGCCGCGAACCTGAACACCCCGGTGATCCTCGTCGTCTCGGGCCGCAACCGGACGCCGGAGGACATCCGTTCGGCCGCAGAGGGCGGGCTGGCCGAGTTCCGCGCCCACCACGCGAAGGTGATCGCCGTGATCGCGAACCGGGTCTCCACGCTCGAACGGGCGTCCAGCGACGAGGTGGACCCGGCCGACCTCGAAGCCGTCCGGGCCGAACTGGCCAAGCTGCCGGACGTGATCACCGCGGCACTCCCGGCCGACCGGCTGCTCGCTGCCCCGACCGTCCGGGCCCAATTCGACGCGGTCGAGGCGAACCTCGTGCTGGGCAATCCCGACCTGCTCGACCGGGAGAGCCAGGACACCCTGGTGGCGGCGATGACCCTGCCGAACGTGCTGCGCCGGCTGACCCCCGAGTCGACCGTGATCATGCCGGGCGACCGTTCGGACCTGCTGCCCGGTCTGCTGCTCGCGCACCGGTCCGGCTCGTTCCCGCCCCTGGCCGGGATCATCCTGCTGGGCGGCTACGAGATCCCGGACACGATCGTGAAGCTGGTCGACGGCATCCACAACCAGTTGCCGATCGGCATGACGAACCTCGGCACCTACACGTCCTCGGACCGGATGTTCCGGCTCGAGGGCGCGATGACGTCCAGCCCCCGCAAGGTGGAGGTCGCGCGCCGGCTGTTCTCCGAGCACGTGGACGTGGCGGCGCTGCTGAAGGCGCTCCAGGTGCACCGCTCCGACGTGATCACGCCGCTGATGTTCGAGCACCAGCTGCAGGAGCTCGCCCGCTCCGACCGGCGCACGATCGTGATGCCGGAGTCGACCGACGACCGCATCCTGACCTCGGCGGACATCCTGCTGCAGCGGGGTGTGGCGAACCTGATCCTGCTCGGCGACGCACAGGCGATCAAGCAGCGCGCGACCCGGCTGGGGCTGAGCCTGCACGGCGTCACCGTGGTCGACCCGACCGACCCCGAACTGATCGAACGGTTCGCCGCGGAGTACGCGCGGCTGCGTGCCCACAAGGGCGTCACCATCGAGCAGGCGAAGGAGAAGCTCACCGACCTGAGCTACTTCGGCACGATGATGGTGCACCTGGGCATGGCGGACGGGATGGTGTCCGGTGCGATCAACACCACGGCGAACACGATCCGGCCGTCCCTGGAGTTCATCAAGACCAAGCCGGGCGTGAGCGTGGTGTCGGGCTCGTTCCTGATGTGCATGCCCGACCAGGTCGTGGTGTACGCCGACTGCGCGGTGAACCCCAACCCGACCGCTGCACAACTGGCCGACATCGCGATCAGTTCCGCGGAGACGGCGGTGGCGTTCGGGATCGAGCCGCGGGTCGCGATGCTGTCCTACTCGACGGGCACCTCGGGTTTCGGTGCCGACGTGGACAAGGTGCGCGAGGCGACCGAGATCGTGCGGGAGAAGCTGCCGGACCTCGCACTGGAGGGCCCGATCCAGTTCGACGCGGCCGTCGACCCGACCGTGGCAAGGACGAAACTGCCCGACTCGCCGGTGGCCGGCCGGGCGACCGTGTTCATCTTCCCCGACCTGAACACCGGCAACAACACCTACAAGGCCGTGCAGCGCTCGAGCGGCGCGGTCGCGATCGGCCCCGTGCTGCAGGGCCTGAACAAGGCGGTCAACGACCTCTCGCGCGGCGCGCTGGTCGAGGACATCGTGAACACCGTGGCCATCACCGCCATCCAGGCGCAGGCCTGAACCCGAGGAGACCGAAGTGAGTACCCCCGTCCTGCTGCTGAACTGCGGCTCGAGTTCGATCAAGTACCAGGTGATCGACGCCGACACCGAGGTGGTGGTGGCCAACGGCATCATCCAGCGGATCGGTGAGGAGTCGGGCAGCCTCGACCACCGGCTCGACGGCGAGATGGTGCACGTCGACCGCGGTTTCCCGAACCACGCGCGGGCGCTGAACTACCTCGTCCGGGTGTTCAACGCGCACGGGCCCGACCTGGAGTCGATCCGGGCGGTCGGCCACCGTACGGTGCACGGCGGGGACGCCTTCCGCTCCACCGTGGTGATCGACGACGCGGTGCTGGAGAAGCTGCGTGAGCTGAGCCCGCTGGCCCCGCTGCACAACCCGCCGGGCATCGCCGGCATCGAGGCCGCCCGGGAGGCGCTGCCCGACGTCCCGCACGTGGCGATTTTCGACACGGCGTTCTTCTCGACCCTGCCGCCGGAGGCCTACACCTACGCCATCCCGGCCGACATCGCCGCCGAGCACGGCATCCGCAAGTACGGCTTCCACGGCACCTCGCACAGCTACGTGTCCAGACGGGCGGCCGAGTTCCTGGGCCGCGACTACGGCGAGCTGAAGCAGATCGTCTGCCACCTGGGCAACGGCGCGTCCATCTCCGCGATCGACCGTGGCGTCGCGATCGACACCTCGATGGGGCTGACCCCGCTGGCGGGGCTGGTCATGGGCACCCGCTCCGGCGACGTCGACCCCGGCCTGCACGCGTTCCTCGGCCGCGAGCTCGGCATGGACCTGCAGGAGGTCGACAACCTGCTGAACAAGAAGTCGGGCATGCTCGGCCTCGCCGGAGTCACCGACTTCCGCGACCTGAACGAGCTGATCGAAGAGGGCGACGAGGCCGCGAAACTGGCGATGGCGGTCTACTGCCACCGGCTGATCAGCTACATCGGCGCCTACATCGCGGTACTCGGCGGGGTGGACGCGATCAGCTTCACCGCCGGCGTCGGCGAGAACGACGCGCTGGTCCGGGCGACCGTGGTGAAGCGACTGGCCGGCATCGGGGCGATCCTGGACGAGAAGGCGAACGCCGTCCGCTCGAAGGAGCCCCGGGTGATCTCGGCCTCCGACTCCCCGATCACCGTGCTCGTCGTGCCGACGAACGAGGAGCTGGCGATGGCGAGGGAGACGAAGGCAGCAATCAGCGCCTGAGCGCGCTCAGGCCAGCGCGAAGTCGACGGCCGCCTGCGCGTGCAGGCGGGTGGTCGGGAAAGTGGGCAGGTCGACGTCCGTGGGCCGGGCCAGCAACTCGATCTCCGTGCAGCCGAGGATCACGCCCCGGGCGCCGCGCGCGGCGAGGCGTCCGATGATCTCGACGTAGGCGGCACGGGACTCCTCGCTGACCTGGCCGAGGACCAGTTCGGTGTAGATCACGCGGTCGACCAGGGCGCGGTCGTCGGCCTGCGGGGTCAGCACGGTGAGCCCGCGACTGCGGAGCCGGTCGCTGTAGAACGACTCCTCCATGGTGAACCGGGTGCCCAACAGGGCGACGGTGTCGATGCCCGCGGCCACCACCGCGTCCGCGACCACGTCGGCCAGGTGCAGCAATGGGACGGTGATGGCGTCCGCCACCTGATCGGCGACCTTGTGCATCGTGTTGGTGCAGATCAGCACGGCGTCGGCGCCGGCTGCCTGCAGGCCTCGCGCCGTGTCCGCGAGAAGATGGCCCGCGTCGTCCCAGCGTCCCTCTGACTGCATGGCCTCGATCTCGGCGAAGTCGACGGACGCGAGCACGCACCGCGCCGAGTGCAGCCCGCCGAGCCGCTCTTTCACCCCCTCGTTGAGGAGTTGGTAGTACAGGGCCGAACTCTCCCAGCTCATGCCCCCGATGAGCCCGATGCATCGCATGGACGTGAGGCTAGCGCCGGTTGCCGCCGGTTGGCCGGACTCGTCCATACCCGGTTGTCCACAGCCGTCGTCCACAATGGGGATAACTACATGCGTGTGATTCCCGCTTCCCTGTTCAGCCGGTGAGGGATGGCGCGACGGCGATCCCACGTAGCACGCGTTGCACCGATCTGGTTTCGTTCACCCCGGAGATCACGACCACCGGGCCGCCTTCACCGGTGAACGCGTTGCGCCGGTACAGCGTCATGGGTCGGCGCTGGTCGTCGTTGGGGACGTCGAGCAGAAACACCCACTTGCCATCGAACAGCACGTGCGTGTCGTTGTCCTGGTTGACCGGCAGCCCTGAATCCCACAGCTCCTCGGTGAGACCCGTCTCGGGATCGGTCGCCAGCACGCGGCCGTCAGCGCAGAACCACACCAGCCGGCCCTCCTCGTCCAGTTGGGATGCAATCGTCGAGGTCGAGAACTGGTCGCTGGTCAGCTCCAGCGCCGAACCATCGGATCGCTTCAGTTCTGTCCGGGCCCGCCGGCCAGTGCGCGTGTCCCAGCGCCAGACCTCAAAGGTGTTGGCGCCGCCAGGCCACACCAGATCCGCCAGGTGGGTGATCACCCCGTCGGGGCAGGGTGCCAGTCCGCGCGGGTAGTCGAGTTCGACCGGTGAGGGCACGGCCGCGATCAGGGTCTGGCTCGCGGTCGCCCGCTTCGGATGGAGCCAGGTGAGCATCTGCGGGAAATCGTTGTTGGTCCGCTTCACCGCTCCCGAACGAGCGGCGAGATCGGTGAGTTCGGCCCCGGTCACCTCAGCCAACCCGACCAGGCCCCCCTCACACAGCGAGAACAGCCGGTTGAACCCGGCAACCTCACTCAGCGTCGAGCGACCATCCGTACTGAGCACGACCTGCTCCACATAGCCCGAGCCGTCGTTGCCGTCGTTGTACGATCCGAGGACGCCTTCGGGCGTCTCGACAAGGATGTCCTGGAAGTTGGTCTTCGCGCTGGCCCAGGAACGCAACTGGTCGTTGAGCAGGTAGTCGTGCTCGGTGTCGGCGAAGGACAGGCCCGAATCGGTCCACAACAACTGGCCGTTGTCCATGCCGGAGGTCCGCACGCTCGCCGTGGAGCCGTCCGGCCGCACGACGACCACCTCGCCGGGACCCTCGAAGTCATAGGTCTGGGGACTGAGGTACATCGCCAGAACCGCGTCCCCCAGCGCGGACGCCGTCACTGCCGGTGCCGAGCACGCGGATGCCACCAGCAGCGGGAACGTCACGAACAAGACACCCAGGCGGCGCGGGATCCCCGCGCCGCCCGCGCCCTTCCCGCTGATCAACTCAGCGTCGAGTAGGTCGAGGTCAACGAGGAGTCCTTGATGTTGTCGGGGTACACGCCAAAGCCGCCGTTCGAATCGAGGGCGATACCCGCCTTGATCGTGTAGGTCGCCCAGACCAGCTGCGAACAGTTCATCTTCGTGCCGTAGGCGTCGCGGGCGTCGACTCCGGGGCCGAAGCTAGCAGGCTGCGGGCCCGAACCCCGGCCCGCTCGGCAGAGTCATACATCCTCGTGCCCCGGACGACCCGCGACGGCGTCCCGCACCTGAGCGAACGTGTGCCCCCGATACCTGCTAGTGAGCGTTGCTCTGATCGCGGAGGGAACGGGCCATGCTCCGCAGGATCCGGTAGGCGTCGGACTGCTCGTCCTCGCTCAGCCCGGCCAGCATCCTGACCTCGACGGACCGAACCGCCGCGGTCGCCTTCTCGAGGCTCCTCCGGCCCCGGGGGGTGAGCCGGGTGGGGAGTGCCTTCCCGACACGGTCCTCCGCGGGTCTGACCACGTAGCCGTCCCGTTCCAGGCTCTGCAGGAGCACGTTCATCGACTGCCGGGTAACGAACGCTCCTCGCGCGAGTTCGGAGTTCGACAGACCCGGCCGTTGCGCCAGCAATTCGAGGCAGGAGTAGTGGGTCACGCTCATCCCCAGTGGCCGCAGCACGGCTTCCATCGCAGTCCGGAGCGCACTCGATGCCTCTTTCAGCAGATAGCCCACTGACGTCTCGAGGTCGACGCCGACACCATCTTGACCCATGTCAGTATTCTGACATATAGTCGCTATGTCAGAAAACTGACATGCAAAGGAGAAACCTCATGCCCGCCACCGGCCCCGACTTCATCTCACTCCAGGCCCGCGACCTCGCCACCTCGCAGGCGTTCTACGAGCACTACCTCGGACTGGTGCGCTCCCCCGCCGGCCCTCCCCACGCCGTGGTCTTCGACACGAAGCCGATCGCCTTCGCCCTCCGCGACGTCATTCCCGGCACCGACCTCGCCGCCGCCCAACCCGGCATCGGCACCGCGATCTGGCTCCACGCCACCGACGTCCAGGCCATTCACGATGCGCTCCTCGCCGACAACCACACCATCGTCTCCGCGCCCATCGACGGCCCCTTCGGCCGGACCTTCACCTTCGCCGATCCCGACGGCTACCAGATCACCCTGCACGACCGCACCTGAGGGACCGGCCCGCCGTCCAGGATCGCCTTGTGGATGGGTCATCCAGGCCCACGATCCCTGCCCAGGGACTCGACAGACAACTCCGCCGAGGGGGTTCCGCACCGGATCCTAGGATGGCCCCGTGACCACGACAACGGGATTCGCGCAGACCAGGGACGGCAACTCGATCTGGTACCGGATCGACCGCCCGAATGCGCCCGTTGACCCCACCGGACCCGCAGTGGTGCTGATCTCCGGTCTCGGTGCGGACGAGACGATCTGGGAACCTGCCCTCGATTCGCTGGACGGTTCAACCATCGTCCGGCTGCACAATCGGGGCATCGGCCACAGCGCGGACATCCCCTCACCGGCCTGGACGACGCGCGACGCGGCAGCGGACGTCGCCGCCGTGCTCGACGCCGCCGGTCTGCCCAGGGCCGCCGTGTACGGACACTCACTGGGTGGACGGATCGCGCAGTGGGTGGCCGCCGACTTCCCCGACCGGGTCACGCGGCTCGTGCTGGGAGCCACCACGCCGGGGGATGCGCACGGATTCCCCCGTCCGGAGGCGGCGACCCGCGCCTTCGAGAGCGGGAATCCCGTGGCAGCCCTCGAACTCGTCTTCAGCCCGGGCTACCTGGCCGCCCACCCCGAAGCGGCGACGACGATCGAGAACCGGGCCGTGAGCCCCGAACAGGGAGCCCTGCAACTGGCGATGAGCACGGCTCACGACGCCTGGCAGGCACTGCCGCGAATCCGGGCCCGCACTCTCGTCGTCCACGGGGTCGATGACGGCGTCACCGACGTCCGCAACGCGTCCATCCTGCGCGACCACATCGCCGACGCCGACCTGTTGCTGCTCGCCGGGGCCCGGCACGCCTACCCCTTCGAGCGTCCGGACGCCAACGCGATGATTGCGGCGTTCCTCGCCGGATAGCGGCACACCCGTCCGCGGCGACCCCTCCGGACCGCTCCGGCACACCCGTACAGGGTGGGTCACCTGCGTCGCGCTGGTGAACTGGAAGACTGGGCCTATCACCACCCGCGAGAGGACACCGCCATGACCAGCGCCAGCTCGTTCGAGGAAGACCTGCGCAAGCTCGACAAGACCGTCATCAACACCATCCGAGGCGCCCTGGGCGTGAGCGGTCTGATCTCGCTGATCATCGGGGTGGTGATGCTCGCCTGGCCGGTGAAGACCGCCACCGTCGTGGCGGGCTTCGTCGCCGTATACGCCCTGATCGCCGGCGTGGCGAACATCGCCCTCGGCATCTTCTCCCGCAAGCTCGGTGGCTGGGCCCGGGTCGGGTACCTCGTGCTGGGCGTCGTGTTCCTGATCACCGGCGTGCTCGCCTTCGCCAACCTCCAGACCGCGGCGGGCGCCCTCGCCGTCCTGGTCGGTCTGGTGGTCGGGTTCACCTGGATCGTCGAGGGCGTAGTGGCGCTGGCCCTGATCGGCGACTCCCCCTCGAAGCTGTGGACGGTGGTCTACGCGATCATCACCGTCGTCGCGGGCGCCGTTCTGATGACCTCCCCGCTGTGGGGCGCGGCCATCCTGTGGCTGCTGCTGGGCATCTCCCTGGTCGTGTTCGGGGTCGTCCAGGTCATCCGGGCGTTCCGCTTCGGAGCGAAGACCGCCTGAGCGCTCAGCGCGCCGGTTCGAGGACCGGCGCCGCGCCGGCCGGTGCGTCCGCGAACCCGCGGATCGCCAGCCACAGGCCCAGCGACAGCTCCCAGCAGAAGATCGGTACCACGGCGATCGCCGAGACGACCGAGAGTTGGTCGTTGACGCCGAGCCGCTCCGCCGGCTTCTCCGACCCGCTCACGCACCACGTCATGCACGCCCTCGGCAGCCGGATCTGGGGGTTCACCCAGGACCTGTTCGAGGACGCGAACCAGCCGCCGCCCGACCCTGCGTCCTTCGAGTTGCTGGCCACGGCCTTCCCCCCACCTCGCCGCGGTGGCGGGGGTGGCCGTCCACGACGACGGCACCGTGGTCGCCCGGGGCTGCGACGACCAGTTCGAGTTCGAGTTCGCCCTCGACCTGCTGCTGGACGGGATCGCGCGCCTGCACGACCAGGGCTGGCTTCCTCCCGCCCGCTGACCAGCACGGGAATACCAGGCGCGTCCGCCGGCCTTGAGGAGGTCGGACAACAGGAGGACGAATGACGAGCCTGGACAGCTTCGAAGCGAAGACGATCACCGGAACGGACCAGCGCCTGGCCGACTACCTCGGCAAGGTGGTCCTGGTGGTGAACACCGCATCGAAGTGCGGGTTCACTCCGCAGTTCGACGGCCTGGAGAGGCTCTACGCCGACCTGCGGAGCGAGGGACTCGTGGTGCTGGGATTCCCGTGCGACCAGTTCGCCCACCAGGAGTACGACGACAACGCCGAGATCGCCGACTTCTGCCGGCTGAACTACGGCGTGACGTTCCCGATGTTCGCGAAGGTGGACGTGAACGGCCCCTCGGCGCACCCACTGTTCACCTGGCTGCGGACAGAGCAGGGCGGTGTTCTCGGAGACGCGATCGAGTGGAACTTCACCAAGTTCCTGATCAACCGCGAGGGACAGGTCGTGAAGCGCTACGCCTCGAACGTCGAGCCCGCCGACATCGCGGCCGACATCCGCACACTGCTGGCCGACTGACCCCGCCGGCCCGCACCGGGGTCAGCCGGCGGCTTAGGCCCCCGCAGCGGCGTTGGGCATCTCCCGCAGCGGACGCAGCGCCAGCACCGTGGTGACCAGTAACAGAACCCCGCCGGCGACGTAGGTCCACTGCAACCCGACGGCGTGCGCGACCAGGCCGCCGCCGAGCGCGCCGAGTGGCATCGCGAGGAACGCCAGCATCCGGAACACCGAGGTGACCCGGCCGAGCAGGTCCAGCGGGACGATCCGCTGGCGGTAGCTGTTCACGGTGATGTTCCACACCATGGAGAAGAACCCCACCAGCGCGAACGCGGCGAACGACACGACCACCTGCGGCCACACCCCCAGCACCACGGTCGACACCCCGAACATCGCCAGCGCAACCAGCACGCTGCGCCGCTCGCCGACCCGCAGGGTGAACCGGGCCGTCAGCACGGCTCCCAGCAGGGCTCCGGCGGCGAACGACGCCATCACCAGGCCGTACGCCGACTCCGGCAGGTGCAGCAGTTGCAGGACGTACAGCACCAGCACGGCGATCGCGGCCGAGGTGACGAAGTTCACCACGCCGACAGCGGTGGCCAGCGTCCGCAGTACCCGGTGGTGCAACAGGTAGGAGAGCCCGTCCCGAACCAGCTGGAGCGGGCCGACGTCGCCGGTGTGCGCTGCCCGTCCGGGGGCCCGGCGGGAGACGACGGCCGTGACCAGCGCGCCCGCGGCGTAGGCCAGCGCGGCGAACCCGAACGGTGCGGCCGGCCAGATCACGTAGGTGGCCGTTCCCACCACCGGTCCCAGCAGGTTCGCGGCCAGGGCGAGCGCCATCTGGGTGAGCGAGTTCGCGCGCTGGAACTCGGCGGGCGGCACCAGTTCGGGCAGGACCGCGGAGGACGCGTTGTCGAAGAACGGCGCAGCCAGGCCCAGCAGGAAGCCCAGCCCGTAGATCAGGGGCATGGACGCGTCCCCGGCCGCGACCAGGGCGGCGAAGACGCCGGCGAACAGTGCCCGCGCCGCGTTCGCCACCCACATGATCGACAGCCTCGGCAGTCGGTCGGCCACCACTCCGGACACGAGCCCGAGCAGCAGCCAGCCGGCCTGCTGGAGCGCGTCGGTGACCGAGATCAGGCGGGCGTCGCGGGTGAGGGACGCGGCGAGCACCGGCACCGCGCCGAACAGGAGGCCCTCGCCGAGGTAGGACACAGCACTGCCGGTCCAGACGGCCCAGAATCGACGGCCCAGGGGTTTCGCCACGACCCACCTCCGTCGTGAGTCTAGGGATCGGTGTCGCGGTTTGGCCGCGGAAGCGGTCAGGCGTGACGCGAGCGCCGGGTGGGCCGGGGCGAGCGGCCAGATCGCGACACCGCCGATCCTGGGCTCAGGCGACGTCGTCGGTGTCGGTGGTGACCCGGGCGATGTGCAGGGCGAGGTAGGAGACCTCGTCCTCGGTCAGGGCGGCGCCGAGCCGCAACTCGAGCAGTTCGGCGAGCCGGCGAGCGCAGTTGGCGGCCTCCGGATAAGCCTGGCGGATCGCCGTCCCGATCGCGGAGTGCTCCTCGTGCAACTGGCGGTGCTGGTGGATCCGCACGAACAGGTAGCGCAGGTGGGTGACGAAGCGACCGACGCTCACGCTGCCCGAGTCGAGCTGCTGCTCGTAGAGCTGCTCGATCACCGTCACCATCTGCTGGATGACGCCGGTCATCGTGTAGGTGTAGGACAGGTCCCCAGTCGCGAACCCGGCGTTGACCAGGTGCAATGCCAGGCCGACCGCTTCGGCGTCGGGCAGCCGGATCTCACTGCGGGCGTTGATCGCGCCCAGCAGCGCCTTCGCCTGGGCGTACTCGTCGGCGTACAGGTGCCGCACCTCGGCGAGCAGCGGGTACTCCAGGTCCATCCCGATCGCCATCCGGCGCAGCGCGAAGCTGACGTGGTCGGCAACCGCGATCACGAGCGCGGGGTTCTTCCCCACCGCGTCCAGCCCCACCTCGGCGAGCGCATCGCCGACGAGCTGGATGTGCTCCGGCGGGATGCCGGACAACAGCTGGGCGAGATGGTCGGGGTCGCGTCCGTCGGAAGGGACGAAGGTGCGCACCACCCGGGTCTCATCGACGACCTGGCCCGGCCGGGCCTGGAAACCCAGGCCCCGGCCGGTGAGGATCACTTCTCGTCCGGCCTCGTCCAGTGCGAGGACGAGGTTGTTGTTGAAGACGCGCGCGATCTCCATGTCAGGCGACTCCATCCGGGCGCCGTGACCCCGGGACGAGCCCGGGATCACAGGGCGGACGAACGGTCACGACGGGCTCCTCTCAGGGCGTCACGTCAATGATGGCGTCCCCGGACCGAACCGTGTCGATCTTCCGCGGGGTGACGGAGCCGAGCGTCATCGTGTTGATCACGACCACGATCGTGGTGGTGTCGTATCCCGCGGAGCGAACCCCGTCGAGATCCACCCTCGCCAGCAGGTCGCCGGCCTCCACCCGCTGGTGCTGCTTCACGTCCAGATCGAAGAACCGGCCACCCAGCTGGACGGTGTCGATGCCCACGTGCACCAGCACCTCCACCCCGTCATCGGTCTTGATGCCGAACGCGTGCCCCGAGTCGGGAACGGTCACGAGCACCCCGGTCACCGGGGAGACCACGTGCCCGTCCGACGGCTCGATGCCGACGCCCTCGCCGAGGGCCTTGGACGCGAACACCTTGTCCTTCACGTCCTCCAGCGCGATCACCTTCCCTGTGACCGGAGCGGCCACGACGTCGGTGCGCACCAAGGTCGCGACCCCACCACCCGCGGGGGCGGCCACGGCTGCGGCCATCGGCGCCACGGCACCCTTGGCTGCACGCTCGCGTTCGAGCGCCAGGTCCATCTCGGCCTGGGCCTGATCGGCCTCGAACTCGGCCTTCTGCTCGGGAGTGCGGTAGTCGGAGGCGATCACCAGGATCATCGACACGGCGAAGGCCGCGGCGATCGAGATCACGTAGATCCAGGTCGGGGAGAAGACCGGGATGGTGAGCAGCGAGGTGAACGCGAAGGCGCCGGTCTTGACCGTGCCGAAGATCCAGCCGAGGATGCCGATGGTCAGGCCGCCCGTCGCACAGCCGATCAGCATCCGCGGGTAGATCCGCTTGTAGCGAAGATGGATGCCGTAGAGGGACGGCTCCGAGATGCCGCCCAACAGGCCGGCGGCCAGGGCACCGATGGCGGTCTGGCGCACCTCGTTGTCACGAGCCCGGCTGGCGACGACGAGGACGCCGGCGGTCGCACCGAAGCAGGCGAAGTTCCACGTGCCCATCGGGCCCTGGATGAAGTCGTAGCCCAGGGTGCTGATGTTGGCCAGCATGAGCGCGTTCAGCGGCCAGTGCAGGCCGAGCGGCACCAGGAACGGGTAGAGCATCGGAATCAGCACTGCGAACAGCAGCGGCACCGTGTTGTTCAGCCAGGCCAGCCCATAACCGAGACCACTGCCGATCCAGATCCCGAGCGGGCCGATCAGGAAGGCGGTGATCGGAATCATGATCAGCATGCTGAAGAACGGGACGAAGACCATCTGGATGTTCTCGGGGAAGATCCGCTTCAGCAGCTTGTAGAGCTGGGCCAGCACCGCGACCATGATCAGCGGCACGAACACCTGGCCGCCGTAGCTGTTCAACTGCATCGGGAGTCCGGCGATCATGGCCACACACTGGGTGCCGATGTCGGTCTTGGTGCAGACGGTATCGGCTGCGCCACTCAGCGACAGGAATTCCGGGGTGAACAACGCCGCCATGATCGTGGCCCCGATCCACGGGTCGACATTCAGTTTCTTGGCCGCGTTGTAGGCGACCATGATCGGCAGGAAGTACAGCACCGAACGCCACATCGCGTCCCAGAACACCCAGGTGGCTCCGGCGGCCGTCAGCCGGTCCACGCCCTGGAACGGGACGATGTGAAGGGCGTCGAGAATGGCGGCGATCGCGATGATCAGCGACGAGCCGAGCAGCACGCCCAGCAGCGGGCGGAACGAGTCGGACAGGTACTCGAAGAACGCGTCCAGCCAAGCTACCTTGCCGCGGGCCTTGGCCCGCTCACGCGCCTTCACGTCCGCATCGGAGAGGCCCTTGCCCACGCTCGCCATCGTCGGCAAGTTCATGATCTCGTTGAACATGGTCGCGACGGCGCCGCCGATCACGACCTGGTAGCGGTCGCCGCTCTGCGGTACCGCGCCCATCACTCCCGGGATCTTCTCCACGGCCTTCTGGTCGATGCCCGAGGCATCGTTCAACTCGAAACGCAACCGCGTCGCACAGTGCGTGAGGCTGATCACATTGCCGGCTCCGCCGACTGCCGCCACGATCTGTTCGGCGGGACTTGTTGTGGTTCCCGACTCCATTGTCCCTTTCCCTTCTGGAAGTCCCTGAAAACAAAAAAAGACCCGAGGCGCACTCTCGTGCCCCTCAGGTCTTGCCCCGTTGCTGGGTAACAACCCTGTGTTGGTCCTGCTCGAAAAAGCGTAACACCACCCCTATGAGCCTTGGCAAATCACCTGATCAAAGGCCGGTTCTCACACCCAAAGAAACCCCCCGGGGTATTTCAGGAACGGGCGACCCGGAACAACTCGCACACGACACCGTAATAGCGGTCGGTCGGTCCGAGCCTGGTCATGCCGAGCCGCTGACACACGGCCTGGGACGCGGTGTTCGCCGGATAGGTGACCGCGTAGACCTCATCGACTCCCTGCTCCCAGGCGTGGGCGAGCAGGCGTCCACCTGCCTCGGTGGCGTAGCCGCGTCCCCAGACCTCGGGACGCAGGTGCCAACCCACCTCGGTGTCGGGCGAGACCTCCCCCGAGCTGTACGGGAGCAGCTTCAGCAGGGCACTGCCCACCGGCCGACCGACCTCGTGAGGCACGATTGCCCACACCCCGTAGCGCGGCCCCTCGAAGGAGGCCCAGCGGGTGAAGGCCGCCCGCACGTCATCGGGTCCCGTCCACGCCCTCGGTTCAGCCCCGAGGTAGCGGGCCACCTCCCACTGGGAGTAGATCTCGAGGGCAGCGTCTGCGTCCGACTCCCGCCAGGGGCGGAGTAGCAGGCGGGGCGTCTCCAGCTCGGGCACCATGGCGGCAGCCTACGGGCCCGCAGGGGACGACGGCACGAGCAGTCCAGCTCAGCCGACGTTCGCCCAGCTGCGCCGGTAGACGTCGAGCAGTGCTGCGACCTCTGCTGCGTCCGGCAGCCCGGCCGGGTTGATCCAGACCGGCACGCCGAACATGCGAAGGTTCGTCCGCGCCGCGATCCGGCGGAACCAGCTCAGCTTCGCGATGAAGCCCTCCGGATCACGCACCTCCACCCCGACCATCGTGGCCCGGGAGATCTGCGAGGTGCACACCGACACGACCTCGCTCCACGGCACGAAGCCGACGGCCGTGAGCGAGGAGTCGTCGGTGAACCCGTCCGCGGTGAGACGCAGCGCGACCCTGGGCTGGGCCGCCCGGTAGGCCAGGTAGGTGGTCGCCGGCCCGAACAACGCCAGCGCGATCCACCCCGCCCACTGGTACACCGCGACCAGTGCCGGGCCGCCGGCCGGCGGGAAGGACACCATGATCAGCGGCAGGGCTGCCATGAAAATCCCGAAGGTCACGAGCCGAATGCCTGCCCAGCGCGCAGGTTTCAGTTCCACGGTTTCCGGATAGCGGGCGATGACACGCCCATCGGTCTCGTACGACACAGCCATTTCCGCCCCCCAACGGACTGACGTTCACTGCTCCGCGCTCGCGCCCCCACGCGACCGGAGAGTCGTCACCCCTCATTGTGCCAGCACCCGCCCGCGCGCCGCTGTCCCCCGGAAGCGGGACCGGGACAAGCCCGGGACGGGCCCGCTGCGGGCCTCGACCGACCCGAACAGCCGGACGCGAGACTCGCGTCAGCGGCCGTGGGAGTACGCCACGCCGGGCTTCGTCCGGCCGAGCAACGTACTCACCGTGACCAAGGTGAACCCCTTGGCGCGCAGCTTCTTGATGATCGCGGGGACGGCCTTCACCGTGGTCGGGTGGATGTCGTGGAGCAGGATGATCGAGCCGCGCCGGGCGCCCTTCACCGCCGCGGCGACGGTCTTGTCGGTGTCACGGGTCAGCCAGTCGAGCGTGTCGACGTTCCACAGCACCAGGGCCAGGCCGGACCGCTTCGCCGACGCGTGCACATCGGCGTCCATCGCTCCGTAGGGTGGCCTCAGGTAGCGCGGGTCCACCCCGGCGTCCCGGCGCAGCACCCGGATCGTCGAGGTCAGCTCCCGGTCGATCTGGGCCGGAGTGAGCTTGGTCAGGTCGCGGTGGTCCCAGGTGTGGACGCCGATCTCGTGGCCGGCGCGGGCGACCGCACGAGCCACCTTCGGATAGGTCTCGACCTGCTGGCCGAGCAGGAAGAACGTGGCGGGTGCCTTGGCGTCGGCGAGGTGCGCCAGCAGCGTCCGGGTGTACGGGCCCGGTCCGTCGTCGAAACTGAGCGCGACGCATTTCACCTTGTCGCAGTCCACTTTCTGGATTGCTCCGCCCGGCTTCCCGGTCGGTGTCGAGGTCGCGGTCGGCGTCGGCGTGGGGCTCGCGGTGACCGCGTCCGGTGGGACCGGGTTGATCACGGAGTTCTCGACGCGGCGGCCCTCGTCGGTGAGCAACGGCGCCGTGGCCGCGGCCGGAATGGTGAGGGTCACCCGTCCGTGCGGGCAGGCCATCACCTGGCACTGGTCGAAGCCGACGATCAGTTCGCCCTGGCTGGTGAACGCGACCATCGGCGCAGCCGCCAGCGGGTCGCCGCCGGCCCGGCCCAGGTCCACGTCAGGGTGCGCGGCCGCCGCTTCCCGCAGCGCGGCGAGGGCTGCGGCGTGGTCGAGGAGTTCATCGGTGCCCAGCACCGCGCCCGTGGCCGGGTCGAACCAGAAGGAGCGCCAGGTGCTCCGGCCGTCCACACCGTCGAAGAGGTAGCCGTCGCTGACCACTCCGACCGCCTCCGGTGAGCTTCCGATCAGCTGCCAGCCGAGGTTGAGTTCGGCGGACGCGCCGCCGGCGGCGGCGGGATGGGTCGCCTCGAAGTCGCTGACCGCCTGCGTGAAGTAGCCGGAGATCTGCGCGTCCACAGGGGAGCGGTCGAACTGCGGCCAGCTCGCGAACACCCGCGTCCCGTTGTAGGCGGTGCGGGTCTCGACCCGGGCGAGCAGGCTGCCGAGCAGCTCGCCGTCCATCACCTGCGGGCTGCGGCCCTCGGCCACCAACTCCTCCTCCGCCGCGCCCGTGGGCCGGGCCGTGTTCGGTGGGGTCGGAGTCGGCGTGGCCGCGGTGGGCGTCGGCACCGGCGAACCCAGGTCGGGCCCGGGATAGGTCACCGCGCAGCCCGCGAGCAGGCCCAGCCCGGCAAGGACGGCTCCGATTCGCCTGATCGCCCGCATGCTCCTCCTGGATGGTGAACGGTCCTTCGACGGTACCTGTCCGCCCTGAACGTCCGCCGCAAGGAGATTCAGGTGTCGCTCAGGTGGACGAAAAGGAGAACCGTCCCCTTTTCGGCCAGGTGGACGAAGAGGCCTCCCGACTTGACGGGGACGGCGATCGGCACGCACCCTTGGAGGCATGTGGAACTGACCTCTCGCACCGTCCCTGCCAGCGATCGAGGTCATCCGTGTCCACAACCCTGTTCCTTTCCGGCGTCGCCGCGTCCTTCGGCGCCCACCCTCTGTTCGCGGGGCTGGACGCCACCGTCGCGCCCGGCGACGTCACCGCTCTCGTCGGGCCGAACGGATCCGGCAAGACCACGCTGCTGCGGATCATCGCCGGCGAGCACCCGGCGGACGCCGGCACCGTCCGGCTCGCCCC
>DehalE1_100023_pt1 | contig 37958 bp, 33 predicted proteins | sample DehspE1_FD_43922 | JGI IMG/M metagenome (IMG submission 43922) | reverse complement strand
GGTGACGTCGCAGGCCAGCGCCCGTCCGCCGATCTCGGCGGCGAGCGCCTCGACCCGGTCGGCCCGGCGGGCGGCGCAGATCACCTCGAACCCCTGTGCGGCGAGCAGGCGGGCGGTGGCGGCGCCGATCCCGCTGCTGGCTCCCGTGACGACGGCTGTTCCACGATCACTCATGCCGCGATTCTGCCAGCCTCGAACACTCGGGATCCCGGGCGGTCACGGGCCGATAGGCTCGGTGCCATGACTGCAACGCTGATCCTGCTCCGCCATGGTGAGAGCGAATGGAACGCCAAGAACCTGTTCACCGGGTGGGTGGACGTCGACATCAACGAGAAGGGAATCGGGGAGGCCAAGCGCGGCGCGGAGCTGCTCAAGGCCGAGGGTCTGTTGCCCGATGTCGTACACACCTCCGTGTTGCGTCGCGCCATCCACACCGCGTACCTCGCGCTGGACGGCTGCGATCGCCACTGGATCCCGGTGAAGCGGTCCTGGCGGCTCAACGAGCGCCATTACGGCGCTCTCCAGGGCAAGAACAAGGCCCAGACGCTGGAGGCGTACGGCGAGGAGCAGTTCATGCTCTGGCGCCGCTCCTACGACACCCCGCCGCCCCTGATCGCCGCGGACGACGAGTTCTCCCAGTACGCCGACCCCCGCTACGCCAGCCTGCCTTCCGAGGCCCGGCCGCTGACCGAGTGCCTCAAGGACGTCGTGGGCCGGATGCTGCCGTACTGGTACGACGCGATCGTCCCCGACCTGAGGGACGGCAAGGTCGTGATCGTGGTCGCGCACGGCAACTCGCTGCGTGCCCTGGTCAAGCACCTGGACAACATCAGTGACGCCGACATCGCCGGCCTGAACATCCCGACCGGCATCCCGCTGCTGTACGAACTGGACGAGGACCTCCGTCCGACCGTGCCGGGCGGCCGCTACCTCGACCCGGACGCCGCAGCCGCCGCGATCGAGGCGGTCAAGAACCAGGGCAAGAAGTAGCTCCCGGACCGAAACGGGGACGGTTCCGAACTCGGTCCACTCTCAGGTGGACCGAGTTCGGAACCGTCCCCAATTCGGTCCGATCAGGCGACCGGCCAGTTCTCGCCCTCGGGCAGCAGGCCGGTGATCACGTAGATCACCCGGGACGCCATCAGCACGGCGTGGTCGGCGATCCGTTCGTAGTAGCGGCCGAGCAGTGCGACGTCGACCGCGGCCTCCACGCCGTAGGACCAGTCCTGGCCGAGCAGCAGCCGGAACTGGCTCTTGCGCAGCTCGTCCATCTCCTCGTCGTTGTCGGCGAGCTTGCCCGCGTCGTGCGCATTGCGCTCACGCAGCGAGCGTCCGGCGGTCTGTACCATCTCCTCGGCCACGCGCGCCATCAACGTGAAGTTCGGCACCAGGCCGTCCGGCACGGCGTGGTCGGGGAAGCGCAGCCGCGCGATCTTGGCGACGTGCGCGGCCAGGTCGCCCATCCGGGCGAGGTCGGCGACCATGCGCATCGCTGCGACCACCGTGCGCAGCTCACCGGCGACCGGCGCCTGCCGGGCCAGCAACTGGAAGCACCGGGCCTCGAGCTCGTCGTGCAGCTCGTCGATCCCCGCGTCGTCACTGATCACCTGTTCAGCCGTGGCGAGGTCGGCCTCCAGCAGTGCCTTGGTGGCCTCGCGGACGGCGACCTGCACCGCTTCGCTCATTCGCACCAGGTCGGTGACCACACTCTCCAGGCTTTCGTGGTAGTTGTCGCGCATCTGCTTCTTCCGTTCCAGGGCCGCCATCCGTGCGGTCGGCGTTATTGTCCCGCGGAAAGGCTAGACAGGCGCCCGACTCGCCATCGGGACACCGGCCCAACACCGGGTGAACACTCGGTGAATCTTCGACCAAACCACCGCCGGCTGAGGTGAATTCGGGGCAGCCAGCGGTCGGCGTCCCTCTAGACTCCCGAGCATGACGCCCAACGCCTTGGCCTTGCTGGCTCTGGTGTTCGGGGCCGGACTCGGCGCCCTGGCCGTGTGGCTGGGGGTGCGCCGCGCGAACGCGAGGGACGCGAGCCAGGTGATCGCCCGGCAGCAGCTCGGCGAGATCCTCTCCCCGCTGCGCGCCGCCGTCGCCGTGGTCACCGATGCGGACGTCGTGCTGGCGGCGTCCTCCTTCGCGAAGGCCTGCGGCCTGGTCCGCGGGTCGTCGCTGGGCCCGTCCGAGGTTCTCGACATGCTCACCGACACCCGGCAGAAGGGCCGCCCGGTCGAGCGCGACCTGCGACTGCCGCCCGGACCGGGAAGCCCGGTGGTCCAGCTCGCCGTGAAGGTCGTTCCGCTGAGCAACGGGGCTGCCCTCGTGGTGGGGGAGGACCGGTCCGCCGACCTGCGATTCAGCGAGACCCGGCGGGATTTCGTCGCCAACATCACCCACGAGCTGAAGACCCCGATCGGGGCGATCGGCCTGCTGGCCGAGGCTGCGGACGCGGCGGCGGACGACCCCGAAGCCGTGCACAGGTTCCTCGGCAAGCTCAGCAAGGAGAACCGGCGGCTGAACGAGCTGGTGTCCCAGATCATCGCGCTCTCCCGGCTGCAGGCAGAGGACCCGATGCTGGCCGCCCACGAAGTGGACGTCGCCGGGGTGCTCGAGGCGTCCGTGGCCCGCTGCCGCGAGATTGCCGAGGCGGGTGGGATCAGCCTCAGCCTGAGCGCCGAGCCCGGCCTGCAGGTGGTCGGGGACGCCGAGGAGCTGGAGACCGCCGTGACCAACCTGGTCCAGAACGCGGTCGCCTACTCCGAGACCGGGGCCCGGGTGGCCGTCACCAGCCGGTCCAGCGGTGACCGGGTCGAGATCCGCGTCTCCGACAACGGCATCGGGATCAGCGAGGCCGACCAGGCACGCATCTTCGAGCGGTTCTACCGTGTCGACGCGGACCGCAGTCGCGCGAGCGGCGGCACCGGGCTCGGGTTGTCCATCGTCAAGCACGTCGTCCACGCCCACGGTGGCGAGGTTGCCGTGTGGAGCAAGCTCGGGCAGGGCTCGACCTTCACTCTCAGGCTGCCGGCCAGCCAGGAAGGAGCACCGGAATGACCAGGGTGCTGATCATCGAGGACGAGGAGACCTACCGGGAGACCCTCGGTTTCCTGCTGCAGAAGGAGGGGTTCGAGGTCAGCCTCGCCCCCGACGGTGCGGCAGGCCTGGTCGCCTACGACCGTCAGGGCGCCGACATCGTGCTGCTCGACCTGATGATGCCCGGGCTCTCCGGGACGGAGGTGTGCCGCCAGCTGCGCGCGCGGGGCAGCGTCCCGATCATCATGGTGACCGCCCGGGACACCGAGATCGACAAGGTGGTCGGCCTCGAGCTCGGTGCCGACGACTACGTGACCAAGCCGTTCAGCCACCGCGAACTGGTCGCCCGGATCCGGGCGGTGCTGCGGCGCGGCCAGGACGTCGAGCTGATCGCCGACGTGGTGGAGGCCGGCGGCGTCCGGATGGATGTGGAGCGGCATGAGACCAGCGTGCGCGGGACGCCGGTGCAGCTGGCGCTGAAGGAGTTCGAGCTGCTGGAACTGCTGCTGCGCAACTCCGGGCGCGTGCTCACCCGCGGCCAGCTGATCGACCGGGTCTGGGGCCCCGACTACGTCGGCGACACCAAGACGCTGGATGTGCACGTGAAGCGGCTCCGGGCCAAGCTGGAGGAGGACCCGGGCAACCCGGTGCTGCTGGTCACCGTTCGGGGCCTGGGCTACAAGTTCAACGCCTGAATCGCAGTCTCGCCGACGCTGGCGGGTGTGGGAGGTGGTTGGCCGGGCCGTTAGGGTTGGTCCTCGTGTCCGACATCACTGTCTTCTCAGGCCACGCCCACCGCGAGTTCGCCGAGGAGATGTGCAGCATCCTCGGCGTCGAGCTCTCGGCGTCCCGGCTCTCCCGGTTCTCCAACGACTGCCTGCAGGTGCAGCTGCGCGCCAACTGCCGCCAGCGCGACGTGTACATCGTGCAGCCCCTGGTGCCGCCCACCCAGGAGAACCTGATGGAGCTGCTGATGATGGTGGACGCGGCGCGCGGTGCGTCCGCTGCCCAGGTCACCGTCGTCATGCCCCACTACGCCTACGCCCGCTCGGACAAGAAGGACGCGCCGCGGATCAGCATCGGCGGACGCCTGGTGGCCGACCTGATCCACACGGCCGGCGCGAACCGGGTGCTCACCATGAACCTGCACGCCGAGCAGGTGCACGGCTTCTTCTCGATGCCGGTCGACCACCTGACCGCGCTGCCGGTCCTCGCCCGCCACTTCCGCAGCCGCGACCTGTCGAACACGGTCGTGATCTCCCCCGACTTCGGCAACGCCAAGGACGCCAACCGGTTCGCCCGGATGCTCGGCGTCCCGATGGCTGCCGGCTCGAAGCGGCGCCAGGCCGACGACAAGGTCGTGATCGATGCCATCGTCGGCAAGGTCGGCGGCAAGGACGCGATCATCCTCGACGACGAGATCGCGACCGCCGGTTCGGTCGTCGAGCTGATCGACACCGTCCGGCGCTACCACGTGAACTCCATCTCGATCGCGTGCACCCACGGGCTGTTCTCGGGCAAGGCGGTCGAGCGTCTGAACGCGGTGCCCGACATCGTCGAGATCGTCTCCACCAACACCGTGCCGGGACCGGAGGGGCTGAACCGCCTGACCACCGTCTCGGTGGCACCGCTGTTCGCCGAGGCGGTGCGGCGGATCAACTGCGGTGAGAGCGTCTCGGGCCTGTTCTCCGACGAGGACACCTACGGCGAATAGCTCTCGGCGCGCGGTGCGCGTGCCAACCCCGTCGCCGACCGCCTGACCACCCCGACCGACACCGGTCCGGCAGCACCGCTGCGCCCGTCCAGGTACTGCACGAGTGCACTGGCGGGCGGTTCCGCCGGGCGAGTGCCCAGGCGACCCTGCGCACTGCCGCTCCCTTGGCCCATGAACAGCTCCTCCTGGGCGCGGCGCACGGCCGTGCCGTGTCCGCTCGCCGCAACAAATCCCAACTGATCCCAACCCCTGCTCCGGTGAACCTCTTGACAACACCAAGCAAAACAAGATAAAACAAGGGATATCAACATGGCGGTTGCCTGAAGGGAGCGGGGATGTACGCAGAAGAGCGGCACCGCACGATCGTCAACCTGGCCCTGCGTTACGACCGGGTCTCGGTCGCCGACCTCGCCACCCGATTCGATGTCACCACCGAGACCATCCGGCGCGACCTGGACGTGCTCGACAAACGCGGCATCCTCCGCCGCGTGCACGGGGGAGCGGTCGTCGCAGAGAACGTCGCCCTGGTCGAGACCGCGCTGACTGAGCGCGAGCCGGCCTTCGTCGCCCAGAAGACCCGGATCGCCGAGGCGGCCCTGGCCTACCTGCCGCCCGTCGGCTCCACGGTGATCCTCGACGCGGGCACCACGATCGGCCGGCTCGCCGCTGCCGTCCCCCCGGGCGCCCTGAGCACCGTCGTGACCAACTCCGTCCCGGTCGCCGCGCAGCTCGCCGCAGCCAACGGCGGAGTCCAGGTACACCTCCTCGGGGGCCGCGTCCGCGGCATCACCCAGGCAACGGTCGGTGGCGAGGCCGTTGCAGCCCTCGGCCGGCTTCGCTGCGATGTCGCCTTCGTCGGCACCAACGGAATCACGGTGGGCCACGGCTTCTCCACCCCGGATCCCGACGAGGCCGCAGTGAAGGAGGCCATGGTCGCCGCCGCCCGCCGGACGGTAGTGCTCGCGGACTCCTCCAAGATCGGCGTCGAACTGCTCGTCACCTTCGCCCCGCTGGCCGCGGCCGACGTCCTGATCACGGACTCAGGCATCTCCGCCCATGACCGCGCCGACCTGAGCAACGCCGGAATCGAGGTTGTCATCGCATGATCGTCACACTCACAGCCAACCCCTCGCTCGACCGCACCGCCACCCTCGACCGTCCGCTCGCGCGCGGCGAGGTGCACCGGGTCAGCTCGGTCACCGTCGAGCCCGGGGGCAAGGGCATCAACGTGGCCCGGGTGGCGCACTACGCCGGCCATCCGGTGCGCGCGATCCTGCCGGCCGACCCCGACGACCCGATCCTGCACGGGCTCGACGCGCTGCGCGTGCCGTACCGCTCCGTGCCGCTGGCCGGGGCCGTCCGCACCAACCTGACCCTCACCGAGGCCGACGGCACCACCACCAAGATCAACGAGCCCGGGCCGAGCCTGGACGCCGAGACGATCGAGCGCCTGGCCCACCTGCTGGTGCTCGAGTCCGAGCGGGCTGACTGGGTGGTGCTGTCCGGATCGCTGCCCCCCGGCGTGCCCGAGCAGTGGTACGCCGATCTGGTCCGCGCGTTGCGTCCGTGGGGTTGCCGGATCGCCGTCGACACCTCGGACGCCCCGTTGCTCGCGCTGGCCGCCCGGTTCCCGGATGCCGCCCCCGACCTGCTCAAGCCCAACTCCGAGGAACTCGCCCAGCTCACCGGGGCCGATCCCGAAGCACTGGAGGCGTCCGCAGCAGCCGGCGATCCGACCGCGTGCGTCGAGGCCGCCCGCACCCTGGTCGAGCGGGGTGTCGGCGCCGTGATGGCCACCCTGGGCGGTGCGGGTGCCGTTCTGGTCACGCCCGAAGGTGCCTGGCACGCCGCGCCGCCGCCGATCACCGTCCGCAGCACCGTGGGCGCCGGCGACTCCTCGGTCGCCGGCTACGTCCTCGCCCACACCCGGGAGCTGTCCGCCCCCGACCGGCTCCGCCTCGCCGTCGCCTACGGATCGGCGGCCGCATCGCTGGCCGGGACGGCGCTACCGAAGCCCGAACAACTGAACACGACAGCCGTCACCGTCTCCACCATCGCCTGACCCAGGTTCGTCCACCACCAACCACCGTCCGCCCAACCACCGTCCGCCCAACCATCGTCCGCCCAACCACCGTCCACCGTCCGCCCAACCACCGTCCGCACACACCAAAGGAACTCCGTTGTCCGAACCGCTGATCACCGCCGATCTCGTCCTGCTGGACGCAGACCTCGGCCACACCAAGACCGACGTCATCACAAACTTGGCCGCCCTGGTCGCCAAGTCCGGCCGTGCCGAGGCTGCCGGCCTCGCCGCCGACGCCCTCGCCCGCGAGGAGAAGGCCGTCACCGGCCTCGGCGGCGGGATCGCCATCCCGCACTGCCGCTCCGCTGCCGTGAACACGAACACCCTGGCGTTCGCCCGGCTGAACCCCAAGGTCGACTTCGGCGCCGCCGACGGCCCTGCCGACGTCTGCTTCATGATCGCCGCCTCGGAGGGTTCCGACGACGCGCACCTCACCCTGCTGGCGATGCTGGCCCGCTCGCTGATGCGCGCGGAGTTCCTCGAGGGCCTGCGCAGCGCCACCACGCCCGAGCAGGTCGTGGCCCTGGTCAACCAGGCCACCCAGCCGGACGCGCCGGCTGCTCCGTCCGTGGCGCCTGCCGCGGCCGCGCCGGCGCCGGCTCGGGTGGCGGACGAACCCCGCAAGAAGCTGATCGTTGCGGTCACCTCCTGCCCGACCGGAATCGCGCACACCTTCATGGCCGCTGACGGCCTCGAGCAGGCGGGCAAGGCCGCCGGCGTCGAGCTGATCGTCGAGCCTCAGGGTTCCGGCAAGATCGACTGGCTCGATCTCGAGCTGATCAAGGGCGCGGACGCGGCGATCTTCGCCGCCGACGTCCCGGTTCGGGAGCGGGAGCGCTTCGCCGGCCTGCCCGTGATCGAGGCGGGCGTGAAGCGCGCCATCAACGAGCCCTCCAAGCTGGTCGCCGAGGCGCTCGCCGCGATCGACAACCCGAACGCCCGCAAGGTCGCCGGCTCGGCCGGTGGGGCCTCGGGCGCCGCCGCGGGCGGCGGTTCGCAGCTGAGTGTCGGCAAGCGTGTGCAGCAGGCGCTGATGACCGGCGTCTCCTACATGATCCCGTTCGTGGCTGCCGGCGGTCTGCTGATCGCGCTCGGCTTCCTGTTCGGCGGCTACGACATCGCCCTTGCGCCGAAGGACTGCGCCGCGCTGACCTGGGCCGATCCTGCGACCTGCCAGAGCGCGTCCTCGATGGCCTCCCTGGTGCTCAGCACCAACTCGTTGACCAGCATGCCGGCCGGCTTCGCGTTGTACCTCGGCGCGATGCTGTTCACCATCGGCGCGGCGGCCTTCGGCTTCCTGATCCCCGCGCTGAGCGGCTACATCGCTTACGCGCTCGCCGGTCGTCCCGGCATCGCCCCCGGCTTCGTGGGTGGCGCGATCTCTGCGGCCATCGGCGCCGGCTTCCTCGGCGGCCTGGTCACGGGCCTGCTCGCCGGTGTGCTCGCCTTGTGGATCTCGGGGTTCAAGGTGCCTCGCTGGCTCGCCGGCCTGATGCCGGTCGTGATCATTCCGCTCGTGGTGACCTTCCTCGTCGGCGGCGTGATGTACCTGTTCCTCGGCACCCCGCTGGCGAACCTCACCAAGGCGATGGAGGCCGGCCTGCAGGGCATGTCGGGTGGCTCCGCGATCATCCTGGGCATCGTGCTCGGCCTGATGATGTGCTTCGACCTCGGCGGTCCGGTGAACAAGGCGGCCTACCTCTTCGCCACGGCTGGCCTCTCGGCCGGCACCCAGGCCAACTTCGAGGTGATGGCGGCCGTGATGGCGGCCGGCATGGTGCCCCCGCTGGCGATGGCCCTGGCCACCGTGGTGCGCAGGAAGCTGTTCACCGAGGTGGAGCGCGAGAACGGCACGGCGGCCTGGCTGCTCGGCGCGTCCTTCATCTCCGAGGGTGCGATCCCGTTCGCCGCGGCTGACCCGCTGCGCGTGATCCCGTCCATGATGCTCGGCGGCGCGGTGACCGGTGCCCTGAGCATGGCGCTCGGCGTCGGCCTGCGGGCCCCGCACGGCGGCATCTTCGTCCTGTTCGCCTTCGAGCCGCTGCCGGCAGCGATCTTCGGCTTCCTGATCAGCCTGGTCGCGGGGGTCGTGGTCAGTGCCATCGCGGTGATCACGGCGAAGTCCGTCTGGCCGCAGAAGCAGGTCGCAGCGGTCGCGTGACCCTGAAGCCGCAGGCCCGCCGGGAATACCCGGCGGGCCTGCGGCATTTGTCAGCATGTGCGTCTGGCAAGGAGTGCAGCCGCGAGGAGGCGGACGAGGCACAGAATCGGGCGTTATGTCAACCCCCAATAGGCCTCTGGCTAGGAGAGACAGGGTGGCCCGTGGGTGGATTGTGCTAGACTGGGCAGCCGGGAAAGGTGGTCAAAGCTGATATGACGTTCACAATCGGTGAAACGGTGGTCTACCCCAATCATGGCGCGGCAGTCATCGAAGCCCTGGAAACACGAACGATCAAAGGCGAGGACAAGCTCTATCTGGTGTTGCGCATCGTGGGTCAGAACGACCTCGTGGTGCGGGTGCCGGCGTGCAACCTCGACCTCGTCGGGGTCCGGGATGTCGTGGATGCCGATGGCCTGGAACGGGTCTTCACCGTCCTGCGCGCACCCCACGCAGAGGAACCGACCAACTGGTCCCGGCGCTACAAGGCGAACCTCGAGAAGCTGCACTCCGGCAACGTGCTGAAGGTGGCCGAGGTGGTTCGCGACCTGTGGCGCCGCGAGAAGGAGCGTGGGCTCTCCGCAGGGGAGAAGCGCATGCTCGCGAAGGCCCGGCAGATCCTCGTCTCGGAGCTCGCCCTGGCCGAGAAGGTCGCCGAGGATCGCGCTGAGGTGCTCCTCGACGAGGTGCTCGCCTCCTAGTTTCCACACTCAACACGGCCCCACGGCGTTCGCGCTGTGGGGCCGTTGGGCGTCTCCGGACGATGCGGTCGGGCGGGTCGCGCGTCCGCCTATACTGCCAGTCGTGTCTGAACCAGTGGTGGCGGTCGTCGTGGCCGCTGGGTTGGGCCGGCGCTTCGGGGGCACCAAGCCGAAACCGACGCTGCGGCTCCTCGGACGGGCAGTGGTCGCGATAGCCGTCGAAGGCCTGGCCGCGGGCGGCGTCACGGACGCGGTCGTGGTGATCAACGGCTCGGTCTCCCATCTGTTCAAGGCCGCGCTGGCGGGCTCGCCGATCCCCGTGATCACCACCCCCGGCGGCGACACCAGACAGCAGTCCGTGCAGCGGGGCCTCGACGTGATCCGCGAGCACCCGCGGCTGTCGAAGGCAAAGGTCGTGCTCGTGCACGACGCCGTCCGTCCGATGATGCCCGCCTACGTCGTCGAGAACGTGATCAAGGCGGTGCGCGAGGGCGCTCCCGCCGTGGCGCCGGTGGTGCCGGTGACCGACAGCATCAGGGTGGTCTCCAACGGCGAGGAGGGAACGAACGCGCCCTTCGACCGGTCCAGGCTGCGGGCGGTGCAGACCCCGCAGGGCTTCGACCTCCAGGTGCTGCTGGACAGCCACGAGAAGATGGCCGCGCAGGGGCTCGACTTCACCGACGACGTGTCCTGCTGCGAGAGCAACGGGCACCCGGTGACGCTCGTCCCTGGCTCCCGGATGGGCATGAAGATCACCGAGCCCGCCGACCTCACCGTGGCCAGGGCGCTGTGGCGGGTCCGGGCCAGCCTCGGGCACCACTCCGGCAAGCGGTTCTGGCGCCGGCGCAAGGAGCTTCCCCAGTGATTCGGGTGGGCGTCGGCACCGACGTGCACGCCTACCAGCCCGGCGTCCCGATGTGGGTCGCGGGCCTGTCGTTCCCCGATGAGTCGGCCGGGCTGGCCGGGCACTCGGACGGCGACGTTGCGGCCCACGCAGCCTGTGACGCTCTGCTGTCGGCCGCCGGGCTCGGCGACATGGGCTCGAACTTCGGCACCGACCGCCCCGAGTGGTCCGGCGCCAGCGGGGTCGCCTTCCTCACCGAGACGGCGCTGCGGGTGCGGGCGAGCGGCTACCGGATCGAGAACGTGGCGGTCCAGGTGATCGGCAACCGTCCCCGCCTCGCCGCGCGGCGGGCCGAGGCCGAGGCCGTGCTGTCGGCCGCTGTGGGTGCTCCGGTGAGCCTTTCCGGCACCACGACCGACGGACTCGGGCTGACCGGACGCGGCGAGGGCCTGGCCGCGATCGCGACCGCCCTGCTCAGCGCGGGCTGATCCGTCCGCGGCGCTCAGCGCACGGACGTGGTCGGCGCGGTGTAGGTGTTGCACTTTCCGATCAGCGTGTTGGTCTGGCCCGTCGTGAACCAGGCCTTGCGCGAGCGCCCCAGTCCGTGGTCGCCCTGGATGTTGCTCTCCCCGCTGAGCACGTCGTCGCCGAGGCTGTAGAACACGTTGCGCAGGTTCGCCAGGTTGGCCTGGCTCAGGCCAGACGACGGCCCGGCTGCCTGCGTGAACATGCCGGCGAAGCAGTCGGCCTGAACCTCGAGGCGGCGGGAGTAGATCTTGCCCTCTGCCTCGGTGCCCTTCTGCTCGAAGGCCATGGACGAGATCAGGATCCCGGTGCGCGCCTGAATGGTGTGGCCGAACTCGTGCGCGATCACCGACTCGACCACGAACGGCAGGGAGCGCTGGTCCGCCGGGAAGATCTTCCACAACGGCTTGGCGTAGTAGATCCGCTGGTCGGCGGCGCAGTAGACCGCGTTCACGTCGTCGAGCTTGCCGCAGCCGGTGGTGATCGGCTCGGTGTACACCGTGACCGGCGGACGCGGCAGCTCGTAGCCGGCGGACTTCAGCGGACCCGACCAGACCCGCCACAGGCAGGCGGTCAGATCGTTCAGGTGGCTGGTCAACTCGCCCACCGGCGCGGTGGTCATGTCGATCCTCGGCACGCTGCAGTCGGTCGGCACGGGCGCCGATTCGTCGTAGACCGGGTTGGCGGTCAGCCACTGCTGAGCCTGTTCATAGGTCTTCGGCTGCGGGATCTCTGGCGGGCTGGGGTCGGGGTCGGGCACGGGGCCGGTGTTCTGCGGCGTCGGGCCGGTCGTCTGCGTTCCGCCCGGGCTGGCGACGTCGGTACTGCCGAGGTAGTGCATCAGCGAGATCGCGAAGAAGGCAATGCCGACCACGAGCACCAGGCCGAGGATCACCCCGCCGAGCGGGCTCTTCCGCCGCGGGCCCTGGGGTGCGGGCCGGAAGCCGCCCGGCGGGCCGTAGGACGGCTGGCCGAACGGAGCCGGGGGCGTCTGGTACTGCTGCGGGTACTGCGGCTGTGGTGTGCCGGCGGAGGGGTACTGCCCCGGAGGCCCGTACTGCGGCGTCCCCCACGTCTGCGCCGGACGGTTCCAGCTCTGCTGGGCCGGCCACTGCCCACCCTGGCCCGGCTGCTGCCCCGGCGTCCCCCACTGCTGCGTCACGCGGTCAGCGTAGTTGGTCGCCCGGCCGTCACGGGAGGTGGTAGCCCTACCTGTGGCGCAGGGGTGGCGCGCCGCTAGTCTGTAGCCACCTTTGGACGACGGGGGAGCAGGCATGGCGAAGTGGGCTACCGGATTCCGGCGGCTGGCGGCGGTTCTGGTCCTGGCGGTGGGTGCGCTGGCGTGCCTCGCGCCGTCCGCGCGAGCAGCGGACGCGGTGGCCAGCTACGTGGTGAAGGCGACGATCAACGCCGACGGCACCCTGGCCGTGAAGGCCGCCCTGACCTTCAACGGTGCGGCTCCCGACCAGGTCGAGCAGGTGTTCGGCACCCTGACCCGCACCGCGGACCGCATGGAGTACCACTACACGCTCACCGACGTGACCGCCTCCACGGGCGGCAAGGACCTCGGTGCGACCGTGAACGCGGGCCCGGCCAGCACCACCGTGACGATTCCCACCGGTGGCGCGAGCACGGCGATCGAACTCTCCTACACGGTGCACGGCGCGGCGATGGCGACCGCCAACGGCACCACCACCGTCACCTGGGCGTTCCTGCAGGGCCTGAACGTTCCGGTGACCACGTTCGACGCGGTGGTCGCCGTGCCCGGCCTGCCCACGCTGATCGACTGCGCGGCGGGCGATCCCGCCTCGCCGGGCGCCTGCACCTTCTACAGCGGCGCGACGCACGAGAACTTCAACCCGACCTTCCACCACGAGTCGGCCGGTGCCGGCCAGGTCGTGATCGGTACGGTGCGCTTCCCGAGCGGCGTCGTCGCCGTGAACCAGGACCTCCGCGAGACCTGGTCGCTCGACCGCGCGTTCTCCGCCGCCCCGTTGCCGCTGGGTATCGCGCTGGGCCTGCTGGTGCTCGGCGGCCTGGCCCTGTGGGCCGCGCATCGTCGGATCGGCAGGGACGCGACGGTCGGCGGTGACCCCGTCCTGGTCGCCGAGTTCGCCCCGGTCGGGCCGGGGCAGGCCGAGTTCCGGGTGCTGGACGGCGTCCGTCCCGGCGAGGTGGGCACGCTGGTGGACGAGCGGGTCGACCCGATCGACGTGACCGCCACGCTGCTCGACCTGGCCGTACGCGGGCACCTGCTGATCACGGAGTTGCCCCGCCCGTCCGGGCACGCAGCGAGCGACTGGACCTTCGCCCGGCGCTCCGGCGCCGACGCGCTGCTCGACTACGAACACACCCTGCTCGACGCGGTCGCGCCGGTGCAGGGCGACCCGGTACAGGTCTCGAATCTGGCCGGCAGTGTCGGTGCGGTGATCGGCGACGTGCAGTCCCAGCTGTACGACGAGGTCGTGACCCGTGGCTGGTTCGTCCGGCGTCCGGATTCGACCCGCAACCAGTGGGCACTGATCGGCTGGATCGGCCTCGGCGTGGCGGTGGTCGCGACGATCCTGCTCGCTGCGTTCACCCACTTCGGCCTGGCCGGGCTCGCCCTGATCGCCCTTGCGCTCGGTGTGGTCTTCGTCGGGCAGGAGATGCCGGCGCGGACCGCGACCGGTACCGGCGTCCTGACCGGGCTCGACGTGCTGCGCGGGAACCTGCTCACCCAGCCGGTCGACACGCTGCCGACCGGACAGGGCTACCAGCAGATGTCCTCGCTGCTTCCGTACGCGGTCGTGCTGGGTGGCAAGGAACGCTGGTTGCGGGCGATGGCCGATTCCGATGACGACGACCTGCCGGACTCCACCGATCTGGACTGGTACCACGGGCCGGACAACTGGCACCTGGCCGATCTCCCCGCGTCGCTGGCGAACTTCGTCACCACGGTGCAGGGCACGCTGTTCAGCCGCTGAACCATGCTCCGGATCGCGACGATCGGCACCAGCTGGATCACCACGCAGTTCGCGGACGCGGCGTCGCGGGTGCCCGGCGTGGAGCTCGCGATGGCGTACTCCCGCGACGCCGACCGGGCCAGGGCTTTCGCTGCCGAGATCGGCGCGGCGGGTTCGACCGCCGACCTCGACGGGCTGCTCGCCTCCGAGGAGGTGGACGCGGTCTACATCGCCTCGCCGAACAGCGTCCACTTCGGCCAGGCGCTCGCGGCGCTCCGGGCCGGCCGGCACGTGCTGGTGGAGAAGCCGGCCACGCCGACGGCCGTGGAGTTCGCCACGCTCGTCGCGGAGGCTCGCGCTGCGGGTGTCGTGCTGCTCGAGGCGATGCGGAGCGCCCACGACCCCGGCATGGCGCGTGTCCGCGACCTGCTCGGCGAGGTGGGGCCGGTGCGGCGCGTCTCGCTGCGGTACAACCAGCGCTCGTCGCGCTACGACCGGGTGCTCGCCGGAGAACGGGTGAACATCTTCGACCCGGCATTCGCCGGCGGCGCGCTGAACGACCTCGGCGTGTACTGCGTGAGCGCTCTGGTCGACCTGTTCGGTGAGCCAGGGCGGGTGGTGGCCGCGAGCGTGCCGGTCGCGGGTGGCGCGGACGGCGCGGGCGCGGCACTGGCGTCCTATCCGGGGTTCGTGGCCGACCTCGGCTGGTCGAAGATCACTGCCTCCGACGTGCCCAGCGAGGTGCAGGGCGAACTCGGCACCCTGCTGATCGATCACATCGCGGTGCCGAGGCGGCTCGAATTGCACCGGCTCGACGGCAGCGAGGTCGAATCGCTGATCGATGCCCCCTTCTTCGACCTCAGCCCCGAGTTGCGCGCCTTCGCGGCACTGTGTGCCGGCGAGGGCAGCCCGTCCGCCGACCACGAGCGGACGCTGGCCGTGCTGCGCACCATCGAGGCCGTCCGGGAGGCCGCGGACTCCCCGGGATCGGTCCCCCGATGACCGCCACTGCGGCGCAGCCCCGCCGTTGGGCGCCCAGTCCGGCCGACGTCGTCGACGTGTTCGTCTACGTGGTGGTGCTCAACCTCGCGGCCGAGTACGTGCCACTGGTGATCACCGAGACGTTCACGCTGTCGCTGCTGACCGCGCTGCTGCTCAAGGCCACCCTCGAGGTGGTGGTCTTCCTGAAGAACCGGGCCAAGCGCCGGTTCAAGGCTGCCACGACCGTGGGAGCCAAGGTGCTGGCCGCACTGCTGTTGTGGCTGATCCTGGTCGGCAGCAAGTTCGTGGTCCTGGAGCTGATCGCCCTGTTCTTCGCCGGCTCGGTGACGCTCGGCGGGTTCTTCTCCGTGACCGGCCTGATCATCGTGCTGTTGCTGGCCAGGGCCGGCGTCCGTCGCCTGCTCGCCGCGCCCCCGGACCGGATCGGGGACGGTTCCTGATCCGGTCCACCGGTCGCCGGGTCGGACCCGGACTGCTCCGACCTCAGACCTCCAGGCCCGGGTAGAGCGGGTTGGCGCCGAGCAGTTCGGCGGCGGCGGCGCGCGTCCGCTGGGCGATGCCGGCGGCCAGGGTGTACTTCGCCTTGCCGGGTGCGCCGGCGGCGGTGGCCACCGGGGTGGTCGCCTTCAGCACGTTGGTGATCAACTCGGCGACCGTGTCGAACTCCGCGGCGCCGAAGCCCCGGCTGGTGAGTGCAGGGGTGCCGATCCGGACGCCGGTGGTGTACCACGCGCCGTTCGGGTCGTTCGGGACGGAGTTGCGGTTGGTCACGATGCCGGCGTCCAGCAGCGCAGACTCGGCCTGCCGGCCGGTGAGTCCGAACGAGCTCACGTCCAGCAGCACGATGTGGTTGTCGGTGCCGCCGGTGACCAGGGTCACCCCGCGGCGGAGCAGGCCGTCGGCCAGCGCCTTCGCGTTGTCCGCCACCGCCTGCGCGTAGGTCTGGAAGGACGCCTGCCGGGCCTCGGCGAACGCGACGGCCTTCGCCGCCATGATGTGGCTGAGCGGGCCGCCCAACACCATCGGGCAGCCGCGGTCCACTGCCGGCTGGTACTCGGCGGTGGCCAGGACGAACCCGCCGCGCGGGCCGCGCAGCGACTTGTGCGTGGTGGACGCGATCACGTCGGCGTACGGCACCGGGTTCTCCTCGCCGGTGAACACCTTGCCGGCGACCAGTCCGGCGAAGTGCGCCATGTCGACGAACAGCGTGGCGCCGACCTCGTCGGCGATGTCGCGCATCTTCGCGAAGTTCACCCGGCGCGGGTAGGCGGAGTAGCCGGCAACGAGGATCAGCGGCTTGAACTCGCGGGCGTCCGCGAGCAGCTTGTCGTAGTCGATCAGGCCGGTCTCGGGGTTCGTCCCGTAGGAGTGCTGGCGGAACATCTTGCCGGAGATGTTGTGCCGGAAGCCGTGGGTGAGGTGGCCGCCCGCGTCCAGTGCCATGCCCATCACGCGCTGGGCGTTGAACGTGGCCCGCAGCGTCTCCCAGTCATCCTCGGAGAGGTCGTTCACGGTCTTCGCGCCGAGCTTCTCCAGCGCGGGGTTCTCGACCCGGTGAGCGAGGATCGACCAGTAGGCGACCAGGTTCGCGTCGATGCCGGAGTGTGGCTGCACGTAGGCGTACTCGGCGCCGAACAGCTCACGCGCGTGCTCTGCGGCGACCGTCTCGACGGTGTCGACGTTCGCGCAGCCGGCGTAGAAGCGGTGTCCGATCGTGCCCTCGGCGTACTTGTCGGACAGCCAGGTGCCCATCGTCATCAGCACCGGCAGGGACGCGTAGTTCTCGCTCGCGATGAGCTTCAGGGACGCCCGCTGGTCGCGCAGTTCGGCGCGTGCGGCGTCGGCGATCCGGGGTTCGACCCCTTCGATCACTCCGAGGATCTGGCTGTAGATGGACGACGCGGTGCTGGCGAGATCGGTCACGGACTCTCCTCGGATCGGGCGACGCCCAACTCTATCCGGAAGTGGTCGCCTCTCCCGACGTGGCGTGGCGCCCGGTCAACCACCGCGTCGGCACGGGCGTGCGGAGGATGCACCCTTCCGGCTGCCGAGGGGATCCGCCCCGGACCGGCCGGCGGGTCTGGTTCGGATTGTGACTGATACGGTTCAATGAACCGATTTTGTGATCTAATCGTGATCAGCGACGTGAAGATCGGACGAGATGACCCCCAAGAACTCGGTGAGCATGCGCGATGTGGCAACGCTGGCGCAGGTCTCGGTGGGCACTGTCTCCAATGTGCTGAATTCCCCGGATCGGGTGGCCGAGGCCACCCGGCAACGCGTGCAGGCCGCGATCGAGAAGCTCGGCTGGGTACCGAACGAGTCGGCCCGGCAGCTGCGCGCCGGCCGCAGCAGGTCGATCGGGATGGTCGTGATGGACATCGCCAACCCGTTCTTCACCGACGTGGCGCGCGGCGCGGAGGAGCTCCTCTACGGCGAGCAGTACTCGGTGCAGATCGGCAACAGCGACCAGAACCCAGACCGCGAGATCACCCTGCTCGACCGCTTCGAACAGCAGCGGGTGGGTGGGGTGCTGTTCGCCCCGATCGATGACAGCGTGGAGCGGTTGATCCGCCTGCGCCAGCGGGGCATCCCCGTCGTGATCGTCGACCGGGTCGGATCCAGTGTCGATTTCTGCTCGGTGGGGGTGGACGACCTCGCCGGCGGCAGGCTGGCGGGCCAGCACCTGCTCGACCAGGGCCACCATCGCCTCGCGTTCGTCGGCGGTCCCAGCTCGCTGGCCCAGGTGCGCGATCGCCGCCGCGGGATGGAACTCGCCGTGGAGCAGGCCGGTGGAGACGTCTCGCTGCTCGCCGTGAGCACTCCCACCCTGAGCCTCGAGGCGGGCGTGAGCAGTGCGGGGGAGATCGCGGCACTCCCGACGGGGGAGCGTCCGACCGCAGTGTTCGCCGCGAACGACCTGGTGGCGATCGGGCTGCTGCAGGGCTTCGTCACCGCCGGCCTGCGGGTGCCCGACGATGTCGCGATCATCGGCTACGACGACATCGCCTTCGCCGCGGCCGCCGCCGTCCCGCTGTCGTCGGTCCGGCAGCCCCGCGAGGACATCGGACGCAAGTCTGCTGAATTGCTGGTTCGTGAGATCGAGGCCGCCGACTCCGGCGCACCGCACCGGCACGAGGCTGTCCGGTTCACGCCGCAGCTGATCGCGCGGCGCTCGACCCAGCCCCGCAAGCGCGCAAAGGGTTGACACGAGGCGCATCGGTCCGTAGTGTCTTGAATCGTTCGTATGGAACGTTTCAATAGCCAATGGAGGCCGCCGGTGGACGCTAACGGAGCTGTACCGGTGCTTGAGCTCAAGGGAGTCTCCAAGAGCTTCGGGGCTGTGGTCGCACTCCGCAACGCGGATCTGACGTTGCACGCCGGCTCGATCCACGCGGTCGTCGGTGAGAACGGCGCGGGCAAGTCGACGCTGGTCAAGATCATGGCCGGCCTCTACCAGCGGGACACCGGCACGTTCGAGATGGACGGCAAGCCGGTCCACTTCCGGACCACGGCCGAGGCCAAGGCTGCGGGGATCGCGGTGATCTACCAGGAGCCGACCCTGTTCCCCGACCTGTCGGTGACCGAGAACGTCTTCATGGGCCGCCAGCCGGTCGGCCGCTTCGGCCGGATCGACAAGGGGCTGATGCGCACCGAGGTGGCCGGGCTGATGGACCGCCTGGGGGTGCGCATCGACCCCGACCGTCCGGCCGATGGCCTCTCGATCGCCGACCAGCAGATCATCGAGATCGCCAAGGCCATCTCCCTGGACGCGCGGGTCCTGATCATGGACGAGCCGACCGCGGCACTGTCCGGCGTCGAGGTCGAGCGGCTGTTCGCTGTCGCACGCAGCCTGCGGGACGAGGGTCGCGCGCTGATGTTCATCTCCCACCGGTTCGACGAGGTGTTCGCCCTGTGCGACACGGTCACGGTGATGCGGGACGGCGCCTACATCTCGACCGCGGCGATCGCCGACACCTCCGTGCCGGAGATCGTGCGACTGATGGTCGGCCGCGACGTCAACGAGTTGTTCCCCAAGATCGAGGCCGAGATCGGGCGTCCGCTGCTCGAGGTCTCCGGCCTGTCCATGCCCGGGGTGTTCCGCGAGATCAGCTTCAGCGTCCGCTCCGGCGAGATCGTCGCGCTGGCCGGGCTGGTCGGCGCCGGCCGCAGCGAGGTCGCCCGCGCGGTGTTCGGTGTCGATCCCTACGAGCAGGGCTCGGTGGTCCTGGACGGCACGCCGCTGCCGCCGCACAACCCGGCGGCAGCCATGAAGGCCGGGCTGGCGCTGGTGCCCGAGGACCGGCGCAAGCAGGGCCTGGTGATCGACGCGAGCGTCGCCACGAACATCACCGACGCGATCCGACCCACGCTGACCAGGTTCGGCCTGATCACCGCACGTGCGGAGAACGTGGAAGCGCAGGTCTGGGCCCGCAAGCTCGAGGTGAAGACCGCGTCGCTGGACGCGGTGGCCGGCACGCTCAGCGGCGGCAACCAGCAGAAGGTCGTGCTGGCCAAGTGGCTCGCCGCCAACCCCAGGGTGCTGATCATCGACGAGCCCACCCGCGGTATCGACGTCGGCACCAAGTCCGAGGTGCACCGGATGATGTCCGAGCTGGCCGGCATGGGCCTGGCCATCCTGATGATCTCCTCCGAACTGCCCGAAGTGCTCGGCATGGCCGACCGTGTCCTGGTCATGCACGAGGGCCGGATCACCGCTGACCTGCCGCGATCCGAGGCGACGCCGGAAACCGTGATGTTCGCCGCCACCCACACGAGCGAGGAGGTCGCATGACCACCGTGCCGGTGACGAGCACACCCGGGATCGGCGCGCGGCTGGCCGGGCTGGCCCGGTCCCGCGAGACGGGCATCTTCCTGGCGCTGGCCCTGGTGATCGTGGCCACGACCCTGAAGAACCCGGACTTCCTGTTCAGTGCTGACGGATGGCGCAACCTGCTGCTCAACCCGTCCATCGTCGCGGTCGTCGCGATCGGCCAGGCCGTGGTGATCATCAGCCGCAACGTCGACCTGTCGGTCGGGTCGATCGTGGGCCTGACGGCCTATCTGGTCGGCAGCCTGTTCCTGGCGTTCCCCCAGATCCCGGTCCCGCTCGTGTTCATCATCGGGGTCGTCTTCGGTGGCCTGCTCGGGGCGGTGAACGGTGCCCTGGTCGCGTTCGGCAGGGTCCCGGCGATGGTGATCACCCTCGGCACCCTGTACGCCTTCCGCGGGATCAACGTGTGGTGGACCGGCTCCAAGCGGATCAACGCCTCCGACATGCCCGACGGGTTCCTCGACCTCGGCACCCAGCAGTTCCTCACGATCCCCGTCCTGACCATCCTCGCCGTCGTGATCCTCGTCGTCGTGGCGTGGTACATGGCCAACACCCGCGGTGGGCGCGAGTTCTACGCGATCGGTTCCGATCCCGATGCCGCCGAGCTGTACGGCCTGGCCAAGACCCGGCGGGTGCTGATGGCCTTCGTGGCTTCCGGCGCGGCGTCCGGCCTGGCCGGCGTCCTGTACACGGCCCGCTACGGCACGGTGAACTCCCAGGTCGGCGACGGTTTCGAGCTGCAGGCGATCGGCGCAGCGGTGATCGGCGGCGTCGCGATCGTGGGCGGCAGCGGCACCGTACTCGGGGCCGTGTTCGGTGCCTACCTGTTGCTCACCATCAACAGCGCCCTGCCGGTGCTCGGTATCCCCGACTTCTGGCAGCGGGCCGTGGTCGGTGTGCTGATCCTGGGCGCCATCGTGCTCGACCGGGTGCTTGCGCAGCGCCAGTCGAAGCGCCTGCACGAGGAGAGGAGCGCGGCATGACCACCCTGACCTCCGGGAGCCCCGACACCGAGCGCAGCTACGCCGACTACGGCCGTCCCGCCTGGCGCCGGATCCTGTTCAGCCGGGAGATGGCGATCATCGCGCTGCTGGTCGTTGTCGTCATCGCGGCCTCCCTGCGGGTGCCGAAGTTCGCCACCCCGGTGACGCTGAGCTACCTGCTCTTCGACATCACCCCGCTGCTGTTCATCGCCCTGGCCATGGCCCCCGTGATGATCACCGGCGACATCGACCTGTCGGTCGGCTCGATGGTGGGCCTGACCAGCGTCGTGGTCGGGCTGTGCTCCGCGTCCGCGCTGCCCATTCCGGTCGCGATCGTGCTGGCGCTGGTCGTCGGCGCCGTCGGCGGGGCGGCCAACGGCCTGCTCGTCACCAGGGTCGGGCTTCCGGCACTCGCCGTGACCATCGGCACCCTTGCGCTGTACCGGGGCGTCGCGGTCGGCCTGCTCGGCACCACGGCGGTCACCCAGTTCGACAAGTGGTGGACGACGCTGGTCAAGGCGCGGATCGGGAGCACCGGCATCCCCGTCGTGGTGATCCTGTTCGTCGTCCTCCTGGCGGCCTTCGTGCTGATGCTGCACTTCACGCCGTTCGGGCGGGGCGTCTTCGCGATCGGCCTGTCCAAGGACGCGGCCAGCTTCTCCGGCGTCCACGTGAACCGAACCCGGCTGGTCCTGTTCATCCTGTCGGGGCTCATGTCCGCGCTGGCCGGCATCTACTACGCCCTCTACTACAACTCCGCGCGCGGAGACAACGCGACCGGGCTCGAACTGCAGGTGATCGCCGCCGTGGTGCTGGGCGGTGTGTCCGTGTGGGGCGGACGCGGCGCGCTGCACGGCGTCGTCGCCGGCGTCCTGCTGATCGGCGTGCTGTCCAAGGCGCTGCAGCTGGTCAACGTCACCTCCGACGTGGTCAGCATCATCACCGGCGTCCTGCTCGTGCTGTCGGTGATCGCCGGCAGCGTCGTGAGCTGGGCGCAATCGAGACGGGTCCGGCCGGCAGCCGCGCCCGCAAAGACCTCCTGAAGGAACCGGGGCTCGCCCCAATCAACCGTCGGACCCAGTGCGGGGCCCGACCAAACGAAAGGATCACCCATGATGATCGGTAAGTCCCGGATGGGTCTCCGCGCTCTGGCGGGTGTCGCTGCGGCGAGCCTGCTACTGGCTGCTGGCTGTTCGTCCAGCACCACGAGTTCGCCGGCCGCGGGCGGCAGTGCCGCCTCGTCTGCGCCCGCGGAGGCCATGACCATGACGTTCCTGCCGAAGAACCTGGGCAACGCCTACTTCGACACCTCCTACAAGGGTGTCCAGGCTGCGGCGGGCGTGCTCGGCGCGACCGTGACCCAGGTGGGTCCGGCCAAGGGCGACGACCCGGCCGGCCAGGTCTCCTACATCAACACCGCCACGCAGCAGCAGGTGAGCGCGCTGCTGGTCTCGGCGAATGACAAGTCGGCGATCTGCGATGCGCTGAAGGAGGCGATGACCGCAGGTGTGAAGGTGGTCACGTTCGACTCCGACACCAACCCCGAGTGCCGCGACCTGTTCATCAACCAGGCGACGGCAGAGGGAATCGCGAAGGTGCAGGTCGACATCATCACCTCCGAGATCGGCGACTCCGGCGAGATCGCGATCCTGTCCGCTTCGGCCAACGCGACGAACCAGAACGCGTGGATCGAGATGATGAAGAAGGAACTGGCGGCCAGTCATCCGAACGTCAAGCTGGTGGACACCGTCTACGGCAACGATGACGACCAGACCTCCTACGACAAGACCTCCGCGCTGCTGCAGTCGCACCCGAACCTGAAGGGGATCATCTCCCCGACCACGGTCGGCATCGCCGCTGCGGCCCGGTACCTGTCGAAGTCGGAGTACAAGGGCAAGGTCATGCTGACCGGCCTCGGCACCCCGAACCAGATGCGTGACTACGTCAAGGACGGCACCGTGACGGAGTTCGCGCTGTGGAACCCGCAGGACCTGGGCACCCTGGCCACCTACGCCGCCGCGGCGCTGGTGCAGGGCAAGATCACCGGCGCAGAGGGTGACAAGTTCACCGCCGGCGACCTGGGCGAGTTCACCGTCGGTGCGGACAAGACCGTCCTGCTCGGCGAGCCCTACAAGTTCAACAAGGACAACATCGACAACTTCAACTTCTGAGTTGTCCTGACCCCGTGGCGCCCGGCCGGTGAGCCGGCCGGGCGCCCCAACCCTCCGGCCCCGAACCTCCATCAAGAAGAAGACCCTGAGATGACCACTTTTGCTTCCATCACCGACCAGCTGGCCCTGCAGGCCATCGAGTTGCCCTCGTGGGCGTTCGGGAATTCGGGCACCAGGTTCAAGGTGTTCGGTACGCCGGGTACTCCGCGCACCGTGCAGGAGAAACTGGCTGACGCGGCACAGGTGCACGCCTTCACCGGGCTGGCGCCGACGGTGGCGCTGCACATTCCGTGGGACAAGGTGGACGACTATGCCGCCCTGGCCGCGTATGCCCAGGAGCTGGGCGTGGCGCTGGGCACGGTCAACTCCAACACGTTCCAGGACGAGGACTACAAGTTCGGCTCGCTCACCCATATCGACGCGAAGATCCGGCGCAAGGCGATCGATCACCACCTGGAGTGCATCGACATCATGGACGCGACCGGCAGCCGGGATCTGAAGATCTGGCTGGCCGACGGCTCCAACTACCCGGGTCAGGCCGACCTGCGGGGCCGCCAGGATCGGCTCCACGAGTCGCTGCAGGTGATCTATGACCGGCTGGGCGAAGGCCAGCGGCTGGTGCTGGAGTACAAGTTCTTCGAGCCGGCGTTCTACCACACCGATGTGTGCGACTGGGGCACGAGCTACGCCCAGGTGGCCGCGCTGGGCCCGAAGGCGATGGTCTGCCTGGACACCGGCCACCACGCGCCGGGCACGAACATCGAGTTCATCGTGATGCAGCTGCTGCGGCTGGGGAAGCTGGGCAGCTTCGACTTCAACTCCCGCTTCTACGCCGACGACGATCTGATCGTGGGGGCCGCGGATCCGTTCCAGCTGTTCCGGATCCTGTTCGAGGTGGTCCGGGGTGGCGGCTACGGCCCCGACTCCGGTGTGGCCTTCATGCTCGACCAGTGCCACAACGTCGAGGACAAGGTGCCCGGGCAGATCCGCTCGGTGCTGAACGTGCAGGAGATGACCGCGAAGGCGATGCTGGTCGACACCGACGCGCTCGCGGCGGCGCAGGCCGCCGGTGACGTGCTCGGTGCGAACGGGGTGTTCATGGACGCCTTCTACACCGACGTGCGTGCCGACCTCGCCGCCTGGCGGGAGTCCCGCGGCCTGCCCGGCGACCCGATGGCGGCGTTCGCAGCGACCGGCTACCTGGCCAGGATCGCCGCCGACCGTGTCGGCGGCACCCAGGCCGGCTGGGGCGCCTGAACCGATGGCGCGGTACTGCCTGCTGGGCCACGTCGACCCGGCGAAGCGGGAGGAGTACAAGGCGCGGCACGCCGCAGTGTGGCCGGAACTGCTGGTCGCGCTGCGGGACGCCGGGTGGCGCAACTACTCGCTGTTCCTGCGTCCGGACGGGCTGCTGATCGGCTACTGCGAGGCCGATGACCTGGACGTGGCGCAGGAGAAGGTCGCCGCGACCGAGATCAACGCGACCTGGCAGGCAGAGATGTCGCGGCTGTTCGCGTCGGAGGGTGCGCCCGACGAGGCCTGGGAGCGGGTCGAGGAGGTCTTCAACCTGGAGGACCAGCTGGCTGCCAGCGGTCACTGACGGTCGTGTGGGACGCTTGACGCCGAACGGTCCCGATCGTAGGATATGAAACGATTCAAGCCTACGGCGAAAGGGCAGCGATGAGGCTCGTCCAGCAGGCCATCCGGACCGGGGCGACCCGGTGAGCGCGCGGTACTTCGCGGCCGCGGACCTCGGGGCGTCCAGTGGGCGGGTGATCCTCGGCTCGCTCGAGGACGGCCGGTTCGAACTCAGCCAGACCGCCCGCTTCCCCAACGGGCCGGTCGAGGAGACCGACGGCATCCACACCGACGCCCAGGCCCTGTTCCGGGCGGTCGCGGGGGGCCTCCGGGCGGCCATCGAGGCGTCGGGCGGTGCTCTGGAGTCGGTGGGCGTCGATACCTGGGGCGTCGACTACGGCCGCGTGGACGCCGCCGGCGAGCTGCTCGAGAGTCCGTTTCACTACCGCGACGACCGCACACAGGGAGTTCCCGAGCTGGTCTTCGCCGGGCTGCCCGCCGCGCAGCTGTACGCCGCCGCGGGCCTCCAGGTGATGCCCTTCAACACGATCTTCCAGCTGGTCGCCGGCCGTGGCGACCAGCACTGGGCCGACGCGGCCGACGTGCTGCTGATGCCTGACCTGATGGCGTACTGGCTGTGCGGTCGCCGGGTCGCCGAGATCACCATCGCCTCGACCACCGGCCTGCTGGACGTCGCGTCCCGCACCTGGTCGGAGGCCACCTGCGCCCACCTCGCCCAGCGCTATGGCCTCCCCGTTCCGCGCGTGCTGCCGGAACTCGTCGAGGCGGGTACCCTGCTCGGACCCACCACCGAGGGCCTGTTCGATAAGCAGCTCCAGGTGGTGGCCGTCGCCGGCCACGACACCGCCTCGGCCGTGGTCGCCATTCCCGCCCGCGACACCGACTTCGCGTTCGTCTCCTCCGGCACGTGGTCGCTGGTCGGCCTCGAGCTGGAGCAGCCGGTACTCGGCGAGGCCAGCCGCGCAGCCGACTTCACCAACGAGCTCGGCATCGACGGCACCGTCCGCTACCTCAAGAACGTGATGGGCCTGTGGGTGCTCAGCGAGAGCATCCGCACCTGGCAGGCCGCGGGGCGCGACGTCGAACTCGTCGCGCTGCTCGAGGCCGCGGCCACCCGTCCGGGGCTCGCCTGCGTCCTCGACATGACCGACGAACGGCTGCTGCCGCCCGGCGACATGCCCGCCCGGCTGCTCGCGATGGCCGCCGAGACCGGGCAGCGACTCGACGCCGACCCTGCGTCCATCTGTCGCTGCATCCTGGACTCGCTCGCCCTGGCCTACCGCGTCACGATCCGCACGGCCTGCGAACTCTCCGGACGCGACATCTCGGTGGTGCACATCGTCGGCGGCGGCTGCCAGAACACCCTGCTCTGCCAGCTCACCGCGGAGGCCACCGGGCTGCCGGTGATCGCCGGTCCGGCCGAAGGGACCGCGCTGGGCAACCTGCTCGTCCAGGCCCGGGCCTGCGGCGCTCTCAACGGCGACCGCACCGCCCTTCGCGAGGTGGCGATCGCGTCCTCCGAGCTCACCACCTACCACCCCGGCGTGCTGCCGCTTCCCGCCCGGCAGTGGGAAGCGGCCGAGCGGCGCGCCGCCGGACGAACGGCGTGAACACCTAGGCCGAGGCCGTCGTGGGCGCGTCCGACGTGGACACCAGCCGGTTCAGCTGACCGGGACGCGCGAACGGCCCCGGAGGTGCACCTCCGGGGCCGTTCCACCGTCCGCCCAAGGACGTCTCACTCGTCGACCAGGGGTCAGCCGAGGTCGGGGAGGACCGAGCCACACAGGTGCACCCGGTAGCCCATCGCGTCGAACATGGCGGCCTTCGCGACCAGCGCCTTGTCTGCGGTCGCGGCGTCGGGGGCGTAGACCACGTTCATGTGGTTGGCCTTGTGCCGGGCCATCAGCTGGTCGCGGTTCACGCCGTGCAGGATCGCGTTCATGATCGGCCACTCGGGGTTGGTGGACCTCAGCCGGCGCTGCACCTCTTCGTCGGGCATCTCGATGCAGGTGCCGCGGCCCAGGTCGACGTGCAGCACGCCGTCCATGATGAACACCCGCGACCACACGATCTCGCCGGGCCTGGAGACGCCGGCCAGGGTGCCGCCGCCGAGCGGGAAGTAGTAGTAGCTCTGCCGGTAGGAGTGCGCGTTGGCGTACCCGCCGAGGTGGGACGCGGGCACCGAACCGGAGATCTCCAGCACCCAGACGAAGTCGTCGCCCCAGTCGTCGCCCCAGCGGACGTCGTGCAGCGTGGTGGCCGGATCGAGGCCCATCGCCGTCCAGACCCGGTTGGTGACCACGGCGTCCACCGCCACGCCTTCGTCGACCTCGTTGAAGTCGGGCAGCGCCCTGCCCTCGTACAGCACGCGCGAGCCGTCGCGGGAGAGTACCGGGGGCCGCTCGACGTTGTTCAGCAGGCCCTCGACGAGGTCGGATGCGGGCACCATGTCCTTCAGCCCCTGCTGGTACTGGATGCCCACCGCGTCGGCACCGAAGTCGTCGGCGATCCGCAGCGCGGCGATGTACATCTTGCACTGGCTGTGCAGCTGTTCGTCGGTCAGGCACTCCTTCCAGTCGCCGTCGTTGTCGACGTGGAAGGTCATTCCGGCTTCCTCGAGCCAGGTGCGGACGGCCTTCGCCTCCGCGTCGGAGACGGTGTTCATCTCGGCCACCAGCGCGCTCTGCGAGAGGCGCTCCTTGTAGATGCCGGCGGGGTTCATCAGCTCGTCGTCGATCAGGGCGTTGTACATGCCCATGCAGTACTCGTCGAAGACCGCGAGGATCGCCTTCTTCGCCTTCAGCTCGGCGGCCAGCGCGACGCCCAGGTCCTTCTCGGGGGAGTCGGGTAGCGCGGGCAGGTCGCGCACGTGCGAGAGGTCGTGGACGATCTTCCCGGTGGAGAGCCACTCGCCGAGCTTGCTCTTGGCCCACTCGTCGGTGAAGTCCTTGCTCCAGATCGTGGAGTGCGCGACGCCCGCCTTGGTCAGGGACGCGTGCAGGTTGGCCATGCCGACCAGGCCGGGGAAGTCGCCGGCGAAGTTCGCGGCGAGCAGGATCGGGCCCTGGTGGTCGCGCAGGCCGGCGAGCACGTGGTGGCTGTACTGCCAGACGGCCTCGACCACAGCCAGGGGGGCGTCGGCGGGAATGCCGGCGAACACGTCCATGCCCCTGCGCTGGTTGTCGATGAACCCGTGGCCCTTGGCCTCGTCGACGCCGTGCGCGCGGGTGGTCTGCCAGCCGAGCTCGTTGAGGGCTGCGCTGAACTCACCCTCGACCTGCTGCTGCATGGGCCAGGTCTTCTGGTTGGCGGTGGTGCGCAGGTCGCCGCTGGCCACGATGTAGACGGTGTGGGGGGCCGCTGCCGGCTTGGTGGGGATCTCAGGCACGAGGTAGGTGCTCACAACTAACTCCTAGAAAGTGATCGGCCGCCCCCGCGGGACGTCATTGAACGGACCGGGCGAGCTCGCCTCCCATGCTTTCAGCAATCGATTTCACAGTCAAGGAGATGGCCGCTCCCGGCCCGATTGTCCCGAGGCCGTCGTCCGTGTGCGGCGGACGCGCGTCACAGGTCGGAGATGATCCGGCCCGTCCTTCCTGCACGCGCGATGATCTCGCGGCCGAGTTGTTCCCTCTGGCTCTCGGAGGCGGCGGAGAGAAGCCGGCAGCCGTCCTCCCACACGACGTCGCGCCACCGGGCCACCAGGTGGCCGAAGAGCCACTCGTCTGTGGGACCCATCAGCCGGTCGAGGATCGCAAGGACCGGGTCCTCCGCGTCGACCAGTTCGTTCTGCAGGCGGTCGACGAGCAGGGCGATCACGTTGTTCACGGCGAGGTAGTCCTGCTGCCGCACGGCCCGCTCGTCGTCGCTCATGCTGCTCCAGTCGGGCATGACGTCGCACAGGGCGAACACGAGGTCGCTGTTGATGTGGGCGTTGATGCCCAGCATGATCAGTTGCAGGGGGTGTGACGTGCCGCGTGCGCAGGCCTCGAAGGCCACGGCCCACGCGGGTGGGCAGGCGGTGCCCGAATCGGCCTCACGGACCGCGTCGAGGTAGTAGTCGGTGAACCTGGTGATGAACCGGCCGACCCACTGGCTGTCCACGAAGGTGTCCTCGTTCATCGCCTGGACCATCGACGCGGTCATCATCGCGTAGGTGTCGGCGAAGTAGTGACGGCTGTCACCAGCCTGGCGCCAACCCTGGGCGAGCGCGGCGACACGGAGTTCCTTCAGCTGGCCCACGGGCGGCGTGTCCATGGCCACAAGATAGACCGGCAAGGGCGGGCGTACGAGGGTCGATCTTGCGCAGGTCGCAGGGTCACTCAGACGTCGAGGACGCTCGCGTGACCGTCCAGCTGGGACAGGCCGCTGTCCTCGTCGCTGATCACCACGGGCAGCACCTCCTCGCGGACGGGGGCGTCGAGTCCCTGGATCCGCTCCATCAGCATCGTCGCCGCCCGCAGGCCCAGCTCGCGCGAGGGCAGGTGGGTGACCAGGATGCCGGCCGGCACCAGCAGCACCAGCGGCAGCCCGCCGAAGGAGACGACGCCGATCTGCGGCGGCATCTTCCCTGCGCCGGAGAGCACCCGGATCGCGCCAGAGGCGAGCTTGTTGTTCGCCGCGAAGATCGCGTCCGGCGGTTCGGGCAGGTCCAGCAGCTGCCTGGTCGCCTCCTCACCGCCCCCCACGGTGTAGGTGGTGCGGATGACCAGTTCGGGGGGCGGCTCCGCGCCGGTGGCCTCGCGGACGGCGATCGCCCAGCCGTCGGCCCGCTCGTCCGCGGTCTCGACAAGTTCCGGCCCGCTGATGCAGCCCACCCGCCGGTAGCCCGCATCGAAGAGCAGCCGGGTGGCGGCTGTGGAGCCGGCACGGTTGTCGGCCACCACGGAGTCCACGGCCGAGCCCGGGGCGCGGCGGTCCACGCACACGACCGGCACACCGCGCTCGAGGGCGAGGTCGAGCCGGGCGGTCTTGCTGGAGGGCACCATGATGATCCCCGCGACGGGATCGCTCACCGCCGCCCGCAGGTACTCCTGCTCGCGCTCGGGATCCTCGTCGGTGTTGCAGAGCATCACCGAGTAGCCGCCGGCCCGGGCCACGTCCTCCACGGCACGGGTCATCACGGTGAAGAACGGGTTCTCGATGTCGGGGATCATCATCGCGATGATCTCCGAGGAGCTGGTCCGCAGGCGGCGCGCGTTCCGGTTCGGCACGAAACCGAGTTCCTCCGCCGCGCGACGGACCGCCTCGGCACGGTCCGGCGTGACCTTGATGCCGTTGAACACGCGTGAGACCGTGGCCGGGGACACCCCTGCCCTCGCGGCGACGTCGTAGATCGTGACCATCACCGGACCGCACTCTCGGCGAACCAGCCATGCAGCGCGCGGTAGGCGTCCGCGAACCGGGCCAGTTGGACGGAGCGGCCCGCGCGGGCGGCGCCCGGGGTGAACTCCGCTTCCACGGTGGACAGGGTTGAAGCCAGCGAGAAGTCCGCCAGGCCCAGCCCGACCAGGCCGGTCACGGCGGCGCCCAGGCTGTTCGCCTGGCTGGTCACGCTGCGCCGGCGCACCGGCACGCCCCAGATGTCGGCCAGCAGGGCCAGCCAGGTGTCGCTGGTCGCGCCACCCCCGATCACGTCGATCCCCTCGGAGTTGCCCGCACGCAGCGGGCCCATGCACAGCGCGAGGCTGAAGCCGACCCCTTCCAGTACGGCCCGGGTGAGGTGCGGACGCCGGTGGTGCATGCGCAGCCCGGCGAAGACGCCGGAGGCGTTCGCGTCCCACCACGGCGAGCGCTCGCCGAGCAGATACGGCAGGAAGAACAGGCCCTCGTCCGCAGCGGCGACCCCGGCGGCGGCCTCGATCAGCTCGGCGATGTCGGGCGACTCCCCGCCGAGCACCTCCGCAGCCCACTGCAGCGACCCGGCACCGGTCTGGGTGGTCGCGGTCGGGGTGAACAGGCCGGGCACGACGTGGCAGAGGGTGAACGTGCGCTGCCCGGAGTCGAGGAACGGTTCGGTGGTGGTGCAGGCGTACCAGGCCGAGGTGCCCAGGCACACGTAGCCGGGGGATTCGGGGCTGACACAGCCGGCCGCCACCGCGGCCATGGGCCCGTCGCCGCCGCCGGCCACCACCTTCGTGCCCTGGCGCAGTCCGAGTTCCTCTGCCGCTGCGGCGGTCAGCCCGCCCACGACGTCGGTGGACTCGACGATCCCGGGCCACAGGGACGCGTCCACGCCGGCCGCGGCGAGCAGGCCGGGGGACCAGTCGCCGGTGGCGAGGTCGTAGGCGCCGGTGTGGGACGCGTCGGAGCGGTCGGTGACCAGGCGCCCGGCGAGCCGGTTGTTCACGTAGTCCTTGGCCATGCACAGGTTCGTTGCCCGCTCGTAGGCAGCGGGGTCGTGGTCGCGCACCCACATCAGCTTGGGCAGGATGTAGGACGCCGCGATCCGGTTGCCGGTGATCCGGTAGCCCGCTTCCGCGCCGACCGCGTCCGCGAGCGCTGCGGCCTCGGCGGTGGCCCGCTGGTCGGACCAGATCATCGCGGGACGCAGCGGCTCGCCCGCCGCGTCCAGGAGGACCAGGCCCATCATGTGGCCGGACACGCAGATGCCGTCCACCTGTTCCGGTGTGGTGCCGGTGCGGGCGAGCAGTTCACGGGTGGTCGCGACGACGGCACGCCACCAGTCGCGCGGGTCCTGCTCGCTGGTGGTGTCGGCGGCGTAATGGGTGGGGTAGGACGCGGACGCCGCGGCCAGCAGCCGCCCGTCCGCGGAGTGCAGGGACGCCTTGTTGCCCGACGTTCCCAGGTCGTGCGCGATCAGCATGCTCAGATCCTGTCGGAAAAAGGGCGGTGGGGACGGTCCCTCGCGGAGACCGTCCCCACCCGGGTAACGCTAGTGACTCGTCACTGAATCACTTGTACAGGACAGCCTGAATCTTCGGATCGTCGATGTTGGTCTTGTCGTACCAGTAGAAGCCCGTGTCGATCGTCTTCGGCAGGGTCTTGCCGTTGATCGCGTCGACGGCGGCCTGGACGAGCGCCTCGCCCATTCCGACCGGGTTCTGGGTGATGGCGCCGGCCATCACGCCGCTGTTGATCGCGTCGATCTGGGCCTGGCCGGAGTCGAAGCCCACGAGCTTCACGTTCTTGGCCGCGTCGCCAGCCTCCTGGACACCCTTGACGGCGCCGATGGCCGAGCCCTCGTTGGAGCCGAAGATGCCGGCGATGTCCGGGTTGGCCTGGATCATGCTCTTCGCGATGTCGGCGCTCTTGGCCTGGTCACCACTGCCGTACTGCGGGTCGAGCAGCTTCACGTCCGGGCAGTTGGCCTTCATGCCCTCGATGAAGCCGTCCCGGCGGTCGGTGCCGGACTTGGAGACCTGGTCGTGCACGATCATTCCGACGGTGCCCTTGGATCCGATCAGCTCGCACATGTGCTTGGCTGCCTCGGCTGCTGCGGCCTTGTTGTCGGTCGCAGCGGTGGTGAGCGGGATGTCGGAGTCCACGCCGGAGTCGAACGCGATCACCGGGATGTTGGCGTCCTTGAACTGCTGCAGGACGCTCGCCGCGGCCTTGCTGTCCAGGGCGGCGAAGCCGAGCGCTGCCGGCTTCTTGGCCAGGGCGGCCTGCAGCATGGTCATCTGCGCCTCGACCTCGGTCTCGGCGGCGGGGCCCTCGAAAGTGATGTCGACGTTGAGTTCCTTGGCCTTGGACTCGGCACCGCTCTTCACTGCCTGCCAGAACTGGTGCTGGAAGCCCTTGGACACGATCGCGATGTAGGGCTTGGCGCCCGAGTCGCCACCAGCGCTGCCGCTGGCGGTGGGGGTGCCGGAGGAGCAGGCCGCCAGGGTCAACGAGGCCGCGACGCCGAGGGCGGCGAGGCCTACTGAAATCTTCCGCATTGTTTCTCCTTCGTTGGGTTGTTGCGGGAGTACGTGGGTGGGGTGGTCTAGGAGGAGGCCAGGCGCCGCGAACGGAACTGGTCGATGAAGACGACGATCAGGATGACCAGGCCGAGGATCACGTTCTGCCACTCCTGGCGAACCGACATGATCTGGAGGCCGTTGTTGATCACCGCGATGATCAGGGCGCCGATCACCGTGCCGACGATCGTGCCCTTGCCGCCCGAGAGCGAGGTGCCGCCGATCACCACGGCTGCGATCGCCTGGAGCTCGTAGCCGGCACCGGTGGCGGGCTGCGCCGAGCCGAGCCGGGCGGAGATCATGATCCCGCCGAGCGCGGTGAACAGGCCAGCGGTGGCGTAGATGATGATCAGCCACTTGCGGGTGTCGATGCCGGACAGGGCCGTCGCCTCGACGTTGGAGCCGATCGAGATGTCGTAGCGACCCAGCAGCGTCTTGTTCAGCAGGACGTACGCGACGACTGCGGCCAGCAGGAACACCAGCACGGCGTTGGGGAACTTCACCCCGGGAATCAGGTTCCCCGTGGACAGCCAGATGAAGGCCGCGTGGGCTCCGGTGGCGTCGAAGTAGATCGGCGCGGCGTTCGAGATCACCAGGGCCAGCCCCTGCGCCACGAGCATCATCGCCAGGGTGGCGATGAAGGGCGGCAGCCCGAGGATGGCGACGTTGGTGCCGTTGACGAACCCGAGCAGCGCGCCGAACAGCAGCGTGAGGATCAGACCCAGCCAGACCGGCAGGTGCCAGGTGACCATGAAGGTCGCCGCCATCACGGCGCACAGGGTCATGCCGGTGCCCACCGACAGGTCGATGCCGCCCGTGATGATGATCAGCGTCGCACCGAGTGAGAGCAGCCCGATCACCACCGCGGAGAACAGGATGTTGCCGGTGATGTTCGAGTAGGTCGGGAAGACCTGCGGCTGTGCGATCGAGAAGACGATGAAGATCAGGATCAGCCCGAGGAAGGCGAAGAGCTGCTGCACCTGGTTGCGCAGCCCGCCGATCCACGAGCGTCCGGCGGTTTCCGGGGCGGAAGTATCTGGGGAGGACATCACTGTTCTGCTTTCTCGGTCTCGGACGTGCTGATGGTGTCGGCGCCGTGGGTGGCCAGGCGCATGATCGATTCCTGGTCCGCCTCGTCGGCGCGGAGGATGCCGGTGATGTGTCCGTCCGCCATCACCACGATGCGGTGGGACATGCGGAGGACCTCGGGGAGTTCGGAGGAGATCATGATGATCGACTTGCCCTGTTCGGCGAGCTTGTTGAGGAGCTGGTAGATCTCCTCCTTCGCGCCCACGTCGATACCGCGGGTGGGCTCGTCGAAGATGAGGATGTCGCAGTCCTTGACCAGCCAGCGGGCGATGATCGCCTTCTGCTGGTTGCCGCCGGAGAGGTACTTGACCAGCTGGTTCACGCTGGGGGTCTTGATGTTGAGCAGCTTGCGGGACGCCTCGGCGGCCTCACGCATCGCCTTGTCCTTCACGAACGGGCCGGAGGTGAACTTGGTGCCCATCGAGCTGATCGCGATGTTGTGGGCCACCGACAGCGGCAGCATCAGCCCGAGCCGCTTGCGGTCCTCGGAGAGGTAGCCGATGCCCAGGTCCGCAGCCCTCGCGGGGGAGTGGATGGTCACCGGGTTGCTGTTCAGCATGATCTGGCCGGAGGTGATCGGGTCGGCGCCGACGATCGCCCTGGCCACCTCGGTGCGTCCCGCCCCCATCAGGCCGGCGAAGCCGAGGACCTCGCCGCGGTGCAGGTCGAAGCTGACGTCCTTGAGCAGCGCCTTGGTGGACAGCCCGGTCACGCTGAGCACGATCGGGCGGGCGTCGCGCACGTTCTCGGGCCTGGCCTCGGTGTTGATCGCGCGTCCGACCATCTTCGAGATCACCTGGTCCATCGAGGTCTCCGCCATCGGCATCGTGTCGATGTAGCGGCCGTCGCGGATCACGGTGATCCGGTCGGCGATCCGTCTGAGCTCGCCCATCCGGTGGGAGATGTAGACCACGCCCGTCTCCGGTGTGATGAACCGCCGAATCAGCTCGTGCAGCTGGTCGACCTCCGCGTCGTTCAGGGCGGCGGTCGGCTCGTCCATGATCAGGACCTTGGTGGCCTCGAACGAGAGGGCCTTGGCGATCTCCACCATCTGCTGCTGGGCGACGCTCAGGCCGGAGACGAGCGCCTTCGCGTCGATGCGCATCCCCAGCCGCTCAAGCAGGGCGCGGGTCTGCCGGACCTGTTCGCCCGGCCTGGTGAAGAAGCCGCCGGAGACCGGTTCGCGTCCCAGCCAGATGTTCTCGGCGACGGTCAGGTGCGGCACCAGGTTCAACTCCTGGTGGATGATCGACAACCCGGCCTCCGGCGCCTCCTTCGGCGTGTGCACGGACAGCGGCTCCCCACGCAGCCAGAACTCGCCGGCTTCGCGGGTGTAGATGCCGGTGAGCAGCTTCATCAGCGTGGACTTGCCGGCGCCGTTCTCGCCCACCAGACCGAGTACCTCGCCCTTGCGCAGGTCGAAGCGCATGCCCTCGAGTGCCTTGACGCCGGGGAAGGTCTTGTCGACGCCCTCGACCTGCAGCAGCAGGCCGGGGTCGTGGGCGCTCGAGGTCGGCGCTGTCTCGACGGCCGTCATGACTGTGCCTCCGGGTCGGGGGCGGGGGTGACGCCCTTGTGGAAGATCGCGTTGCCGTAGATCCGGGTCTCTCCGGTGCGGATGATCAGTTCGGCGTCCTTCGCGAGGTCGTAGAAGGCGAAGCGCTCGATCAGGCGGTACTCGGCGCCGTCCAGGCGGGCCGCTGCGATCAGTTCGGACTGCACGGGCAGCATGCCGTCGGGGCACTCCATGAGTTCGAGCGAGGGCGCGTAGGTGTCGGGGACGACGACCGAGCGGATGGCGGCCAGGACCCGCGGGGACGTCAGCCCGGGCAGGTCGATCAGGTGCTTCCTGGCCAGCGCCGCCGCCGCGAAATGGGCGTCCGCGATGACGACCGCGTCACCGTGTCCCATCTCGTCCAGCGCCAGCAGCATGCGACCAGTGAGAACCGGATCCAGATTGTGGAGCATCGTTGCCTCCGTCTAGAAATCGATTTCTGTATAGTAGGGACCGTACCAATGCTTGTCACGCGATCGACCTGAATCGTGATCAACCTGAGATCGATTTCGGCAGGGACCCGCGCAGCTGGGTCCAGCCGGGGTGGTGTCGTGGGGCAGGGAATGGTGTACGCTCTTGAATCGTTCCAATCGACGGCAGGGACGCCGCGACGACACCCACGACAGGTACCTCAGATGAGCACCAGCGAAGTCCGGGAGGCGCCCGGGGACTCGTTCCCCGTGGTCAACACCCACGTCCACTTCCCACCCAACTTCTCCGCGTTCGGCACGGTCGCGGACGCGATCGACGAGGCCGTCCGTGAGGGCGTCAGCGCGGTCGGCATCTCGAACTTCTTCGACCAGCAGGTGTACGCCCGCTTCGCGGATCAGGCCGCGGCTGCGGGCGTCGTCCCGCTCTACGGGCTGGAGTTCATCACCCTGGACGACGACCTCGCCGCCGCGGGCACCCGGGTGAACGATCCCGCCAACCCGGGCCGGATGTACCTGTGCGGCAAGGGCATCGCCCCGTTCCGGCGCAAGTCCGAGGACGCCGCGCGGATCGCCGCGTCGATCCGGTCGGGCAACGACGCCCGTGCCGCGGAGATGGTCGCGAAGCTGTCGGACTGGTTCGCCACCTGCGGCCTGGACACCGGGCTCACCGCTGAGGTCATCGCCCGCGGCGTCGCCGCAGCGGCCGACGTCCCGGTCGAGTGGGTCTCGCTTCAGGAGCGGCATGTCGCGATGGCGTTCCAGCGCGCGCTCGCGGGCCTGTCGGCGGACGAGCGGGCGGCCGTCCTCGAGCGCGCCTACGGCGGGCCGTCGAAGGTCGACATCGACGACGCGGTCGCGCTGCAGGGCGAGTTGCGCTCCCGACTGATCAAGGTCGGCACCCCGGGCTTCGTCGCCGAGGTTCCGCTCGGCTTCGCCGACGCCTACCGCTACGTGCTGGAGATGGACGGCATCCCCACGTACCCGACGCTGGCCGACGGCACCAGCCCGGTCTGCCCGTTCGAGGACCCGCCCGAGCGCCTCGCCGCCCAGCTCGCCGAGCGTGGCATCCACGCCGCCGAGCTGATTCCCCTCCGCAACACGGGCGCCTGCGTGGACGCCTACGTGAAGGCGTTCACGGACGCCGGCATGATCGTGATGGCCGGCACCGAGCACAACACGCTCGACCGGATCCCGATCGAGGTGACCTGCGCGGACGGCCCGGTCTCCGCCTACGCGCGGAAGGCGTTCTGGGAGGCGACCTGCGTGGTGGCCGCCCACCAGCACGAGGTGGCCGCGGGCCGTCCCGGCTACGTCGACCGCGCCGGCACGCGCACCCCGATCCCTACCGCTGCGCTGGTCCAGCTCGGCAGCCAGCTGATCACGAAGGAGAACCGATGAGCCTCGTCGCGGAGCTGATCCAGGTCGCGAACGCCTTCGGCGCCGACCCCGAGTACTCCCGGGCCGGTGGCGGCAATGCCTCGGTGAAGGTGGACGGCGTGCTGCGGATCAAGCCGAGCGGCGTGCCGCTGGCCACCCTGACCGCAGCCGACCTGGTCGGGCTTCGCAACGACGTCCTGCTCGAGGCGCTGCACTCCGACGAGCCCGTCGAGGGCGACCCGGTGCAGGCCGCCGCAGCGAAGGCGCTCACCGACGCCCCCGGCGGGCGCAGGCCGAGCGTGGAGATCCTGTTCCACGCCCTGATCCCGGACGCGCTCGTGCTGCACACCCACCCGCTGGTCGCCAACGCGCTGACCTGCAACACCGACGCCGCCCGGCTCACCGAGAAGCTGTTCGGCGACGAGGCGGTCTTCGTGCCGTACACCGACCCCGGCGTCCCGCTGGCCCGCACGGTCGAGGAGGTGCGCGAGGCCTACACCGCGCGGACGGGCCGTCCCGCCCCGGGCATCACGCTGCTCGGCAACCACGGCATCATCGTCTCCGGCAACTCCGCAGCCGAGCTCACCGAGCGTGCCGAGCGGCTCACCGCGACCATCGCCGCCGCGATCGATGCGGGGGCGGTGACCGCCCCTGCGGTGCCGACGACCTCACCCGGCGTGCGCGAGGTCATCACCACCGTCGCACCCACCCTGCGCGGGCTGCTGGGCACGGCCGACCGGCTGGCCGTGGTCACCTCCGACGCCTCCGACCTGGTCCGCACGGTCACCACGACCCCTGCCGGCGCGGCGGTCCTCAGCGACGGCCCGCTGATCCCCGACCAGATCGTCTACGCCGGCTCGCTGCCGCTCGTGCTCGACCCGGCCGTCGACGCGGCGGCCGTTACTGCCGCCGTCGCCGCCTATCGCGACGCGCACGGCAAGGATCCGGTGATCGCGGTGGTGCCCGGCGTGGTCGCCTTCGGGGCC
>DehalE1_100022_pt1 | contig 39453 bp, 36 predicted proteins | sample DehspE1_FD_43922 | JGI IMG/M metagenome (IMG submission 43922) | reverse complement strand
CCCGTTCGCCGCGGGTCGGGATCGGGGCGGTGGGCAGGTCGTGGCCGAAGTCGGACAGCAGCCGACCGACGCCGCGTCCGGTGCTCGCTTCCCTAGTGCGCACGGCAGACTCCGTTCAGCTGTCGACGCGGGTGAGGCTGATGCCCAGCGGGATCGTCGCGGCCGCGAAACCGGCGTCCTGGACGAGATCGAGCCGCAACGGCGCGAACCCGGCGCGGCGGATGGACGCGTCGAGGCGGCGTCCGAACTCGGCGATCCGGCAGGCCTTGGGGACGGTGACCGCGCAGACGGCGTACGGGCGCACCAGGGCGTTGCCGGAGGCGAGCTTGGCGTCGAGGCTGCGGGTGCGGGCTAGCGCGGTCTGGTCCTTGGCGCGGGTGCGGACGCCGGCGCGAGCCCGGAGCTGTTCGCCCATGTCGGCGGACCACTCGGCGTTCTGGGTCTGCCGGTCGGCCGCCGACTGCGCCAGGATCGGGAACCCGACCAGCAGCGAGCGCCGCTCCCCCGGCTCGGTCGGCGTCAGCACCGGCGCCAGCGCACCGATGACCGCACCCTTCGCGGGCAGCTTGATCGTCGCCGAGATCGAGTTCCAGGCGTCATGGGAGTAGTGCCGCACCACCAGATCCGCACCGGACGGGCCCGCCATCGCCCACGGCACGTCGGCGTTCACTGCCGGGTCGGTCTCGGCAGCGGCGAGCGCTTCGATGATGCCGGCCCGGTCGCCCGGGGCGAATCCAGTGCGGACGGCTGCCGCCAACTGCGGAGAAGTCAGCCATTCCGCCTCGCTGACGCGCAGGCCGGTCCGCAGGCCCGCTTCGACCTCGGCCATGACGAGGGAAAGGGCGCGGGCTCGGCCCTCGACGCCGCGTCCGAACTCCCTGGCCTCGCGGGCGAGGCGGTGCTCGGGAACGATCACGGTGACGAACGCTTCGGTGCGGACCGCCGCCTGGGACAGCATGCCGGCGAGTTGGTCGTTCACCAGCCGCGCGAGCGGCGGCGCGGAACGATGCTGATGCCGGCTGAGCCACTGCTCTCGCTCGGCTCCGTCGTCCGGGACGCTGCGGACCAGGAACTGGACCTCCTCGACGAGTTCGGTTCGCGCGCAGGTGTTGAGGAGCGTGGCCAGCCCCTGGCCCTGGCTGGCCCGTTCGAAAGGATCAGCCAACGCAAGTCCGGGATGGGTGATGGCGGCCGTGACCGCCCAGGTGCGCTGTGCGTGGTGCTGGATGATCGCGACGCGGGTCAGGTCCGCGCCCTGCGGAGGTGCCTCGTGGATGGCGACCTGGCCGAGCGCCCCGGGAAGGTCTGGGACGGCAAGGTCCTCCGCGGTACCGGACGCAGCACGCGAGCGGAACCGGGTCCAGCGAGCCACCGTGCCGACGCCGAACTGGGTTACGGCGATCGCCCAGCCGGTCGCCGAGCGTCCCCAGATCGGTACCAGCACCAGCACCCCGACCAGCGCCCAGCCAGCCACCGCTGCGGCCAGCCCGGCCCATTGCTGCTGGTTCAGCGCAAGGATCGCCGGGACCGCCGCTGTCGCCAGGACCACCAGCTGCGCGCCGGTGAGCCCGAAGAAGTAGCCCTGCCGGTCCTTGGCGTACTCGCTGTAGATGGTTGCTGCCATGATCGATCTCCGTCCGCTACAAGGCCACTGCGGCCACTTCGGCTACCTCTGTCGCCGACCCTGCGCCGGCCGCGGCGCTCGAGCTGCCGGCCGGGGTGGCCGTCGCCGACGCGGGTGAGCCGGTCGGGGCTGCCAGGGTCTGGGCGGACGGCGCTGGAGTCGGGTCAGCTGGTGGTGGGTCCGCTGGAGCAGGGTCGTCTCCGGTGTCCCGGGCCTCACGATTTGCGCGGGCGCCGTCCCCGCCGCTGCCGGTGTAGTCGGGGTAGTAGGAGTTGTGGCCGATGCCGGCCTGGTTGGTGACGTCGGCGCCCGCGGCGGCGCTGGTGGTGCCGATCTTGGCCATCAGCCCGATCCCGGTCGCGGCGATCGCGCCGACCGGGCCGAGGAAGGACGCCGCGGAGGCGCCGGCGTTCGCGATCCGCGCCGACGTCGCCCCCTCGCTGTCAGTCTCGCCCGCCGACCGCCCGGACTCGTCGGACTGGGTCGCCGCGGACTCCCCTGCTGCGGGGTTCCCCCGCAGCAGACCCTGAATGCCGCCGACCGACGCCATCCCGGCACGCATCGCCGCACCCGAGGCGGTGCCCGGGTCGACGAAGGCGAGCAGCTTGAACAAGGCGAGTGGGGAGAACGCGGCGATACAGATCAGCACGATGGCCGGGACGGCGGTGGCGATCGCCTGCAACGGGCCGGACGATTGGCCGTTGGCGACGCCCTCGGCGAACTTCATCCCGATGCCGGTGACGAGGACGACCACGACGGGGGTGAACGCAGCGGCGTGGAACCACCGGAACGACTTCCAGAACCAGCCGCGCGTGGTGTCGTTCGCCAACCCTGCCGCGGCGATCGGGGTCGTGGCGACGATCACCATCAGGGCGGCGGCCCGGGTCAGCATCACAATCACGTGCGCGATCGCCGCGACCCAGATCAGAACGCCCATCATGCCGAGCACGGTCGCGGTCGCCGCGTCGGTGATGTCCTTGCCGTCGATCGACGTCCACGGCTGCCAAGCGCCCCAGCTGGTCACGTTCATCAGTGACTCCATCAACGCCCGGGTCAACCCTGAGCAGGCAGCCGTGACCGCGACGGTGTAGCCGATCCAGCCGCCCCACACGATTGCGAACTGACCCACTCCGATCAGGACGCGGGCCAGGCTCTTGCCGTCGCGGCGTCCGGCGGCGATGCCGATCTGGACGATGGCCATCACGAGCAAGACGACGCCGGCCAGCCAGAACGTCACCCGATACAGGTCGGCCGCCGGCCCCTGCTCGGACAGGTCCGGGCTGAGCAGCGAGTCGACCCAGGAAAGGACCAGCCGCAGCACCCACAGCCCGCCGTTCCAGATCGCCAGCATGGCCGCGGTCCAGCCGTCCACGACGATCTTGGCCGCGACAGAGCCCATGGCGTCGAACGGATTTGGCAGCGGGATCATCGCCGGCTCCGCTCATCCGGCGTCCAGGTCAGCCAACCGGCCGCCAGGGCAGCCTTCGAGCTGGGCCACGCAGACGGTGCCGTCGCCGGTTGGGTGCCGGTGCCGATCTGCCAGCGCTGGCCGGTCCACTGCATCCGCTGGCAGTTCGCCCAGCCCATCCGGTAGCTGGTCTGGATGGTGGCCACGACGTCGAGCAGGACACAGGCCAGCGTCCAGTCCGGCCCGTCCGTCCCCTTCACCAGACCGCCGGCCGGGGCCACCTCGACCATCGTCGTGACGTCCTTGGTCGCACCCTGCCGGGCACCACGCAGGAACGCGGTGACGTTCTGGGTGAGGTCCCACTCCTCGAAGCTCGGCCCGCCGGTCTCGACCCAGGCGGTGTGCACCTCGCGCGCCTGTGGGACGCTCATCGCCTCCAGCACGGACTCGTCGATCGCTGCGAGCTGGGCGACCGCACCCTCGGCGGTGTGGCCGAACACGGGGACGCCCGCCGGGCCGCGGCCCTCGGCCGGATCGGGGATGTGGATCGGCGGAGCGAGCTCGGTGGCCGGGTCGGGGCGGGTGGCCGCCGCAGCGTCCACCAAGGCCATTGGGGCTGCGGCGATCCGGTCGCGGACGGAGGCTGGCGATAGCGCACCGAACCCACCCCCAGGAGGTGCGCCGTCGCCAACGATCTCGGCCGGTCGAACCGACTGCGCGATCAGCATTGCCACGCCGACCACTACGCCGAGAGCCCCCACGAGGGCGGTCACCAGCAGGAGCCGGAGCCGCTGACGGCTCCAGGGCTCGCCCGCTCCGGAATCACGGAAGGTGCGCATGACGGCCGTCCTCAGATACAGCCGGAGCCGAGGATCCTGTCCACGATCGACGGCATCACCATGTAGGCGATCGCGGCCAGGACGACGACGAAGATGGAGACGATGCCGACCTTGGACGAGTGCGGCATGTTGAAGATCCGGCCAGCGACGATCGTGCCGATGCCGATGATGACCCCGACCGCGAACAGAATGATCACCGCCCACACCACGTAACCGGTGATCTGGTCGGCGTACTGCTGCGCGCCGGGCGGAGCCTTGGGGCAGATCTTCAGGGGGATCAGCACGGGCCAGGCGAGGGGCGTCACGGCAATAGTCCTCTCTGCAGCAGGGACGCGGAGTGGCGGAAGGAATGCGGCAGCGGCTCGGTGGTGATGCCCGCCTGCGCCAGGGCGCCGCTGTAGGGCAGGACGACCAGCCGTCCGGCCCGACGCAGTTGTCGGGTTCGCGGACCCATCGAGTGCTCGACAACCCGGGACAAGCGATGCGACGCGACGCCGATCGTGACAGCCCAGCATCGGTCGGCCTCCACCAGTGAGAGGTCGCCCTCGAGCTGGCGGAGACCCGGCACGGTGGCGCGGGTCACCAGCACCACCCGGGAGCAGGACCGGGCGAGCTCGGCCAGCCATCCGTTGCCGGCAAGCACCCGTCGCAGACTCCACCACGAGTCGACGACCGAGATCGCGCCCGGCCAGCACGGCAAAGGACGCGGCAGCTCGTCCGGCGTTGCGACCTGGTCACGGCGTCGCTGAATCCGCACCTCGCCACGGGTCCCCTCGATCCAGCCATAAGCGGCCTCGCCGAGTTCGGCGGTACTCGCTCCGGCCAGACCAGAGCCGGCGCCGGGCGCACACTCGACCAGACGGCTGCGCGGGATGGTCTCCGCGAGCAGCAGGGCGACGGTGGACGTGCCGGCCGAGCCGGAGCACCCGACCACAAGGATCGGCGCCTCCCCCGGCTCGGTGTGCCAGATACTCGATGCCGGCGTGGCAGCCGAAGCCGCTCGGCCCGGGCCACGCCGGAACTCACGGCGCTTCAGTGCCAGGGCCGCCTCGATAACCTCGCCGATCGGCACCGGCCCCCAGCCGTCCAGTGTGGACGTCGGTGATGCGACTCCGTTCATCGCAACCTCCTTCGCCCTCCCTAAGCCCAGAAAGACGGCGATCGGGACGCGCGGCAGCCCGGAATTGTCGGACAGCCCATGGCAATGCCTTACGGCTCGGGATGTGACAGCGCTGCCCGCTGAGCGGGGATCCGGGCGAACGGGACCAGCCCCGGGAAGATATGACTGCGGCAGAACCCGTCGTCATGCGGCTGGTTCCGACAGACACGGCCAGGCGAATTCGAAAGCAGGGCTGCTGTCAGTGATCCCGGCTACGCTCGCGAGTCATGGGAAATGCATTCCGAGCCGGCACGCTCGCCCTGGTCCTCGTCCTCTCCGGCTGCTCGACAGCAGCAAGCAATCCAACGATTGCGCCGATCACGTCCTCCGCCACACAGTCCACACCGTCCGTAGCTCCGGCCAGTACAGCGACTCCGTCGCCAACTCCGTCGCCAACTCAGCCGGCGCATCCGACCACTGCGACGGCCTGGGCCAAGGCCATACGCCAGCCAAAGACGTACAAGATCGTCACGATCACTGAGAAGAACGACCCGAACGACTCGATCGGTCGACCCGGGAAATACATCGACGCGGCCGCGATCTTCGACAAACGCGTCCGGTGTCAGTCGAAGCTCGACATCACATGCGGGGCCAAGATCGAGATCTATGAGGACGCAGACGGCGCAAGGGCTCGCGCCGCATATATCGACAGCGTCATCAAGGCCGCTCCGATCCTAGGATCCGAATGGCACGAGCTTGCCGGCCCAGTACTGCTTCGTGTCAGTGGGAAACTGAGGCCGTCTTGGGCGAAGGCATACCGGCAGGCGTTCCGAAAGATCGCAGACAGCTGACGCGTCGGACGAACTCGAACCGTAGGACCGAAGACCGAAGCGCTGTCGGAGCGTCTATCCACGCCGGAGCCGACAGCTAACTTCTAGATCCACTGTCGGTGGCAACCGCGGAGATCGCGGATCGGTCCAAGCCCACCTGACCCTTCGCAGAGGACAGCCCTGGCGGCATCGGGTCACGATGCGATCGGCTCGAAGAACTCCACGATCTCGTGTGCGTGCTCCGCGAGGGCGTCCAGTGCGCGCCGGCTCCGGCGCCGCACAGAGCGCGGAGTGATCCCGAGCTGTGGCCCGATCAGGCCGGCGGCGGCGAGCAGCGGACGTCGCGGACTGCGGTGTCGAGGGTCGCTAGCAGAGACCGCGACCATGGCCAGAAGTAGGTCGCGATCGCTGGCCTGGATGGTGTGGCTCTCCACCCCCCAATCCAGCGCCGCCACGAGCGTCTCCTCGGGATCCACCGGGCCACCCTGGCAGTCGGAGAGCACGCACTCGGTGAGATCCGGCCACAGCACCGGCTCGACGGTGGCGGGTCTGCTGGGGTCGAGGCCGGCGTCCCGCACGATGTTACGACGCAGGCTCTTGGCGATGTTCCCGGCCACTCGCGAGCTGGCTCGCCAGTTCACCGTTCGGACTTCGATCCACAGCTGGGACGCGACCAGCGAGTCGATATCGGGCGACATCGTGCGCAGTTCGTAGGCGACTCTGCCGGCCACCGGCAGCATCAACCAGGCGACCACCGTGGCCGCCTCCACGTCGTCGTCGCCGTCCGTCGCGGCCAGCCAGGCGAGGGCGTGCATCACCTCGCCGACCTTCCTAGCGTCGCCGCAGCGAAGCCAGCTGCGCACGCTGGATAGATCGACGGCGCGTAACACCGGGCGGACCCTTGCCCAACCCGGCCACCGCCTTTCAACGATCTCCATCGCCGTCTCGGTTGAGATGCCCAGAGCCTCTTCGACGCTCATCGCCCCTGTCCTTCCGTTGGGAGTGGTGGAACCACTTCAACGGATCACAAGGGGGTCCCCCTTAGGCTGGGGGGACATCTGTGGATAACGGACTCTCTATCCACAGGCGTGCGCGTCGCGCCTAGCCAGAGGCACGTCCCCCAACGTCCCCCAAGTCGCGTGACCAACTCTGCATGGAAGCACTTGACCATCGCCATGGTCCAGGTCCCGGGGGCGTTCTCCGCCCAGTCCCGTCGGAGTTCCCCGTGCCAGCACGTCAGATCAACTGCGTGGATACAGCAACCGGGGGCGGACATCATCACGCGGGAGCCACGTCATGCGCGGCCGCGACCGTGGGTGGCTTCGCCACTCGACGCACACCTTCTCGTCGCTCAGCCAGACGGCCACCGCGGGGACGATTGACACTCGATCCCGCCACACCAGACGCGCCAGCACCAGCATCCCGGCGCCCGCGCGTCCGTGCTTGCGGTCCTTCCCCGGCGGCGCCGAGACCGCGTTCAGAGGAGCCGGTAGCAGCTCCTCGCCATCCTCCATAGAAGGAGCATATTTCGAACACGTGTTCGATGCTTGTTCGCCGCTGCGTTCGGCGAAAGATTCGCAGACCCGCGGCGCCGTTCGCTCCGTCGGCCAATCGCATCGCGGGGATGATCCTGCGGTTTGGCTGCGGTCGCCCGCGCTGGTCGCTACGCTCGCGAGGGCGAGCGTTACCAGATGGACCCGCTACGGCAAGGACAGGTTGTACGTGTGCGGCGACGACGGTTCGGAACTCGGATGGTGGGACCTACAGCAGGAGGCAGCCCACCCGGCTTCTCCCGACAACGCCACCGGCCTCGCGCTGGCGGTCTCTGAGTGGCGACTCGCCCACCCCGGCGTTGGCAACAGGACTAGGCCTCCGGCTCAGTCCGACTGTCCCATTCACGACGCCCGACACGAGACGACGTCGGCCGATTCCCTGCAACATCAGGCGCCTGCGCCCCCACTTCTGACGCGGACGCCACCACCTGGGCGGCCCGTCGTCGACCTCGCGTACAACCGTCCTGGGCAGCAGCTCCAAGGTCACGTTGACGCAGCACATGCTGCTGGCCAGAGGCCAACGCTGCTGCGTCGCATCTTCCTGGGCAAGTACGCCTACTCCAGCTGGGAGCGGGGCCTCATCGGCGAGCAGTTGGTCGAAACCGAACTCCGCAAACTCGTGCAAACCGACCCCTGGTGGGGCTTCATCAACTCGATTCCGGTCGGCGAGAACGGCGCAGACATCGACCACCTGGTGGTCGGTCTCGGAGGGGTCTTCACCCTCAACACCAAGTACCACCGAGGGTGCAACGTGTGGGTCGCCGGCAACACCTACATGGTGAACGGTCAGCGCCAGGACTTCATTCGCAACGCCCGTTACGAGGCTCAACGCGCCTCCAAACTCTTGTCCAAGGCTTGTCGGTTCCACGTGCCCGTGCTCGGTGTGGTAGTGCCGACGGACGCGCGACGCCTCACCGTCCGAGAGCAGCCCAGCGACGTCCGAGTCGTCAATCGCGCCCGTGTCGTCGAATACTTGCGAGGTTTCCCGCAGCTCATTGACCCCGCACGCCGCGAGCAGATCCTCGCGGCGGCGCGGCTGAGCACGACTTGGGGCTCTCGAATCTGACTAACTGGAGTCCCGCCCGACGATCAGAGATGTGCATCGAGCAACCTCCTGACGAAGCATGGTACGGGGTTGTACGTCAACGTACGATTGTTCCATGTCCACGGTTTCCGCAAGCGTCGCCCGCCAGAGTCTGCCTACCCAACTGGACCGCGTCGAGGCCGGCGAGGAGGTCGCGATCACTCGTCACGGACGCGTAGTCGCCGTGCTCGTGCGTCCCGACGTGCTGGCGTCCCGGCGGGCGTCCGCCGCGTGGAGCCAGGCGGATCGGATCGGCGAGCTGATCGATCGCGCCAGGCACGAACCACTGCGGCCACCCATCCTCGATCAGGACCGGGCCGATGAGCTGGTCGCCAACATCGACGCAGCCCGGTCGCGGTGATCGAGCCGCTCACCGCGTTCGACGCGGACGTATTGATCTACGCCGCGACCGTCAATCACCCGCTCGGCCAGAAGATCCTTCCTCTGCTCGAGACCGACGACGCCGGGAACGGCCATGCCGGTGTCGGCTCGGTGCTCCTGCTTCCCGAGGTGTTGACCAAGCCGATGCGTGCCGATCCAGAATCGGCCGAGACAGCGGCGCTGATCAGCGTGCTCAGCCGCCTGGAACTCCGACCGGTGGACCAGGCCACTGGACGTCTCAGCCTCGCGCTCGCCGTAACCTACGGGCTCCGCGCTGCGGATGCCGTCCACTTGGCCACCGCCATTGGCGCCGGAGCGCAACGCTTCCTTACCAACAACCGCAGGGACTTCCCCAAGGCGATCAGCGAGATCGACGTCATCTACCCCACCGAGCTTCCCGGCTGACACCCGGCGACCTCCCCGCCAACATCGGGCCCCGAGCCCCTGTCTCCCTGGATGCCCAATCAGAACCATCGCGTGGAGGTGATAACCCATCCGGCCATCAAACACGAACCATGCAGTACGCGGCAGGTCGGCTTGCGGCGACAGCGGCAGCTGCGCCGGCCTCCGCCATCTCACATGCACGGTCCGCAGAAGACTCTCCCATGCGGGTCGTCGGCCGCGTTCAGGATCGCGCGGACCGCTGCCTCGACCCAACCCGTTCCTGGCGGCACCAGCCCAAACCGGGCATGCGCGCTCATCGAGCTGCGTGACCGTCAGCGTCGGCCTCTGACCACGATGCTCTTGTAGATGTAGGCGGCAAACTGAACTACTTGTCGGGCGGGACTGAGCAGCTTCCGAGCGGCATCGACGCCAGCAACCGGACCACCGCTCCAAACTGTGAGCCGTCCCGCCTGCGCCTTGTCGAACCATCGGTCGGGCTCCTCGCCGTGGGCCTCGGGCCGCTACCCTTGTGCTTGGTGGAGCACCGTCGACCGACACGAACCCAAAGGGGGGCTCAATGGGTCTGCTAGCCGCGGCCTCAGATGCGATGGGCGGTGTTCTCGGAGACCAATGGATGGACTTCTACACCGTCCCCGAGACCGTTCCTCCCACGGCAGCACTGTTCGCGGCTGTCCCGCGCGCTGTTGTCGCTGGGCGCGGTGCGAACACGGCGGCAACCCCCGGTGTCATCTCCAATGGCAGCCGCATCCTCGTGCCCGAGGGCTATGCACTCGTCCTGATGGAGGAGGGCGGAATCACAGGGTTCGTCAGCCAGCCCGGCGCCTACGTGTGGCGATCAGATGCGGCCGACTCGCGGACGGTCTTCGCGGGCGACGGGATTGTGGCATCGCTAGTCAGAGCATCGTGGGAACGGTTCAAGTTTGGCGGACGCCCGGCGGCGCAGCAGCGCGCCTTCTTCGTCTCGCTGAAGGAGTTGCCGAACAACAGGTTTGGCACTCCGAGTGAGCTCTACTGGGACGACGCGTACCTGAACGCCCAGGCCGGGGCGCTCGTGCGAGGCACCTACACGATCAAGATCGTCGATCCGATCCTGTTCATCCGAAACTGGGTGCCCGCGGCATACCTCAAACCGGGAGTGGTGTTCGACTTCACTGACACAGGCAACGATGTCGCTCGGCAGATGTTCAACGAGGTTGTGGGTGCCCTTCCGCAGGCACTGTCCCTCTACGCTTCCGACCCGGCGAAGGGCAACCGGATGACGCGGATTCAGCAGGACACCGCGGGATTCGCGCGCAGTCTTTCCGATGCCGTCGAGCGCACCTACCAATGGCGCTCCGAACGCGGGATCGAGATCTCTACCGCTACGGTGGTCGCCTTGGAATACGATCCGGTCACGCGGGAGCTGCTCGAGACGGTCCAGCGTGCCGACGGACTGCTCGGTGCCCGGGGCAACTCCAACCTGCAACACTCGGTCGCCGCAGGGCTCCAGGCCGCTGGCGAGAACGGCGGGGCGGACGGCATCTTGGGCATGGTCTTCGCCGCGGGCACTACGGGTCTTTCTGGTATCCAGCAGCCCGTGGCTGGCACACCGACGACTCGCTTCGGATCGGGAGAGTGGGAGCAGCCGTCGTTCGGGACAAGCGAGGTCTCGCCTCGCGATCGAAGTGCAGCGCAGGACGAGGTATCTTCCATCTCAGCGGCCGACAAGGCCGATCCTGTCGTGAGGCTCACGAAGTTCAGGCAACTCCTCGATGCCGGCCTGATCACGCAGGCCGACTACGATGCAGCGAAGACAAAGGTGCTCGGGCTGTGAACCGTACGAATCGAGACATCCCAGGACCGACGAGGGAAAGATGACCAATCCGGTCCCAGTAGGTTGCAGCCAGAACAACGACAGGGGGAACGCCCGGTGAGCATGCGCATATTGATAGCCGGGATGCTCGGCGCGATGGGCATGCTGTCCGCCATGGGGGGCAAAGACAACCCCATGGGCATCGTGCTCGGTCTGGCCATGATCGCAGCTGCTGTAGTGGTGTTCCGCGGCAAAGGGGCGGCGGCCGCCATCGACACCTGGGAGGCTATGCAGAACAAGCGTAGGGAGGATGCGGAGAAGCGCGCAGAGGACGAGAAGGCAGAGCGCAGGAAAGCGAGGACCGACTTCGTCGCGACGATCCTTGGACGTACCCCAAAGCCTACGAGCAGCGGCAACGACTCCGTCGCCACCGCGCAGATCAACGCCATCGCCAACCCGGAGACGGCTAGGTCGATTCAGAACCTCCAGAACCTCCTCTACACACAAGCGATTTCGGACCAAGAGTTCCAGGCAGCCAAGGACAGGCTGCTTCGCTCGGGCGGTTCTCGCACCGAGACTGACGCAGCTGCACAGATCATGAAGCTCGCCGAACTGCATCAGGCCGGCCTCCTCAGCGATGTCGAGTTCAACGCTGCCAAGCTGAGGGCGCTCGGGCTGGGTTAGCAATATCAGAGCCGGTTTCTGACTCGGGTCTGATTTGATCGTGACTCACCGGTGAGTATGCCGACCGAGCCGATGGCTTCCGAGAGGGTGAAGAGGCTGTTCGGAAACAGAGCCCACTACTGGGCGATGAGGCACCTTCCTTTTACGAGCAGATCCTTGGCTCCGTTCAGGACTATCAGCGCCACTAGCCGCAACTGGAGGCCGACCCGCGTTGGTCAGTCGCCCGACTCGAGCGCGAAGTCGACGGCGACCGCAGCTGCGATCACGAGAGAGTGCAGTGGCTCGGCCAGTCGCTCGTAGACCTGAACGACGTAATTGTCGGGCTTGGCGGAACCGGGCGCCCCCCACCCGTCCCACGTCTCCGAGATGCGGCCGACCTCGTTTCCTTCTGCGTCCCGGATCTGGAAGTCCCGTTTGTCGTCGCTCTCGGCCAAAATCGAGCCAAGTCGACGACCACCTGCCTCAAGGCCGAATCGCACATGGCCGAAGTCGTCGAGATCCTTCACCGCGAATCGGACGAGAGACGGGACGCCGGTCATGTCTGCCGCCGTTGATGCCGCTGCTCCGGCGATCCCGCCAGCGGCCCAGCCGACCGCGTTGCCGATGGTCTTGCCGGCGGCCTTCCCGACACTCTCCACCACCTTGCCCGTCGCGACAAAACCGACTGCCTTGCCCGCCATCGACCCGACATCGCCCAGAGCGAGCTGGGCCGTCGTGGCCAGCACGCCTGCCACTCCAAGTGTCTCCTGCGAGATGCTGCCGAGCGGAGTGCCATCGGGTCCCTCGACGAGCAACTTCGACTTCAGGTTGAACGACAGCTCGGGCCTGATCAGCGCGAGGATAACCCGGTGGTTCATGTCGACGAGATGTAACCGATGCTCGCCCACGCGATCGCTTGGCGTGCGGCCGCCGCGGTGCGGCCTATCGGCGACCTCCTCGACGACCCCGAGTAGACCGCCATGCTGATCGTAGACCGCCTGGCCTGTTGCGAACCCGAACCTCTTCGCTCGCCGGCTGACGACCACAACCGGTTCGGTCAGCAGAGTGCCGCCGCCGATCCGCCTGCTGTCAGCGCCGGCCTTGCGTGCCTGTTGCTCGATCTTCCGGTTCCGCCGGTTGGCCGCACGCCCAACGTTCTCCACGGCGGGTGGATCGACCATCTGACGCCCAGCAGTGACGACGTGCTCGGTCCACCGCGCACCGTCCCAGTACCTCTGTTCGTGCCGCCCCGACGGGTCGCGATACCAGCCGGGGAGAACCCGCCCGGCGCTTGCTGCCAAGACCGGCGCGCCGACAAGAGGATCGACCGTCAGGCTGCCAGCCGAAACGACGTGCTCAGTCCATCTCAGACCGTCCCAATACCGCAGATCATGGCGCCCCGAGGGATCGGGATGCCACCCGGCGGGAGGCGACGCTGGCATGAGCCGAGGCTAGCACCCTCCAGCATATGGCAACCGACTGGGGGCCAGTTGATGCGGCTCGGCGCTGGGCGGCAAAGAGGAGGCAGCGGCGAGGTAGTCGCCTTCGCCAACGGGACATGATCGGGGAGATCTGAGCCGACCACCCCAATCGAAGACATCGGTCCAGAGAGAGAGTCGGCTCGGTAACCTCTTCGCTTACGACTGACTGCTCGGCCGCCCTTCGATCTGCGGCGGTTCAGGTCGGTCTCGACCGGGATCCGCATAGATCCGGGCGAGGATCTCCGGTCGGCCCTCTAGCGCCTCGCGATACGCACTGGACAGCCGGGCCCATTCATCGGCATCAGATGAGTTCGGGTCTTCCTCTCCTCGGAGCCACCGACACGACTTCTCCAGGATTGTCAGCATCTGCTTCGCTGCCTTGGTCGCAGATGACTTCGGATCAATCAGACTGTGCTGAAAGACGTGCTGGGAGAGCTGTGCCTGAGCGTTGAGGCACGCGGAGAGAATCTGGTCGCGCTGAGTTCCGAACTCGAGCCTTTCCTGCACGGCCACGAGCGTCAGGAGCGAGACCAGAAGACTTCGGAGCGTCTCCGGATCGGCCGAGGCGATGGCCTCCGCCAGTGCGTTGGCGAGTAGGTCGGGGGCGCCGCGGGAACTCCCGGCCGCGCCTAGCGCGGCACCAGCGGCCGCCAAGGCGGAGCCGGCTCCGGCCAGCGCCGCCAAGGTGGCCATCCCGCCAACCATTCCGCCAGGGCCGAAGGCGGCGAGGGTGGAGGTGATGACAGCTGCTCCCACCAACCCTGCGGGTGCTGCAATGGCGAGACCCACCCCGGTGGCGGCCAAAGTGAGCACTCCGGCCGCGACCAGTACTGCCGGCACCCAGGATCTGCTCGCTCCGAGGAGGTCTGCGATCTCTGGGCGGGCGGAGAAGATTGAATCGACGATGTCGACGTCAGTGTGTTGGCCGCTATCGGTGCGGATGAGGCTGAGGGTAGCTATGAGGGCCATGCGACGTTCTTCAACGTCTGGCTTCTCCTCAATCTGGAAGGGCGCGGCAGGAGGTCCGGAGGCCAGCATGATTGCCAGCGCCAGGATCGTGCGGTCATCCCACGCACCGCGAATGTATGCATCCGGCCTCCGAAGGAACTCGGAGGCGGTAAGCATCGCTGTTAGGGGGCTGCGTGCGTGAACGAGCGACGCGGCCGTCTCGTTACTGGCAGCCACCACGTTGCGCGCCCGCTCAAGATGAGCCAGTCGCTCGGCCTCGTCTGCGGGGATTCGTTTGGCGAGCTCACGGAGGTAGAGCGACTGAAGCAGGAACAGCTCCAGGCCTTTGACGCTGTCCTCCTCAGAGCCTCGCGTGGCAACCCCACTGCCCATCAGGGCTCCCCCGATTGCTGCGGCCACGGCTCCGTGTGCGCAGTAGTACTCGGCACCGTGCTGATGCGTCAGAGCGGGCACCCACCAGTCATCCAGCGTCACGGGGACATCGATCGCCATGGGGAAGTACGGGCTGATCCCCCGGCCTCCCGTCACAGGGTCTCTGGGCTCGAACACGTTGATCCACGCCTTGACCCGATCGCACGGGAAGTCGTCTGCCAGGTCGCGCGGCCGGAAGGCGGCGATGGAGCCGAGGGGGCTGCCAATTGTCACAAGCGCAGCAACGACGAGGTTGGAAGGGAGCTTGTTGAGGAGGTCAGCCGCCACGACGGTTCCGAGGCTGTGGGCAAGTATGACAACTCGCGAACCGTCGGGAATCGCTTCGAGTTCCTTCAGCACGATGTCGCTCACAGTGGCCCGGATGTCAGCCGAGCGGGCGTAGCGCCGGGCCTCTTCAACCAGAGCGATCGCCGGTGGCACATCACCAAGCTCGGGTGGCGTGAGACGGGCAGGAGAGGCGTTCGACAGGGGTCGGAGCAGTGCCTCCAGTCTGGCCATTCGAGTGAGGTATTCAGTGGTCGATTGACGCCACTCTTCCTTGGGTGGCCGTCTCCATGTCGAGCGAGCCGGAGGGGGCGCGACGATCGCCTCTCCGCGAAGCGCAGCTCGATAGTCAGGTGTGAGAACTCGGTCGTCGGGGAACGGCTCGTAGCCGAATCGCGTCAGCGCGTCACCGAGTGGGACGCGCCAAGGCTCGTCGTCACAGGCATTGATTCCGTGAAGGAAGAGCAGCCATGGTGCGTTCATCGATGCGGCTCCTGTGCGACCTTGGCGAGGCGGTTCTCGCGCAGGTTACCGCTCCGCAGTCTGGCCGGAGCGCATCTGGCAAGGCGGCGCATCAATCCTCTGGGTTCTTGTCGGTAACGGACGGACTACTCAGCCTTGCGAGTCCGCGGCCGACGCGCTGGCGCCGTGTAGCGACAGCAGCTCCTCGGTGCGTCGGTCAAGCGAGACTGGGCCATCGACGTCGCGTTGCCGATCGAGCGCGTGGACAATCTCGGCGGTCTCTGCTCGGCTGCCGTCGGCTCTGGCGACCTTGGCGAGATCGACTTTCGGGACGTCTTCGTCCGGTGCCGCAGAAATCGCTATTTGGGCGGCCCGCCTCGCTGTCGCGTAGTCCATGGTCTGCATGGCCATCGTGGCCGCGAGGTGCGCGGTGTCGACGATGGCCACGAGCAGGTTTTGGTCCTCGCGGTTCTCGCTGAGCCAAATGCCGCCCCTCTTCCGGATGTCCTCGTATGGCCGACCGTTGACCAGGTTGAGCGCCCGCATGAAGTCCTCGATGCCACGCGGTCCCCGCGCTTGGCCGCGAACCCGGAGCCGCAGGAAGAGATCGGCGTCGTACAACAGGCCCTGCAACTCGTAGCGCCCAGTTGTCCGTCCGTTGCTGAGCGGCTGTTGGGTGGCGGCTGGAAGGTAGCTCTCATGGGTGTTCGGGTCGGTGCCCAGCCAGCCACGGACGGTGGCGAGATCGCGCCTGATCCGGTCGCCGTTCGTGTCGAAAGCCTTTCGCAGCTCCTCAGTGGTCGCGCCGTGCTCCCTGCTGGCGAGGTAGGCGACCAACTCCATGTAGTACGGACGGCGCCGAGCCGTGTCGTCGTTCTCCTGTCCCGCGGCCACTCGGACGGTCATGTGACCCAGGACCGCAAGCTTCGGGCGATGACCTTGAGGCCCGAACCATTCCGCCAGATCGGCGTCCAGCGTTGGATCCGCATCCTCGATCGCCGCCTCGGTCGCCGCAGGCACCACCGGCGCCAGGACGGCCAGGTCCTCGCTGGTCGTCGCGGCAGACTCGACGACCTCATGGTCAGGTCTGGGCACGTTGGTCGCCCCAGCATCCGCTTGTCCGTCCGGATCGCGCGGCTCGGTGAACTCCTCACGGAGTCGTCCGCCGGCATCGCAGAACTCGCGCCACGGTTCGCCCTCGACCGTCTTCGCTGGCGGCACAGGTGCCCCGCTGAGGTCGTCCGCCGCTCGAAGGAGCTGCACGCAGCCGCGCGCCTCGTCGGCGGTCACGCCGTTGCCGACCAGGTCGAGACCGAGGGACGGAATCCGTAGCCGTCCGTCGGCAGTCGCGACCAACTGCGTCCCCGTAGACCGCTCGCCCTTGGGATCGATGATCAGCGTCGCCGTTGCTGTGCGCAGAGGCATCGTGTCGATCAGCTTGATCAGTTCGTCGAACATCCCGGACTGGTCGTGCTGACCCACCACCACCCGGCTCAGCCACAGCTCGTCGTCGGCGTGCGTCACCCGGGCAGTCGGTGTGTCGGTCGAGTTGGTGCGGTTCATCCGGTCAGCCATCTCCACGGCAGCGGACACACTGTCGTCGACGCCTGTGCGGTCGGCGTGGTGGTGGCAGCGGCTGGGGCTGAGTCCGACGATCTCGTGGAACACCCCGATCAGCTCGATCTCGAGATCGCGCGCCCATGGGATGGTGGCCGCCTCGGCGGCGATGTAGCGGGCGAGGTCGTGGGCGTAATCGTCATCGCCAGTGATGGTGAGCGTTCCGAATTGCTCGAGGTTGAGCAGCCACCGGTGGCCGGTGTCGTCCGCGCCGACGGTGGTCAGGTGCGGCCAGGGCGCCGGCCCGTCCGGTGTGAGCGGCCCGATCACGTCCGGATCGTCAGACGTCGTGATCGTCCACGAGTTCATGCCCTCGCAGCGCTGCCAGGGCTCAGGCAACGGAGTGGCGTCGCCAAGATGCAGCGTGAGGGCGGACCGGGCAACTTCGACGGCGATCACTGGGGGGAGCCGGTCGGCGTGTTCCAGGATCGTCGCGGCGAGGCGGCGCAGGGTCTCGTCGATGAAGGTGACGATGTCGGCGATCGGCCGGCCCTCGTAACGCAGGGTCTTCTCGACCGGCAGCGTGGCCGGCGGCGGCGGGCTGGTCATGAAGCCAGGTCGGCGGTGGTGGTGCTGGATCGCCTGGCGCCGCCGCAGGATGAGCCACAGTCCGCCGGCAAGGATGGCCCCAGCCCCGGACAGACCCGTGAGGAGCCATTCGGGCCGGTGGCCGTCGTCGGCGTGCTGCTCCGCTTGCTGGTCGGCGGAGCTGGTGGCCGGCGCAGACGCCGCAGCTGTGGGCACGCTGGGTGCGCTCGTCTCAGGCGTGGCAACTGACGGGTGGGAGTCGCGAGCGTCAGCGGTCGGTGCCGTCGCGGTGGGCTTGGCCGGGCGGTCGGCGGTGCGCTTGGGTCCTTCGTCGTGCCCGTGGCCGGTCGGGATGTTGAGCTTCCAGCCGATGTCAATGACGTCGGGGTCGGTGAGCCGTTGACCGCCCGGCTGGTGAATGCCGCGGGACGCCTTGTAGATCTCGGGGTAGCGGTGGGCGTCTCCAAGGTGGTCGAGGGCGAGCTGGCTGAGGATGTCGCCCTTCTTCACCGTGTAGCGCTCGTAGCCGGGCTGGACGCGGTCTGCGCGGAGGACGTGCGATTCCCCGTGCTGGTCGGGTGCCGGGGTCAGCGGCGCCGCCTGCGCTGCGACCGGGGCCGGTGAGCCGAACCCGGTGTTGGTGTTGATGAACAGGGCGATGATGGCGGCGATGAGTACGCGGGCGATCCCTTGGGGCAGGGCGAGCCCGGTCAGCGAGGGTGGCCGGACGTGACGGAGGGCAGCGATCGCTTCAGCGCCGATCGCGACGACGAGGAGTGCCCAGACGACCCAGCCGGCGGCCTTGAGCAGAGTCAGGAACAGCGTCCCGTCGTCGGGAGTCGTCAGCGCGGCCCAGATGCCGGCCGGAGTGAGCTGAACGTGTGGGAGTCCGACCGGCCCGATCAGGACGAGGAGCGCCGGCAGGCCGACGAGGAGCAGCAGGAGGATGAGGGCCGCTCCGATTCCTCTGATGATTCGTCGCATGTCAGCGTTCGCTTCCGTTGAGGGCTCGGATGAGGCGGGCGGTGGAGGTGCCGGTGACGGTGAGCGGCCCGATGCCGATGCCGGTGAGGAAGATCGGCCGGTAGGTGGCGGTGGTGGTGATGGCGAGCTGGGTGCCGCCGGCTTCGATGGTGACGGTCCCGGTCATGTCGGCACCGGCGATATAGGCCAGGGCAGCCTGCCGTGCTCGTTGCGGGCTCACGGTCGCCGTGCCGGTGCCCGCCATCAGGGTGTTGGCGTCGGCCTGTTCGCCTGCGACGCGGGCGGCTTGTGCGGCGACGTCGCTGGCATGTTCCTTGGCCGCGATCTGACCGACGAGATCGACCGAGATCCCCACGACCAGGGTGAACGCGGTCACGATCAAGACCCCCCAGACGCTGATCGAACCTCGCTCGTCTCGGCGTGGGCCACGCAAGCTCATCGTGCTCACCGCCTCTCGCGATAGGTGTCAACGGAGCTGGACATGGTGCCGGTGATCTGGAGGTCGGGCAGCCCGGGAAGTCCGAGGTCAGCGGTCGCGAGCTGACACGTCACGGTGGCCGAAACGCTGGCCGGGGTGCCGGCGGGCTTGTCGAATCCGCTCAGGTCCAGGTGGAGGGTGTGGTCGGCGCACGGCAGTTGCTGATCGAAGCCAGCGCTCGCGGCTGCGTCGGCGCCCTGGCGCGCCTCGCTGTGGCTGCGGGCGAGGGACGCGGCCCGCGCCGCGTCGGCAGCGATCCCCTGCACGGTCTGGTGGGCGAGGGCTACGCGTCCGCCGAAGGCCACGAGCAGGATCAGCAGGACGACCGCCGGACCGACAATGACGGCCTCGATGGAGGCCGAGCCACGCTCATCCAACCTGATCATCGCGTCAGCCTTTCGACCTGCTGCACCGATTCCTGCGTGGCCACAGGCGTCCACCCGGGGATGACGCTGAGGGTGTCGCCACTCACCCGGACGGTCACGGTCGTGGCCGTGCGGCCGCAGTCGACCTTCGGGTTGGTGAGGACGTCGCCAAGGCCGGCGAGGAAGCTGGCGGCGGCCTGTTGGCAGTCAGTGGTGGTGCCGTCCTCAACCGCGGCTGCTCGGGCACCGGTGGTGGCAGCCGACAGCGCCGCGGAGCGTCCGTAGAAGTACAGGCCAGCCTGCAGCCCGGTGAACGCGATCAGGAACATCAGGGGCATGATCACGACCATCTGCACGCTGATCGAGCCGCGCTCCCCGTGCGGGAGGCGGTCGCGAGCGAGGGCCGTGGGGCTCATGGCGGGGTCAGCGGATCTTGGCGGCCTGGCTGGTGAGGTAGCCGTTGATGACGCCGACCACGATCGCGACGAAGCCGATCGCGGCGATGCCCCACAGCACCTGCTCGATGGTGGCGGAGCCGCGTTCGTCGTGACGCAGCTCGGTCAGCCGCCGACCGGCGGTGACGACGAGCGCGTGGCTGTGCGCGGCGATGAGTTGGGCGAGTTCGGTCATGATCTGTTCCTTCGGTTCAGGTGGACATCAGGCGGAGCAGGGCGGGGACGATGAGGATCGCGAGGAAGATGACGGCGGTGCTGCTGGCGGGGATGAACATGCGTTCGCCGACCTCGTTGGCCTCGCCGAGGTCGTGGGTGAGCAGGGCGTTGCGGCTGGCCGCGGAGCGGGCGCGCAGGGTGTCGTAGACGGGTGCGCCTTCCTCACCGCACAGCCGCATGATGTCGGCCAGGTCGTCCAGGTCAGGGACGGCGAGGTCGTCGGCGAGGTGGTGCAGGGCGTCCCAGGGCTGTTGGCCGGAGAAGCGGGAGTGGGCCAGCTCCTCGCTGACCCGATGAAAGGGCCAGGTGTCTCCGACCTCTGCGGCGAGCTCCATGGCCTGACGCGAGCCGGAGCCGCCGCCGTGGCGTTCGAGGGCGACCAGGTCGGTGTAGGCGCCCAGAGCCCGGCTGAACTCGGCCCGGGCCTTCGCGGCGTCCTGGCGGACGTTGAGGTCGGGCAGGAACCAACCGCACACCATCCCGGCCAGGGTTGCCACGACGGGGATGGTGATCGGCATCGGGATCGTCCAAGCGATCAGCCAGGACAGCGGCGGGACGGCGAGGGCGGCCAGCCCGACGAAGACGAGCTTGTCGCCTAGGAAGGAGGGCAACGACTTCCGCAGCACCGCGAGATCGGCGGCCGGGACGCGGACCCAGCCGGTCGGGAGTCGTCGGACGGCCCACAACCCGGCCCGCTCGGTTCCTACTCCCGTGCCCGGCAGCAGCATGGCCGGAGCAAGGTGGTGCGGCGAGATCCGGTCGAGGCCGTCGGCGAGGTCGGGTTCGGCCGGGGAGGCCCACCAGAGGAAGACCGCCACGCCAGCCATGACCAGCATGCCGGCGAGCATCAGCAGTTGCAGGGAGGTCATCGGTTCGCCTCGCTTCGGGAGGTCAGGAATCTGGCCGGGGCCGGGGAGGCCGCCATCCGCTGCATCCACGCCAGGGATGCGGCGTAGCAGGCGAGCAGGACGAGCAGGATCAGCTGCCCGATCGGGGTGGCGTACGGTGCCAGGAACTGCCCGGTCAAGGCGAGCACCGTGAGCGCACCGGCCGACAGGATGGTGACCCAGCGGGCGGTGGCGCGCGGCTTGGCACGGTCGGCTTCGATCTGGCGCCGGGCACGGACGTCGTCCGCGGTGGATTCGGCCAGCCCGGTCAGGACGGCTGACAGCCCTGGGCCTCGCTTGCGGGCGCCCAGGATGAGGGCGGCAGCGACGAGGTCGCCGGTCGCGTCGTCGATCTCGTCGGCGAAGGCCCGTAGCGCGGATTCGGTGTCCCATCGGCCTCGCAGCCTGGCGACTAGGCGCGACACCTCGGGACGGATCGCCTCTGGGGTGGACCGCAGGCTTGCCACCAGCGCTTGCTCCAGGCCCTGGCCGGCTACGAGCACCCCGGACAGGTTCCGCGTCCACTCCGCGATCGCGTCGAGTCTCGCGATCCGCGCGGACTCGCTCGATGACGCCAGCAGCGCAGCCAGACCCAGAACGGCAGCCGGCAGCACCACGAGCAGGACCAGCCAGCCGGTCAGGACGCCGGCCACGGCACCCACCGCCAGGGCGGCGAGCGTCGACCACCGACGTGCTGGCGGCATGGTGCGCCACCTCCGCTTGAGCGTTCCGGCTTGGCGGGGTGGCCGCGGTTCCGGTTCGGGTGCTGGTCGCAGGCCGACCACGATGCCGAGGATGCCTGCGACGATCAGGGCTCCCGACAGGCCGGCGAGGAGGGCGTTCATGGCTGCCGCCTGGGGTTCGCGTCCGCCTCGGCAAGGAACGCCGCGTAGTCGAAGCCGTGGGTGATCAGCTGGTCGAGCAGATCGGCCGGTGGCGGGGTGTCGGCTACGCCACAGGCGTCCGGGACGGCACGGAAGACCGACGTGAGGCTGTAGCGCTGGTTCTCCTCGCCGGGTTCGACGGCGAGGATCTCCGAGACGCGGCGAACCTTGCGCGGTCCCGACGCGGTGGGGACGATCTCGCAGCGCATCTGGACGATGAAGTCGATCGTGTCGGCCAGTTTCGTGGCAGCCAGTTCCATCGTGACGTGCGGCCCGGCCTCCATCGCGCAGGTGATCAGCTTGCGCATGGTCGAGTAGGCGTCCGCGGCGTGGGTGGTCGACAGGGAGCCGGCGCCGGACTCCATCAGCTTGATCATCGACCACACCTCGGGGCCGCGGATCTCACCCAGAATCTGCCGCGACAGGGTGAACCGGAAGCTGTCGATCACCTGCTCCGGGGTACGCCGCTCCCCCGACGACCTGCCAGCCGAGGTCTGCTCACCCGAACCGGGGCGTTCCTCCCACGCGTGAACGACATGGTGTTGGTCGGGCAGCTCGTGCAGGAACAACTCGTACTCGGTCTCGAACGTGCCGATCACCTCCCACGGGTCGATCTCTGCGCACAGCGCCCGCACCAAGGTCGTCTTCCCGTCGCCCTGCCCGCCGGACACCACGACCGAGCGCCGCGCTTTGACCGCGGCCGACAACAGGCTGGCCATCACCGGCGAGAGGGTCCGCCAATCGACCAGGTCGGCCAGCGTCACCCGCCGCACCCGGTGCCGGCGAACGACCACCGAAGGGCGTGCGGTGTCCCGCGCCGCCGCCAGCCGGGAACCGTCCTCCAGTCGCAGGTGCAAGGCGGGCTGCGACGAACTGAACGGGCGCGGGTTGTCGGCCCGCGCCGCGAGGAACGACAGGAAGTCGAGCAGTTCCTCGTCGCTGTCGGCCACCGGCTCGGCTTCGACCAGGGTGCCGTCCGCTCGTTCGACCACCACCCGGTCGTAGCCGGTGATCATCACGTTCTCGACCTCGGGGTCATCCAGCAGCGGCTGCAGCCGACCCAGCCGGAACAGGGCGTCGAACACGGCGTCCGCCAACCGCTGCCGCTCCAGCAGACTGCGCGCCTCGGCACGCTGAGCGACCGAGGTCGCGTCGGCAGCGTCCAGCAGCCGGTCGATGATCGAGCGGCCCAGGCGCTCCTGAGCAGCCCGGTCCATCGACGGTTGCCCACCGATCGCCTCGGTGAGGGCACTCGACGCCTCGCCCCGCAGCCGGGCAACCTCCGCCCAATCCACCACCGCTGTACCCGCGATCGAGCGGAGCAGCGGTGCAGGGAGGTCTGACGCATCAACCAGTGACCTCAGCGCCGCGACCGGAGGCGTTGCCACCTGCTCGTCGGCACCCCGCTGGTGGGCGTCGTCCGGGAACCGGAAGGTGGACCGGACCCGGCCGGGCCGGGCATGCCCGTTCGGCGTTGGACATGCCGAGAACAGCGGCAGCACGGTGGGATCTTCCTCGAAGTCGGAATCTTCGCTCATCCCAGTGACCTCTCATCTGTACCGACGCCCGCGCGGGCCAGGACGCCACGAAGCGGCGCCAAACCAGGGCCGTCGCCCAGCTGATCAAGTGCCCCGGCCACAGCGCGAACCGACCGGACATAGCCAGAAGCTTCGAAGGCCTCCTGCGCGGCGTCCGGTCCGCGGCCGACGCGCCGCCACCACGGCGCAGCCGGAACCGGACGGCCGTGGGAGTAGGTGCTTGCCAACTCGGGCGCCCACTCGATCGAGCCGAGGACGCTGAGGCCTAGCGTCCGGGCGACTTCGCGAGCGCCGTATGGCCGGTGTTCGCCGATCAGCAGCACCCGCACGACGTGCCCAGGCTCATCGTCCGCGGCCAGAGCGGACCCCCACGACCTGGCGCCCGCCAAGCCCGGCAGGTCGCCGCGCGTGACCAGCAGAACGGCGTCCGCACCACTCACCAGCGGACGAGGCCAGCCCGGCATGCCCAGCCGTCCGGCGTCCACGATCACGTCGGTGCCTGCCGGATCCAAGGCCTGCAACACCTCCGACAACGGCGGCCACAACGCCGACGCCCCGGCCGCCTGCTCGTGCGACCGCAAGCCGAAGAGGACCGAAGCCTCGGTACCCTCCAGCGGAAACAGCAACCGCGGGACCGCCTCGCGCAGCAAGTCCGCGCGTTGGGCCAACACCAGGTCGACCAGACCCGGCTGGTCGAGCTGCGCCCGGAAGTAGCCAGCCAGCAGCCCTGAACTGCCGGACGCGTCCGCTTCCACCAGCACCACCTGACGTGGCCAGTGCAAGGCCAAGGCGAGGGCAGTCGTCGTCACCCCGGGTGCACCGGAGGCAGAAGCCAATGCGATCAGCACGGCTCAGCGCTCCCGCGAATCCAGCACCAGCGCGACCCGGCCTGTCGCCGCTCGGGCAGCGACCTCGGCGGCCCGCGACTCCGGGACCAATAGGTCGACGACGATGGTCTGGTCGTCTGCGGCCGGAGTCACCGACTGCACCTCCGCCTCGATGGTGACCTCGGTCGCAGGCACATCCCCCTGGGCCACAGGCGTCTGGACCAGGCGAACGTTGTCACCCGGACGCAGCGGCTCAGCCGGAAGCTGCCCGGTCGCGAGCGCCACCCCAACGACCGAGTCGCCGGTGCCGGGAGGCAACGCATCCGTGACCTGTGCCGGGCTCAGCAGCGTCCCGGCTGCAACGTCGCTCGCCGCGCGCTTGCCGACAAGTCCGGCGAGCTCCGAGGCCGGAACCACGGGGACCGACGGATCGACCGTGACTCGCGTCACCTCGAGATCGGCCGCGGTGACCACTGCTCCCCGGTCGATCGCCGCCCGGGCGGCGACCACCTCGACCGAGGCGGAGGACAGCAGCCAGACGCCGACACCGAGCACCGCGCCGATCAACACGAGTCCGACCGAGACCAGAACCATCAGCGGTCCCCGCCGCAGCTTCCTTGGCGTGGCGCTGCCCGGGGCGGGTTGGTGTCCGTTGATGCCGTCCGGCCGCGTGGACGGGGTTCGTGTGGTTGTGGTTGTACCCATCGGTTCACCTCCGGGGTGAGAGGTCCATGCGGGCGGGATCGAGACCCGCCGGGGTCAGCGGTTCGTGACGATCACCTGGATCTCGCCGACTTCGAGCATCCGCTCCTGGGACAGGGCGAGCGGGATCGCACCCGACCTGCCGTAACCCGACCACCGCGCAACCCAGTGCGCCGTCGCCGTCACCGTGTATCGACCTTGCTCCTGATAGGTGTAGCCGCACGTCGGGGACGGATCAGCGCCCATCCCTCTCGCCCACGCCGTGCCCTTGTTCGTGCAGCGAACCGAGTCTCCGTTGCCCATGTCCCAGGTCACCGACTCGACCCGGGCCGTCAACGAGACGCCACCTGCGCTGATCGTGGCCGGCCCCCACGTGACCCGGCCCGGGTTCTGCACCCACAGCCACGTCGGGACGCCCACGATGCCAATCGCGCCGACTCGCAGCGGCGTCCAGCCAATCGTGATGGGCTTGAGCTGGAGCCGCGCGAGCAGCGTCCGGGCGAGAGATTCCGCAGCCGCGCCGGGATCCAGCCAAATCCACATCTCGTCGCCGCGATCCATGCAAGTGACGTGGATCCAGTCGGCGTGGGCCGCGTCGTCGAGACCGAGGTCCGCCAGAGCCGATCCGACTGGAGCGATCGCGCCGCCACCCAGGTCGGCACAATCTGGGACAACCTTCTTGTGCGGCGCGGGGTCAGGATCGCCGGGGTCGGACCTTCCCGGATCACCGGGCTGAATGATGATGATGCTGCAGTCCTGCTTCAACTCGTTACAGGTCGGATCGCCCGCGCGAGCTGGCGCGGCTGGCAGCAGCCAGCCCACGATGGCCAACAGGACGATGACTCGGCGGACGCTCGCCCTCATGGCCCGCACACCCCCTTTGCGGGTGCGATGCCGTACACGCGGAGCGACTTGTCCGAATCCCGCTTCTGGACCGTGTACTCGCGGAGGTTGAAGTCTGTGAGCTCGTAGCCCAGCTTGTCTGCGCCCACCTCATTGCCCGCGCTGTCGACTGCGCGGAGTTGGCTTTGGTCGATGCAGAGGGTGACCACTACTTGAGTCGCGTACCCGACATCGGTTGCCTTGCCGGCTGAGGATGTCAGCACGGTGGTGTCGCCGAGGATTCGAAGCTCGCGCTTCTTGAGATCGAGGTACGAGCCGACATTGGAGCTCACGACATCTGGACCCGCCGAGGCCTTAAGTGCCGCCTTCATCTCGCTCTCGGAATAGCTCCCCGGGCTCGACCAGATCTTCTGGCTTGCCGCACGATAGGCATCGACAGCCTCGATCGCGGCGGCTTGCTGGGCGGACCAGCTTTGAGTCGCTGTAGCTGAGGGGCTGGCGGACGGGCTGCTCGCAGTCGGAGGCGAGGTGGCCGGAGCTGGCGACGGCGACTGCGTGGCGGTGCTCGTACAGCTCGCACACAACAGCGCCGCGATGACGACAGCGATGAGCGCTGGGGTTCGCGCCATAGCCTGTCTCCCTTCTGTCACCCTCCCTAAGCCCAACTCGGCGGCGATCGGGACGCTGTGCGCCCGCCCTTCTCCAGAGATTCAGGAATTCAGGGTAAGTCGGCACCCCGACACTGACTAGGCGCAGGTGTCGATCGGCGGTCTCTGCAACCCAGGCCAAGACGTCACTTCTGGGAAGAATCACCTGAGAAGTTCCCGCCCCGTGCGTCCCGATCGGCCTCGATCTGGGCTTAGGGAGGGCACAACGGTCGCGATCGGTCGCGCCGGATCTCGTTCAGCTTCGAGACCAGACAGGAGTCTCAACGTCTCCTCTAGAAACGATCGCTTCACCCCTGTTGTGGCAGAACCGTCAAGAACAACAAGGAGATTCGTCATGACCACCAACACGATCAGCACCTCGCAGCTACTCAGCCCCAACCAGGCCGCCGAGCTCGTCGGCCTCAGCGTGCGGACCATCCGCCGTCGAATCGCCAGCGGGCAGCTCCCCGCTTACCGCAGCGGCCGCAAGGTGATCCGCATCAAGACCGCCGACCTCGACCGCATCTTCCGCCGCATTCCTTCCGCGAAGGAGTGACCAAACTCCCGGTCACTCCCGGTAACCGGACCGTACTCGGCGTCGCGGTCGATGGGCCTCACACTTCAGCTGGTCTTGCTGCACGGAGTGGGGCGCCCGAGCAAGCTTGTCGCACGGTCTCCTCTGCCGACGGCATCAGCGTTGACCAAGCAGTCCGACGGACCTCGCACTGCCAGCGACCACTGTCGGTGACGCCTGCGAGGATGGGCCCGTGGTTGGCATTCGCACGGACTCTGTGCCGCGGGGCATTGACGGCCCCTCCCTTGTCGCCGCTGCCGCTGGGCTGATGCTGCTTCCGACGAATGCGTCGCGACTTGTCCGCTTGCATCGCCTCGCGGCGTTGGGCATGTCGTTGGACGAGACTGGGGCTCCCCCGGCGAGCCCACGCGCTATCCGTTCGATCCTCAAGCGGGAAGACATCGGCGGCGAGCGCATATTGATGCAGGAAGACCCATACTCGGAGGTGCTGGTACAGAGCATCAGCTTCAGTGGGGGGCCTTATCTCGTATCAGCTGGGTCGGGCGAGCACACCGTCGCTGACCTTGAGGACCTGATGGATGCCTCGTTCCGTGAGCGATGGATGCCTGACGACCTGCGAATCCCGGCACGCCAGCTGATCCAGGGTCTCCTCACCGTCAGCGACATCGTGCTTAGGCGAGCCGGGCTCGCGCGAGGCACTTCGCCAGAAGGGTCAGCGAGAACCGCGGTGGACGTCCCAAGTGCGCCACGGCTAAGTGCACTAGCGGATGCGGCGTTCGTCTCGAACGACGAACTGGATGCTCACGGCAGCTGGTTACGTATGGTCGTCGACTCGTTCGCGCTTGAACCAGGCGAGCTGGACGATCCGTGCGCGGACGACACAACCGATGATCGCCTCTACGTAAGGCCGTTCCTTCGGCTCGCGGGCGGCTATCGCGTGGCTCTGCCGCTTGATCTACTCATCACCATCCGGTTCCACCTTCTGAGGTTCGTGCGCCGGGCGGGCCAACTCGAAGAACTCGGCGAACGGTTGCGGGAAGCTGCGTTGCGCCGGTTCATGAGGCTCCTTCCAAGCGGCTCCTCTCCCGAGTTGCTAGAGCAGAGCAGCATCATGAGCCGGTATCTCTTGAAGATCGACTCGAAGCGCGACCTTCACCTGGTGGTTGCGACTGACCCGCTCGCCGACTGGGAGCTGGACGTGTGGGGCTCCTACGACACGTGGCCAGCCCTGGGCCAGCTCACCGACCTCGTGTCTCCGAGCAACCGTCGTACCTACTCGTCGGCAGAGGAGCTGCTACACCTAGTCCTGATCGACAGCCCCGGCCGAGCGGCCTTCTGGGGCATCCCGAATGTCGACGGCGCTGACCCCATGCTCATCGCTCGCTCCGACGACCTCGAAGTGATGATGCATCAGGAACCAGACGGACTTCTGGGCTTCCTGCTGTTCGCACAGGCAACTGATCAACGGCCGGGCGAGTCGATGTCCACCGACATCCTCGACGAATTCTGTTCCTATGTCGACCACGAGAAGTCGTTCTACCTCTCGGATGACGATGTGCCCACATTCACAATCTTCCAGCCTGGAGACGGGTTGTACCCGCGCCAGAAGTACCACGCGGAGACGGACCGTCACGGAGTCGTTCCGCCGATACCGAACCCGCCGATCGTCCAAGCCCACCGGTTGTACGCGCGAGATGCGCCAGAAGTCTTCGTCATCGAGCCGACTAGTTCTTACATCGGCTACGTCGTCGAGATGGGAGAGCACTCAGTCTTCATCACCCTCGACAGGAGCGAGACCGAGTTCGTAGGCGTGGAGCTGACTCTTCTTGAATGTGTCGCCTACTGGGTACGGGAGTGCGCCTACCGAACCGACGGCCGCGCAACGATCGCGACAACCGAGCTGACGGTCCGACTAACCGATCCAGAGTCGTGGAGAACTGCTCACGATTACTCACGGGCCGATCCCGCCGTGCGGATGGCCAGGGTGGAGAACGGATACACCCTGGAGTTCACGGAGACGTTCGTCGCCCTCCTTCAGGAGCCAGAAAACAATGCGGAGCGAGAACTCGTGACGGTCCTGTTGACCAGTCTCTTCGGAGCCGCGAGCACCGACGTGGGTTCGAGCCTTGACGCGGTCGCGCCCGTGGGCTCGAAACGGATGATCAACGCCTTCGACCAGAATCGTGCGCCGGACATGCTCTCCGAGAACCTTCCCCGCGCCCTGAAGGGACACGACCAGATCACCGCTCAACTGCTCGACGAGTTGGGCCAGTGGCTCCGGTCTCCGACTGGAGGTGGCTTCTCGATCGGCAATCTCTCGGGCGAACAACGGGTCCGGGTGCTCAACGCGGCCGTTGGCCACCTCTTCAATCGGCTCGAGGCTGAGGTCGCCCCGTACGACAAACGAATCCTGCTCGACTTCCTCCTGGCACAGAACGAGGCCCTTCTCCACGACGCCAAGTTCAACTCGATGCTGCTGAAGTCGCGGTTGGCGTGCTTCGGAGAGCAGTCAGGCACCGTCACCGAGCTGGTTGACCACCGGAAGGCGAGCGCGACCGCACAGCGCGCGAATCGCTTCCTGATCGAGTACGTGGCCGCGCAACCACCAGATGGGGAGTTCACGATCGAGGTGCTCGACTACTACCGTGTCTTGGGCATCGCGATCGAGATCATCCAGAGAGCCACTACCTCCGACTTCCTTCACTACGGCCTCGCCGACTTCGAAGTCTCCGTCCTGGGCTCCGGGCGCCTGGGGGTCAGCCGGGAGGAACCGGTGACCTCAGCCATGGACACCTACGCCACCAACTCAGGGATGCGATCAGTTCGGTCCGCGCTGAGCGACGAAGCTGGAGATGGCAATGATGACTTCGACGTCCCTGCCTTCATCGCCCGTAGTGAGCCCGCCATGCGGGCCGAGTTTGGGTTCACGCTTGCCGAGCTCCGGGAGGTCTGTGGTGGTCTGCTCGACCTGGCCACAGCAGACCGCGTGACCCGCATCAAGCGCTCACTGGCCATCGCAGAAGTGTCGACAAGCCGACGTATTCCGGAAGAGGTCGTGTCGGCTGTTGTCAATGGGATCACCCTCACCGAGCGGGAGTCATTCCTAGCCATCAAACAGGATGCCTGGCCGTGGCGCTTCAACCGCGACATGTCCTACGTGAGGCGGCCGGTCGTGCTCCAGGGTCAGGAGCTGGTCTTCGGCTTCCGAAGCATTTACAGGCTGGGACCGTTCTGGGTCGACAACCTGTTGTCGGCACGCTTGCAGGGCCGCGCAAAGACGATCGAGATGCAGCGGTGCATCTCCGAGGCCCGGCGCAAGATCAACGATGCCTTCGCCCGCTCGGTAGCCGCCAAGCTCCAAAGCCTCGGCATGACCACACGACTGTCGGTGAAGAAGATAGGCAAGCATCGAATCGCTGACGTCGCCGGCCATGACATCGGAGACATTGACGTGCTGGCAGTTCACCCGGCGACTCGATCGATCATTGCCGTCGAGGCAAAGGACTTCGAGGTCGCGAGGACACCAGCCGAGATCGCCAGCGAACTGGAGAAGCTCTTCGCGGGCAAGGGAGAGAAGAAGGCGACCATCGAGCTCCACAGCGGACGCATCGACTGGCTGCGCCAGCACCACAAAGATGTCATCCAGTTCCTTGGCCTAGACAGCGACGGGGCTCCTTGGCACTTGGCAGGTGCCGTGGTGACGAGCGACCCGCTGATCACCCCCCTAGTCTCAGCCAGCCCGTTTCCTGTGATCCCCCTTGGCGATCTTGCACTTGCCACCCTGAAACTTAGGCCTCGGTCCAGCCGGCGCTCCCCACAGTGGAGGAAGCGCAAGCGGCGGTAGCGAACGCTGGCAGCATTCGCTGTCGATGCCGCTCGAACTCTGGTCGGTTTCGCCGGTCGGCGGCGCTGAACGTCGTGTGCTGGGCAGCTCCGGGATAGTCGGCGTGTGACCCGCGAGCCGTGCTCGGCCGTTAGCTGGCGCGTCTGTGGGGCAGGCACGGCGCTGTCCGCCCGGGGACCAGCTGGTGGTGGGCGCGCTCAGCGAGAAGCTGGCGCTCGCCGGGTCACGCGGTGTCCAAGCACGGACTCGGGCAGCTGGGTGACCACTTGTGGCCTGTGACCACCCGTCGGCCACCCCTAGGCCACCGCGCAGGGCCGCCTGTCGAACATATGTGCGATTCTGCAATACCCTAGAGGCGGCCGGGAGAGGAGGCGGTCGTGGGCACCAACAAGCGATACGCCGACCACTACGACGGCCTCATGGATCTCGGATCCTGGAACGGACCGCTGCAACCGCCGGCCCATTGCAGTCGCTTACGGAGGCCGAACTTGAGCTCGACCGGGAGCCACTGACGATCGCTCCCCAACCACACCCGGTGAAGGCGTGGGTCCGGTTCGGGGCGACCGCGATCCGCGTCGATGCTGAGGCGTGCCGGTGGACCGAGCGGGCAATCGGGATCCGATTCACCGCGGGCGGCCGCGGACTCAGGGCCTGGGTGTGGTCCTCCGCGGTCACCCCGAAACAGTGAGCGAACCTAGTGCAGCACAGAGCGGCGACGCGGACTGGAGCTCGCGAACCGGCTGGGATGCGAACGTCCATCGAAGCAACACGGTCTATGGAGGCGATACGGGCTCGGAGCAGCCGGGTCTGAGATCGACAGGCTGCCGCGCCGCCGGGCGAGCGTTACAGCGATGGCCGGCGAGGGCGCGCGCGGAAGGCCTCGCGCCGACGCCGACAAATGCGCCTCACAGCGGTCCTGAGGCAGCCTAATCGGTGTCCTAAACCCGCTAATGAGCGAACCTGAGAGGAACCTTAAGTGCACGTGGAGTGCACGCCGACCTGGTTACGGTTCCGTAACCGGCCTCTGACAAGGTCAAAGACCCCGTCGGGCTGACAGGATTTGAACCTGCGACCCCTTGACCCCCAGTCAAGTGCGCTACCAAACTGCGCTACAGCCCGTTCTTCGGTTGTGAGGCCGTCTCCGGCCCGGCTGGTGACTCTACTACGAATCGGTGGGTGCTCACGAACTGCCCCACCACGGTGCCGCCTGGCCCTAGGCTGGAGCTGTCGAAAGGCTCGCCATGACGCTCACGACACCTGCCACGACTCCGGCGCCGACGGTGGTCCGGACCCTCGTGCTCAGCAAGCCGGGAAGGCTCGGCAGCAGCTGGCAGCGAACGCAGAAGCTCAGCTACGGCCGCGACGTCGCCCATCTCGGAACCTCGCCGGGCGGCGAGAACGTGGCGTGGGGCCCCGGCTACGGCGCGCAGGTGCCCGACCGAACCTGGTGGTACGCGGACGCCGCGAAGAGGCGCCTCGCGCACTACGGTGACCGCGGGCGCTACCTCGGCCAGGTGAAGCTCCCGAAGAAGTACCTCGCTCAGGGCCAGTACTTCCAGTGGGCGGATCCGATCGCCCTCGCCGATGGCTCCGTCGTGCTCACCAGCACCACGATCGACTCCCCCGCTCTGCTCCGGCTCACTCCGTCCAGGCAGCTCAAGACCGTCCCGATGGCCCGGTACGTCCACCTCGTCATCGGCGACGGCACGAGCCTCTACGGCTTCGACGCGAAGGGCAAGCAGGTACGGGTGAACCCCCTGACCGGCAAGATCACCACCGTCACGGCGTTCAAGGGGCAGGGCGGACGCCGGTTCACCCTCGCCGCCGCTGCCGGCCATCTCCTGCTGACCCGCCCCGGGGTAGACCTGCGCTTCGATCTCGTGGACGCCGACCACCCAAGCCTTCTGGTGCACCCCAGCGTCGAGGCTGCGATGAGTTCCAGCGGCAAGCTCTGGATCCTGGTCACCGGCATCGTCGAGGTCACCCCGGATGAGGCACACGACGTGATCGGCATCTTCTGGGTGGACGCCGACGGCAACTCCTCCCCGGCTCGTCGCGTCCGCACCCCGAGCAGCGACTCCGACCCCGGCGACGGCAAGCACCTGGGCATCCGCCACGGAAGCTCCCGTCCGACCCTCACCTTCATCGACACCGACGCCGTCCGCACGTACCGCAAGAACTGAACGGAGACCCCATGAAACTCGCCGACGCAGCCCACGACTTCCTCGCCAGTTCCAGAATCGCTGTCACCGGTGTCTCGCGGGATCCGCAGGGCCACGGCAGCAATGCCGTCTACGAGCGCCTCGTCGAACGCGGCTTCGAGGTGTTCGCGGTGAACCCCAACGCCACCGAGCTCGCCGGAAAGCCCTGCTACCCCGATCTCGCCGCCATCCCCGGCGGCGTCGAGGCCGTCGTGATCGGCACCCGCCCCGAGCACGCCCTCGGCACCGTCAAGGAGGCCGTGGGACTCGGCATCCACAAGATCTGGATGCACCGCTCCGTGGACGCAGGGAGTGTCTCCCCCGAGGCCGCAGCCTACGGCCGCGAGCACGGCGCCACCGTCATCGAGGGCGGCTGTCCGCTCATGTTCGATCCGGCCGCGGACGGCGGCCACAAGATGATGTGCCGGGTCCTGCAACTGTTCGGCAAGGTTCCCCGCACCGTCACTGAGCCCTGAGGTCGGTGCCGCCGATTAGGCTGGTCCCGTGCTCGCACCTACCCCAGTCCTCAAGCCCAGCCCGATCGACATCGGAGGCCTCTTCGCCGGCAGCATTGAGGCGCTCAAGCGCCGGTTCGGGCTGCTCGTCCTGATCTCCCTGATGCCGGCACTCGCCGTGCTCGCGGTGATGGCGCTCGCCACCATGCTGATGGTGCCCTCGATCGTCGCGCTGGCCAACGGCGACCGGACGGCCGCACCGACCGGCCTGATCGCTGGAATCGCCCTCTTCGTCTTCGGCATGCTGGTCGCGGTCCTCCTCCAGGTGAAGGCCTACGGCATGCTCTCGCAGGCGGCCTACGAGATCGCCCAGGGCCAGTTCCCCGACTTCCGCGGCGTCCTCGCCCGCACCCGCGGCTTCCTGCCACGAATGGCGAGCGTCATCGCCATCGGCATCCTCGCGGTCGTCGCGATCTACGGGCTGTTCGCGATCCTGGTCTTCGGCGTCATCGGCTCGGTGGCATCGAGCGGACGCGAATCCGCGTCCGGCGCGGTCGCCGTCGTCGGCCTGATCATGCTGCTGTCGCTCGCCGCCGTCCCACTCGGCCTCTTCCTCGGCACCAAGCTCCTCTACACCGTGCCGGCCGTCGCGATCGAGGGCCTTGGCGGCATCGAGGGCATGAAGCGCTCCTGGAATCTCACCCGGGGTGCCTTCTGGCGGACTCTCGGGTACTACCTGCTCGCTGCATTCGCCGTGGCGATGGTGTCATCCACCGTCAGCCTGATCGGGCAGGTCGCCCTGCTCCCCCTCGGCATGAACGTGAGCTACCGCCCTGACAACCCCGATCCGTCGCACGCCCTGGCCGTCCTGGGCGCCATGATCCCCGCGATGCTGGTCATCTACGCCCTGCAGTTGGTCGTGCAAATGGTCGCCTACCCGTTCCTGCAGTCCTACCTCACCTACATGTTCATCGATCAGGTTCGGCGCAGCGAGATGCCTGCCCCGCCCGCCTACGGCTACCCGGGCGGGCCCGGGTACTACGCCCCGCCCGGCCAGTACTACGCCCAACCACAGCAGGGCTACCCGGCGCAGTGGCAGCCGGATCCCGGACGCTCCTGGCAGCCGCCGGGATGGACGCCACCGGGGCAGGCACAGCCACCGCAGCAGCCGGGCGGCCAGCAGAGCCCGCCGCCGCCTGGCTGGAACGGCTGGCAGCAGGGCGGCCAGCAGCCGCCGACGGGTCAGGGTCCCGCACAGGGCTGAGCGAGGCTCCGTCCAGCCCGCCCCGCCGCTACTTCTTGCGCTTCTCCCGCGCACGGACCTCGACGTGCACCGGCGAGCCGCGGAAGCCGAAATCCTCCCGCAGCCGCCGCTCGACGAACCGCACGTACTGCGGGTCGAACTGGCCGGACGTGAACAGCGCGAACGTGGGTGGGGACGTGTGCGCCTGCGTGCCGAACAGGATCCGCGGCTGCTTGCCGCCCCGGACCGGGTGCGGGTGCGCTGCGGCGAGCCGGCCGAGGAAGGCGTTCAGCTTGCCGGTGGACACGCGCGTCTCCCAGCCCTCCAGCGCCTCCTCGATCGCCTTCGACAGCCGGTCGACGTTGCGGCCGGTGAGTGCGGAGATGTTCACGCTCGGCGCCCAGGCGAACGCCCGGATGTCCTGCTCCACCTCTCGGGCCAGGTAGTGGCGCCGTTCCTCGTCGGTGAGGTCCCACTTGTTGTAGGCGATCACCAGCGCCTTGCCGGCTTCCTCCACCATGGTCAGGATGCGCAGGTCCTGGTCGCTGATCGTCTCGGACGCGTCCAGCACCACCACGCAGACCTCGGCACGCTCGATCGCGCCCTGAGTGCGTAGGGAGGCGTAGTACTCGTGACCGGACGCCTCCTTCACTCGGCGGCGCAGGCCTGCGGTGTCGACGAACCGATAGACCACACCGCCCACCTCGACCAGCTCGTCGACCGGGTCGACCGTGGTGCCGGCGACGTTGTCCACCACGGCCCGGCGCGAGTTCGCGACCTGGTTCAGCAGCGACGACTTGCCCACGTTGGGGCGGCCCACGATCGCCACCCGGCGTGGTCCGCCGATCTGCTGCTCGCCCTCACGCGGAGCCTCCGGCATCACGGCGAGCAGGGCGTCCAGCAGGTCGCCGGTACCGCGTCCGTGCATCGCAGAGACCGGGTGCGGCTCCCCCAGGCCGAGATTCCACATCGCGGCGGCGTCGGCCTCCTGGCGCAGGTCGTCCACCTTGTTCGCGGCCAGCACCACCGGCTTGCGGCTGCGGCGCAGCACCTCCACGACGGCCTCGTCGACGTCCTGCGTGCCGACGGCGGCGTCCACCACGAAGAGCACCACGTCCGCGGCGCTGATCGCCAGTTCGGCCTGCTCTGCGATCTGGGCGGCCATGCCCTTCGCGTCCGGTGCCCAGCCGCCGGTGTCGACGACCACGAACTCGCGGCCGTTCCACTCCGCGTCGTAGCTGACCCGGTCCCTGGTCACCCCGGGCAGGTCCTGGACGACCGCCTCGCGGCGGCCGAGTATGCGGTTCACGAGCATCGACTTGCCGACGTTCGGACGGCCGACGACGGCCACCACCGGCTTGACCTGGTCGGCCCAGGTGCTTTCGGTCATCGGCTTCCCCTCTGCTGTTCGTGCGACTGGCTAGGCTACCGCACGCGCCTCTCCAGTCTGGAGCCGCGGCGATGCCAGACTGCAGACGTGCACAGTGCAGCGGACGCGACCACCGGATCGGAACCCTGGCACTGGCTCGACGCCGAGCGCCTGCGCGTCTACCCGCGGATCCTGCTCGTGATGTACGCGCTGGCCGTGCTGGCCTACCTGTTCACCATCCACGACGGCCTCGACTTCCGTGGCCAGGTCGTGGGTGCGGACTTCCTGTGCTTCTACAGCGCGGCCAAGCTCGCCCTGGCCGGGCACGCCCCGCTGGCGTGGGATTTCAGCGTCCTGCTGCCCGTGCAGCAAGCTGTGTTCCCCGCCTACACCGGGTTCGGCTGGCCATGGTTCTACCCGCCCCCGTTCCTCGTCCTGGTCGCACCGCTCGCGCTCCTCCCCTACCCGCTCGCCCTCGCGGTCTTCCTCGGCGCCACCACCGCCGCGTGGTGGCTCCTGCTGCGCCGGACGATCGCCCGGCCGGACGCGTCCCTGCTGGTCGCAACCTTCCCCGGCCTGTGGATCTGCGTCGCCCAGGGCCAGAACGGCCTGCTCACCGCGGCGCTCGCCGCCGGCTCGATCCTCACCCTGCGCCGGCGCCCGGCCGTCTCGGGGGTCTTGCTCGGCCTGCTGATCATCAAGCCGCACCTGGCCGTGCTGTTCGCCGTCGCACTGCTTGCCGCCCGGGCCTGGAAGACGATGTTCGTGGCCGCGGGCACGGCCGTGGCCGCGCTCGGCCTGAGCGAGTTGATCCTGGGCCGGGGTTCGATCGCCGCGTGGCTGGCCAGCATGCCGATCGCTTCCGCTGCGACGGAGTCCGGCGCGCTGCCGTGGACGAAGATGCCCTCCACCTTCGCGATGCTCCGGCTGTTCGGGGCGTCCGTGGAGTGGGCGTACGCCGGCTACGCGGTCGTCGCCGTCGCCGCCGCAGCCGCGGTGTGGCTGGTCTGGCGCCGGACGGATTCGGTGGCGCTGCGCGGTGCGGTGCTGATGACGGCCACGTTCCTGGCGAACCCGCACGTGCACGACTACGACCTCGCCTGGCTCGCGTTCCCGATCGCGTGGCTCGCCATCGGCGGCCTTGCCAACGGCTGGCGGCGCGGTGACCGCGAGGTTCTGGTCGCCGCCTGGCTGTTGCCCGCCCTGTCGACCGCGATCGCGACCGCGACGCAGGTGCAGATCGGCCCCATCGTGCTCGGCGCCCTGACCTGGATCGCGCTGCGCCGGGTGTGGCCCGGGCCGGCGGAGGTCAGCGCCGGGTCGACGCCACCAGGTCGAGCACGGCCTGGATCGTCTCCTCCAGCGTGAGGTACGTGCAGTCCAGGTGCGTGACCCCGTCGGCCGCGGTCGTGAAGTTCACCAGCTTCGAGTCGTCGGAGTCCCTGCGGAGCACCTGGTCGGCGAGCTGCGCGGCGTCCACCTTGTCGCCGAGTTCGGCCTGGCGTCGTGCCATCCGGATCTTCGGATCGGCGGTCAGCAGCAGCCTCACGTCCGCGTCCGGCGCCACCACCGTGGTGATGTCGCGACCCTCGGCGACGATCCCGGCCGGCGCCGCGTCGATGATCGCCCGCTGCCGCGCCACCAGGTCGGCGCGGCACTCGGCGACCGTCGAGACGGCACTCACCTTCGCCGACACCTCCGGCTCGCGGATGCGCTCGGTCACGTCGGCACCGTTGACCCGCACCCACTGTGCGTCCGGGTCGGTGCTGATCTCCAGATTCGCGCCCACGGTCGCGGCGATCACCCCCGCCTCGTCGGACGGCTCGACACCCGCGTCCAGGTAGGCGCAGGTGACGGCGCGGTACATCGCACCGGTGTCCAGGTAGGCCAGACCGAGCGCCTTCGCCACCCCCTTCGAGGTCGACGACTTGCCGGACCCGCTCGGTCCGTCGATGGCGATCACGAGGCGGTCGGCCATGCTGTCCTCCAGGGTCTACAGGGGCGTGTCGGCGTCGCGGACGGTCCAGCCCGCGGTGGTCATGGCGGTGGCGAGGTCGTCGGCCCGCTCGGGTGCCACCTGCACCGAGAGCCAGCCCACCTCGCGCTCGAGGTCGTGGTCGATCGAGACGTCCTCGACGTTCACCCCTGCGGCCTGGATGTCGGCGAACAGCCGGGCCAACGACCCGGGCTCGTCGGGGATCTCGACCACCACGTGCGCGTAGCTGGTCGCGGTGAGCCCGTGCTTGCCCGGAAGTGCCCGGGTGCCCTCGCGTCCCCGCTCCAGCAGCGCGGTCACGTCGCCCGCGTCGAGCGCGGCGATCATTCCGGCCAGATCGGCCTGGATCTCCTCCAGTTCGTGCCGCACGGCCATGGCATTCGCGCCGATGATCTGCTGCCACAGCTTCGGGTCCGAGCCGGCGATCCTGGTCACATCACGCACGCCCTGGCCGGCCAGGCGCAGGTGCTCGGGCGGCACACGGGTGAGCGTCCCCGCCATCAGCACAGAGACCAGGTGCGGCAGGTGGGAGACCTGCGCCACAGCCTCGTCGTGGTGGGCAGCCCCCATCGTGACCCGACGGGCCCCGCAGAGCCGCGCGACCTCCTGCACGTCGAGCACCGCATGAGCCGCGGACGTGTCGTGCGGCGTGACCACCCAGGTGCGGTCGACGAAGAGGTCGGCGTGCGCGGTCAGCGGACCGACATGCTGGGACCCCGCCATCGGGTGGGAGCCGACGTAGCGGGCAAGGTCGGCGTCGGTCTTCCGCAACGCGGCGAGGATCGTGCCCTTCACGGAGCCGACGTCGGTGACGGTGGCGTGCGGATAGGCGTCGAGCGCCTTGTGGATCACCGCGGGCAGCGCGTTCGGCGGCACGGCGACGACCACCAGTCGCACCTCTTCGGGCACCGGGGCGGCCGTGGTACCCGCACCCCGGGACGCCGCGACGCGGGCATGGCTGGAGACCTTGTCCTGCAGGTGGACGGTGATCCCTTCGCGGGTGAGGGCCTGCGCCACCGATGCACCGACCAGGCCCGTGCCGATCACCAGCGCCGGGGAGAGTTCACGATCGCTCATGCGGGGTCCCCGCGGTGTTGTTCGGGGGAGCGCAGCGCAGGAGAACAACTCCGGGAGGTGTTCATTGGCCGCCCTTCTGCACGAAGGAGCGGACGTACTCCTCCGCGTCCGATTCGAGCACCGCGTCGATCTGGTCGAGGATGGCGTCGTAGTCGAGGGACCGCACCGGAGCCGGGGTGGCCTCGGCCACCTCGTCGACACGTTGGGGCGTCCGCTTCCGCTGCACGCGCTCGGCCACCGGGTCCTCCTGATCTGTCGGCGCCGACAGCCTACTAGTGGTTCCCCGGCACGCTGGTCCGCGCCAGAAGCAGGTCGACAGCGCCGGCGTCGGCCAGATCGCCCACCTCGTCGCGGCTGTGGCCCAGTGGCTCAGCGAGGTCGAGGCGACGTTCGATGCCACGCAGGTCGCGGACCCGCATCCAGTCCCACGACGCGCCGGTCACGCGGTCGGCCGCCACGTCGACCACCCTCCCCCG